>JAAUXT010061631.1_pt1 | contig 12593 bp, 14 predicted proteins | sample 7278171 | NCBI WGS metagenome assembly JAAUXT01 (sample SAMN14350112, study PRJNA611818) | marine sediment metagenome | isolation source: surface marine sediment (1.8m) | place: French Polynesia: Moorea | collected 2018-08
CTGACCATGCCCCACGGAGAGTCTGACCATGCCCCACGGAGAGTCTGACCATGCCCCACGGAGAGTCTGACCATGCCCCACGGAGAGTCTGACCACGCCCCACGGAGAACTTGGACCTGTGATCCTGCTTGTTGCTATGCTACACAGATGGGAAAACCAAACCATTTTTTTGTGGTGCCACAAAGTGGTGTGCTGCCTTGAAACACATAGTGGACAGAACTGTGGTCATTTTGTGTACACAATGGTCAGTCAAATCGCTCGGTTTTGTGCCACTCTGCTTGGTTTTCTGGGTGTTTAAGGATGGTTGTTTTGGCAGCGAGCTTTACGTTGATGGCTTGCCCGCTCTTGGCTGTGTGCTGGTTGGCGAGGTCGTTGCAATCTTGGTAAGAGCTCTCGAGCTCTGGACACACTGCTGTGCTGTGCCTGGATGTGGGATTGCCGGATGAATGTGCACACGGCTGAAGCTGAATACGAGCACCGGTACGATGGTGTCTGTCAGGGGAATATCCCCAGTGGTTCTTGACTTTTGTCCATCGCTTGTCACCCTGCTTGGACCGTAAGATGTGTCCTCCATAATATGGTGACTGTCACAGGTCAGTGGCTGACTGCAGTTGAAGTAGAGCCGTCCCAAACTCCGTGGGCACCACGATCTGCTCCAAATGCTTGGCGAGGTCATTGCAATCCTGGTCAGAGCTCTTGGCCAGAGGAGCTCTTGAGCTTTGGCCACTACTGCTGTGTTAGGCACCTGGACGCAGGATTGCCGGATAAATGTGCATACATGGCTGTAGCTAAATCACAGGAAGAAAATCCTGTCGAACGTCATACAGCAGAGGAAAAACCGAATGATGTGAAAAATGACATTCATGACATGAGTGTCCGGTGACCCATTGTAGGGTGTGTCAGCATAGCCGAGGGTCACAGGGAACTTGCGGCACTTAAACACACCGCGGCCGTACGGAGGTCTGTGAGCCCATTGGGTCCTTAAGGGTGAGGTATATCAGTTTATTGATATACCCATGATGGTTCGCGAAGAAGCTACTTTTCTGTTGCTTCCGTCACCCTGCCTGGGTGGCAATACGTGTCCCTCCAGAATATGATCACTGTCGTAGGTCAGCGGCGAGTGCAGTCGAAGTACCACCGTCCCAGCTCCGTCGGCACCACGAACTGCTCCAGATGCTTGACCAGCTCGTTGCAATCCTAGACGGAGCTCTGACCACCACTGCTGTGTGGGGTATTCACGGCGAGGAGAGTTGGTAGTTATTGAACGAAATAAACTGATCACGTGAATAAATTCATACACATTAAACGATTTAAGAGTAGAGGAATACAATCAAAAAATCTGAACTGAGAAGTGGCGCTGCGGCTCCGGTGGCGCCACTTAGTCGTTGAGGTGTTTGGTCGGGTCTGCAACAAGCAGAGCTGCAAGAGCTGACCCACTACCGGTGTGGCATCTTTACTGGGAGGATGAGCCAGAGAATTGTGAGGACTGAATAAAATTAAACTGAATAAACCAAAAACATGCAGAGCAACAAGTCTGACCTGAATATCTGAATTGGAGTTTTCCCTTGTCTGTGTCGCACAGGTCATTGTGGACCTGTGCAGAGCTGGTAAACACGTCCCATCAGGGGGCAGGCCAGGCTCAATACTATAAATGACGTTCATGACGTCACAAAGGTCATGACGTCACGCAGGTAATTTCTGGAACACACCGCGGCTGTATGGAGGTCTGAGACCATTGGGGTCCTTGGGGGTCAGGTATATCAATTTATTGATGTACCTGCTTCTCGTCCTCCTCGCTGTGCTCCAGACACCTCCACGGCAGCAGCTTCCGACGTAGACGCAGCGTCACCTCCCGCAGCCCTCGGTGCAGCCTCGTCAGCCTCCCTTCTGGCTCTGCAGCAGCAGGCGCATCATCCTCATCCAGCCACGTATCCACCTCGATGACAGTGAAGTAACCCGCAGGTCGGTTCAGATCACGTGGCAGCAGCGGAAGTGGCCGGACGTTCTGGGCTACAAGATGCATGTAGAGGAACGCCGTTTTGACCTCCATGTCCCACCAGGGGGCGCCAGGCTTCATGTGAAAAATCACGTTCATGACGTCACACAGCGTATCTGGCGGCCCGTTGTAGCGTGCGTTGTCGAATCCCAGGACCACCGGAAACTTGCGGCACTTCTGAAACACACCGCGGCCGTATGGAGGTCTCAGAGCCTATTGGTAGGTCAATTGATATACCCGTGATGGTTGGCGAAAAAGCGACTTCTCCATCACCTCCATTGTCATCCCACTTGGGTGGCAATACGTGTCCCTTCATGTGGTCACTGTCGTACAAAAAATGACGTTCATGACGTCAGTTTCTGGCGGCCCGTTGCAGCATACGTCAGCGTAGCCCAGGATCACCGGAAACTTGCGGCACTTGTGGAAGACACCGCGGCCGTATGGGGGCTTTTGGAAGAACCCAATGGGGTCCAGGAGCGTCAGGTATATATCAATTTTGAGATGTACCTGTGGTTCCTGATAAAATTACTCTTGCATGCAGATGGCAGCTCGTCCGAATGGGTGAAGTGCCACTGTGATCGGGTTGCATTCGTTGGAGACGTAGCGGTGGTGCAGCTCGTTGAGGTGCTTAGCCAGGTCTTTTTGGAACCCTACCAGGCTCTTCATTTCCACCACCTTGGTCAGTGTCATGATACAAATGTGGTCGCTTTGGTGCGAGTAATATCGGCGTCGCAGCTCTATTAGCACGACTAATTCGTTGAGGTGCTTGGCTGGCTCCCTGTGGACCCAGGCAGCCTTTGTGTCGCAAGGTGTTGGCTCCATTGGCACCGTGAAGCCGTTGAGGTGCTTTGTCATGTCCCTGCGGACCCGCGCAGAGCTCCTCGGCTCTCTCCACCACCGAGGCGTGTGTCAATGCTCAGCTCCTTCCATCAGAGGCGTGTAGTGCCTTGCTTGGGGAGGACAGCCAGTGAATTGAACACAATGCCAGCAGATAAGTCTGTTACTCAAAAGTAGTGCCAGCACAGCTCAGTCGGGAATTCGTTGAGGTGCTTCGCAAGGACCCAAGCAGCCTTGGTCTCAAGGTGTCGCCACTGATGTGGTAGCTTTGGTGCGAGAAATGGCGTCGCAGCTCTCTCGGCACCATGAAGTTGAGGTGCTTGGCCAGGTCCCAGTGGATCCTGGGTCTTTCCACTGCGTGGCGTGTGACCATCTTCATGGGAATTGTCAGTGAATTTTGAAGTCATGGTTGGTGTGACGGTTCGTGCGCAGCAGTAGCAAGGGTTTCATTCATTCTCCACGTGGTTAGCTGTGACATCATGTTCCACCAGGGTGCGCTCGGCTCGTTGTGATGCTGGGATTCATGTCAGGTGACCCAGCGACCCACGCGTTACGCCTTGATGGTGGATGATCAGTGAACCGTGAAGACGTCGAGTACAAGAACCTGTGTGAAGATGTCCAAAGGACTCGCAGAGTACCTTCCTTCGCTGTGGGGAGCAGAACCGAAAATTCCTTTGCATCTCCTGTTCCAAAAGTCTCTGACTGCTCAACTGCCGAATTGTCACAACTTGATGAGGATGCTTCAGTTGCATTTTAAAATTGGCCCCGTTGCCTGTGTGTCGAGATTATCCATCCAGAAGTTTCATTGCTCGAAGGCAGTCAAAGCGATGAGGACCACTTCTTGTGGATTTCTTTCGTCAAACTTGAAACCTTTTTCTTGACTGGGGACACGTTTGGGGTGAGGGGTGTGCCCCTGGACTGTAGTTCAGGGTGAGCCTCAGGCCACAAGACCAAGGCCTGAGGGTCCCAGTCTCGAGCCTCGTGTCAGCACCTTCAATAGAGGCTCGTGAATAGACTGGGAATTTTAACGTGTCCCTCGCAGTGCAGCTGCATCGTGCACTGTCAGTGCCACAACACCTGTGGAACAGGGAGGTACTGGAGTCGGTGGGTGTCCACATCGTGTTTACAACCGGCAGAAGTCCCAATGGGACCTTTCCCGCAGAATTCGCACTTTTTCTTCTGGTGGAATGGAGTGACTGTTCGAAAAGCTCTTTTTGCCATGCGTAAAGTGCATCAGTTGGATTTCGGTGCCCCTGGTTGGCATGGGTTGCGAATTGACCCCTTCTTGTCGTGGTAGTATCTGGGTGAGCCACGCCACGTGCGCTGTCACATGGTCTTGATGTATCACGTGGTCACGTGGTCATGTGCCACGTGCTCACACCGGCACGTGCTGGCGTTTTCCTCGCAGCTCTCCTGCCGAGTGGCCCATTGAGAGGGACGAAGGTCCCCAGTGTTCGCTCCCGACCGCACGGCGACAGGTCAGCTGACGCGTCTCCTGGCCTCACTTCCGGTTGGTTCACCTCACTTCCGGTTGGTTCACGACTGGCATGTCCGTCGGGAGATTCGCGTTCTGGTCCCGGACCCATTCCGACATGTGACTGTGACACATACAATGATCTTTGGCACTTGGGTATACAACGATATACAATCACTACTGAACCCCTAGAGGAAACAACTAGAATTACTCCGCCGAACTTACTCAGTCCTGGAACACATGTTCCTTAACTTATTCATCCATCAGTTGTCGCCACCCCTTTTCCCTTCCCTCCCCTGGTGTGTCCTCTGCCGGCGGCTTGTCCTAGTCTCTCATCGTCTGCAAGAGAAAGCAGTGCGTTAGAGGAGATACAAACTCGCGACCATTGGAGTGCCATACCAGCGCGCTAACCAGAAGCGCCAAAGAGTTCACCTGGCGGCCCATTTTTTCGGACCTTTCCCGACTGCACAGCAACAGGTCCGCTGACACATCTCGTGGCCTCACTTCCGGTTGGTTCATGACCAGCATGCCTGTTGAGAGATTCGCATTCTGGTCCCGGACCCATTCCAATGTGTCTCATCTTGTGACTGAATATCTCGTGGACTTCCCGACTGCACGGCGACAGGTCCGCTGACACGTCTCGTGGCCTCGCCGTGTTCTGGTCCTGGACCCATTCCGATGTGCGACTCCGACTCATGATCTCGTACTCTCACTCGTGATCGTTGACTTCCCGACTGCACGGGGATAGGTCCGCTGACACGTGGACTTCCCGACTGCACGGGGATAGGTCACTCGAGTCGAGTTGTCATCGGCAGCAGTTCAGCAGGTGCCCCCTCGGTGCTGGAGATCCGCAGGGTTGATGTTCAAATACCCCACGGAAATCCACACAGCGTCGACAGGTGGCTTTGCTTGCTGTTCACTTGCTTGCTGTTCGTTGCTGAATGTGTAGGAAGTGGAAGATGGAGGTGATCATCACTGATCTTCCATCACAATCTCGCTTTTCATTAAAATACCTGAGTGTTCTGATCTGTGAGGTACAGGCTGTGTTTGTGGAGCGGTTGGTGGAGCTGTACTTGGTGATGAGTGTCCCCTCCCTGCTGCAGCGGCAGCGCAGGTCGAGGTCGCACTCACACGGCGTCTTCAGCGGTGCGAGCGCAACGCTGGCGTCCGTCGCCAGAGGGCACGTGCTGTTGGGCGTGAGTGCGCATGCGTGCACACGCCTCGTGGTTCGTACTCTTGATCTGCGCTTTTCCATGAGTTTGTGATGTGTTTTGCAGGTGTGCGAAGTTTTGTGCTTGTGGAGCCTCCCTCTCAAGTGATTTATCATTTGTCAGGCAGATTTCTCTTTGAGCACGTGTACAGTGTTGTCACGTGCTGAAGGTTTTCTGCCAGTGGAGGGGCTCTGGTCCCCGTGCAAGGACTTTTGGGCTTCGGGATCCAGAACGAGTGACTGTTGGGCACGCGTGCATACGTGCACATGTTTCGTGGTTCTCTCCTTCCTCTGATCTGGGATCAATGCATTGTGTGTGGTCCTTTGTTCCTTTGGTTTGTGCAGTTTTCTGATTGCGGAACTTCTCACTCAGGTTGGTGATCCGTGTTTCTGGTTTTGTTGAATTCATTCTACCAAATCACGTGGTCTGGTGATTTTGCCCCTGGGGTAGGGGTGGGGGCTTTGGTCCCCATAGACGGAGTCTTGGGCATCGGAACCCAGAACAAGACGAGGACCTGTTGATCATACCCGGGATGGTCAAATTTGGTTTCTCAGTATTTGAATTCTTAAAGGATTTGAAGTGTTTGGTCTCCCTGAATTTTCATTGAGGATGTCGTGGTGAATTTGTGGATTTGGTCAACTTGATTTGAGATTTTGTATGAGGATTTGGCAATAGTTGCTATATTCAAGGATGGTGTTTCGGAGGATATGCTGTCAAGTGTTGTGCGTCGAAAGGAACATGGCAGACAACCAGGGAGGATTTGGATCAAGGCATTTCCCTGGATTTACAAGGCTCGTCTTTCAGGATTGGTTCCTGAATAACTTTGAATAACTTTTTGTTGTGGCGGCGTTTTCGCCATCGGAACCCAGAAAAAGACAGGTGCCGATTTCTCGTGTTAGGAATGGTCAGGTTTGGTGTCTCGGGAGTTAATGCATATTTTTGAGACGTTGACTGAGGTTTGGTTTTGGGGATCTCATGTGTTGACTGTGTTTGCTGGTTTGGTCAAACGTCACCTTTGATTTGTGCCCTTCACTTTTGACTTTGCTGGTATCTGTGTCGTCAGCTCTGCTGTGACCTGTTTCTTCGTTGAAGTTGATCGTCTTTACCATCGCAGTGTCATGAACCACTGAATTGCCTTTTGGAATAAAAAACCTGAATAACCTTGAATAACTAAATAACTATTGTTGCTTGGAGTCTGTCGCCCCCAGAATAGACCCTGCTGATGGAGGGCTTCCGGTTCTTGTCGTGGTCGAAGATTTAGCCTGGTTGGTTCTGGTTGCGGCCCTGTTGGGAGCTGTTCCCTTAATGAGGATTCAGCTGCTGACCCCGCGTTCGAGTCGCCTCCATGGACTTCTTGGTCGTCTCCCTGTGTGAACTTTAAATGCGTCAAATATTTGTGCACGATGTTGGAGAGTTTTGATAATAGATCTACGAGGTTTTGCTTCGCTGTTTCTCCCTCTCGCCTCTGAGATGCGGTACGAGGTTTTGTTTTGGACAGCGGATTATCATGGTTACGGCTCAGTTTCCAGCTCAGTTTCCATGGCAACGCGTCTCGGTGCGACCGACGCTGTTCCTTCCTCTTGGATGCAGAGATCACACTGCAAGCGGAGGTCTGATTGGTGACTCGTCTGTGACGCGACGTCCGCATCTCCTCGAGTTCACCGGAAGCGAGTCTTCACCGGAAGTGTGTCGAGTCTGTCCCGTGAACTGTGGAAGCATGACCAGGTACACAGGAATTGGCGCTGGACAGTTGGATTTCCGGTCCCAGATTTCGGTGTGATCCAGTGATCTCCATGGACTCGAGGGGAACGGACGTTGCTCTTGAAACATTGTGCGTGTTGTCCTGGCTTGCAGTGATGCTTGTCCCTTGTTGGGTTTGTTTTGTCTTGTATACGAGACAGATAGTTAAGCACGTGTGACACGCTGCGTGGGTCTGAGCGCTGTTCCCCTTTGTTGCGTTGGTGCTTGTGGGGAATGCAGCACAGCACTTCGAACGCTTCGTTCGCGTCGGCGCCACAGCGAGACCCGCGTGGTCCTTGTGCTGTGGTCGTGAGCAAGTTGCTGAGCCAAGTTGCGAGCACGCCTTCCATGGGAGAGTCCGACACGAACGTTTTGCTCTGGCTGCTCGTAGTCGGTCGAGGAACGTGGCTGAGAGTTCGCGTGTTCACCACACCAACTCTCCGCCCAACAGGGGGCTGCATGAGGGTCATGTGTGCGTGGTGCGTCACGTGTGCGTGAGGACGTCCAGTTGACGTCAGCATGGGCAGTGATGTCATCGTTCGCAGTGACGGCATCGCTGGCAGTGACGTCATCACGCGTGGTGAACTGAAGTGTAGGATTCGCTACACATCCAGCTGCTACGCTTCGGTGACCAGCTGCTTCTGGACTGAGACGGTGGTTCGGGAACCCGTTTACATAACGGGTGTTTTGCGAGTGTCCTCCCCTGAGGTCATGTGACTCAGCGGCTGCTGCAGGTCGCGCAGACGCTGATGTTGTAACGGCTGAACTCTGTTGCGGTTCCAGCAGATGCGTTCTCCCTCGTGCCGATTGCCACCTCGCAATGGGGTGGCCTGCACTGGGATTCTTAGCGATGGCGCTTACGCTGCGAAGGAACTGGAGTCAATCTGCGGGACAGAGGTCTGCCTCCGAGGTGTGGTGGCGCCCTGCTGCGGCGGGACCCGGTGCCACGCCCCGCCGTCCGCCCTGTAGCGCCAGGTGGGGCCCATCAGGCTGGATGTTGTCATCGTCGTCGGTGTCGCTTTCTTCGTCGTGAACCCCAACTGAAATACCATGTGCATGTCATGTGCAAGAGAAATTTTCACTGAATCATTTTGCAATTCACACATTGCTGTGCTTTTGACAATTGGCTAGAGATATGAGTTGGGCAGCACAGGGTGCAGAATCTTGTATGAAAAGAAGCATCCACACGCGTTTATGTTCCTCAATGTTCGTCTGTGTGTCCAATGGTCGCGAGTGCAGTTGCAGGAGGGAGGAGGTCGTTCAGCCACTGCAGGATACATTGTCTCTTGTCTGCGAGCTGGAAAGAACAATCTGCAATGACTTCAACGTGTGCGCGTTGTAGCAAAGGTCATGTTCGTGGCAATCTTTTTGTTTGGAGCTCAATCAAATGGTTGTTCACATGGCAACAGACACAATAGCCACACTCTGCGTACTCACCATGAGTGTCTTGAACGTCGCTGTAAAAATCTTTGGCAACTGCCTGTGTGCCTGAATTGCCACATTAGTGATCCTGACACCATTTGGTGACTCGCCATCTTCAACGAAGGCGAGAATTATTGACTTGTCGCTTGTGGGCTCTGGGTCCTGCAGCGCGAAGGGGACCTGCAACAATTGGGCAGATGTTCACACCCACAGTCAAGGAAAGTGTGTGCTTAGTGCACAAAATGCGTGAAGAGTTCACACACACTCGACAAAATGCTATCTTCCTCGTCGCCATAAAAATCTTTGGTGACTCGCCTATCTTCAGTGAGGGCGAGGATTATCGGTTTGTCGCTTGTGGATTCCTGTTCCTGTTCCTGCAGCGTGAAGGGGACCTTCAACAATTGGGCAGTCAGGAAATCTCGGTGCACACAATAGGATTTGGAAATTTAACTGCTTCAATTAGGTTCTTGCAGCAACACTGATCTTCTCGACAATTGCATGTCGAATTTTCGCCCAGTCTTCGGACACATTTCCGACCTCAGTCAGGCCGAGGGACCCTGGCCATGTCTGCACCTCGTCTGGACACTGTCGCTGGAGCTCATTGGAAAGGCCCTGATGGGCAAGTGTAGCGCTCCAGCTGAGGTGCTCGGTCTCCCCTGTAGTTTGTCGTCAGGGTGGTGAGGGAGGTGGACCCTCGTGCCTTGGTGTCTGCATTGTCGTGGGCTTGGCTTCAGTTTCTGCCGACAGAGGGGGTGGAGAGAACAACAGCTTCTGTTTGGAAGGTCACAGCCTGAAACAGCAAAAGGACGTCAAGCAGTCAAACTGACCTCCTCGTCAATGGCATGTCAAATTTTCACTCACTCATCGGACACATTTCCGATGTCACTGACGAGGCTGCGGGACTCTGGCTGCGTCCCCTCGCTCTCGCTCGAAGGAAACACCCTGCTGGCCTCGTGGCGTATACTCGATGTGTTCTCGGTGTACGCTGGACGCGCTGCGACTCGGGTGCAGTTTTCTACCATTGGGGTGATGAGGTAGGCGACTCATGGCTCGAGTCGCCATTGTCGTTGTCGTTCTCGTGAGGCTGCTCAGGCTGGAGGTGAGAAACACCCCACTGGACGCGTGGCACGTGCTCTCGGTGCTGGACGCGCTCCGTCTCTGCTGCCGTTTCCTCCGCCGGACGGTGAGGGAGGCGACTCCTCGCTCGAGTCGCCATTATCATCGAAGATCTCCAGGTGTCGCTTTGGTTGCGTGCCAATAGAGGGGGGTGGACTGAATGTCCGTGGTGTTTTCATTTCTTCCACCTTCGTATCATTGCGTCAGCGTGGTTGGTTGGTTGTGCTGCTCAGCCCCTGGAGATTAATTTCGTTTCGCCCATGAATCCAGGGGTTGGACGTCCAAGTCACCAAGTGGACGGGGGTTGGGCCCATTCCCTAGATCTTCTGAAGCTGACGTTCTTGATCTGTTTAGTCACTGCTGTTGAAAGGATAACATTGAACTTCCTTCTGCGAATACATCATAACTAGGTTTGGATGACCCAAGGGACACGTTTGGGGTGAGGGGTGTGCCCCTGGACTGTTTGTGGTTCAGGGTGAGCCTCAGGCCACAAGACAACAGGCCTGAGGGTCCTAGTTTGGAGCCTCTGGTGGCACGCTACGCGCGTGTCGACGTGGAGGGTTCTTATGAAGACTGGGACTTCACTGTGTCCCTCATTGCTGCAGGTTTCTTTGTCTCAGCATGTGGCGTCTGGCCATCAAAGAAGTCTGAGGGTGGTGCCAGACCTGCTGAAAGGTTTCTCCTTTGGCTCCGGATTCTCCGACGTGTGCAGCACGTGGCTTCCTTGTGCAACCAATCACAAGCTGCTGCATCATCAGCCAATCAGAATAAACAAAGCCTGAGCCAATCACATACCTGTTCCACGTACGCACGTGGAGTATTTGAGATAACCAATCAGAATAAAGGAATAATTTGGGTGACCCAGCCAACCAACCGTTCAATGGTCAGAACCTTCCGTTTCGCCCTCGAAAATCATGCTCGAGTGCAGTGGAATCTCCAGACTGCATCGCAACCTGTTGATCATAAAAACACAAAGCACGCACGTGCACCAGTGAAGTGTCATCACTGATCTGAACGCCTCGGTTGCAGTGTCGAGTCCTGACGCCAGGTGACGTCAAAGGCGCCGCGGCAGCCCGTCCTGTGGCGCCACCTGAGTGCAGCGTGTCAATGGCCCATACTGTGGTGGTCCACCTTATTACGCGCGCGGTTGGACAGCCTTTGGCTCGGGTGATGCGTAGCTCAGGGTGAGAGCAGGAACTGGGGGTGGGTGGGCACTAGTGACTGGTTTTTTAGTCTTCACAATCAAAGAAAGTCAGTTGGGTGCTGGTTACGAACATCAAAAACACACACGTAGTACTGATCACTGGCAGGATGTATACTTCCCAGTCTAGTTGCCTTGTCTGTGGCACCACATGTGAAACTTCACACACAAGGTGTAGTACCGGTGGACTTCCTTCATACATAATTGGCCTTCCAGGACTTCAAACTCTGTCCACCAGCTGATTGGAAAGGGGTACTTTTTTGTAACAGAAATGCATGGTTCACGATACAGATCAGTTCCTGTCAACAATCTGGACCATCCTAACATCACATGCAAGCGCCTTGCACACTTGAGTAAAAACAGGGTCATAGAAGTTACCCTTACCACTGTTAAAGCTGTTAGTGTGGTTAATTTCCACATGGCAGTCCCACACAAGCTTGATTAGTTATTGCATACACATGCCATCAAAAATCATTTGCATATGCTGCATAACTGGGTTAGTCATGTAAGTCTGTTAGCAGCAACTGAAGACTCGAACAAAGACAGACGAAACTGAAGACTCGAACAAAGACAGACGAGTACCACACGTCATGGCTTGACATCTCAGCTTCAAATTTGTTGCAGATAGCCCCCCCAACCTCACAACTAATCAAAACATGTTGAGCTCCAGAAAGTGTCGTTCTTTCCGCGCTTGAGCTCACACGAAGGCAGAAACCATCTGGTGAGGTCATTCTGAAGTCATTCTCAAAATAACGAGTCAATGGAGTGCTTCTGGTCGTCGAAGGCGTGGATGACGGGGGTGTGGTTTGTGTCCTCGTGCGGGGCCCGGTGTGGAGGGGAAGCTGCTCAGTTCTCGTGGAGTGTCTTCCTGCGCCAACTGCTCGTGGATTCCGGCGGCGTGGTTTGGGCCTCGCTCCACCACGACGTGGCCATCCCAGCGGCGTCTCGATATGCGCATGCGCACGCATATCCGGTGCCAGTCTCACATATCGATCGAGTACTCAGTCGAGTTTGTGGAGTATATCGACAAAACCTCTCTGCTCGACTTGTCCGCTGACGACATCCCATGGGTTGAAGTGTCCTGGAGGAAGTGAGCGCCGACTGGTGTTGAGGGGGACCTGCGCCCCAGTACTCGTGGCTGAAGATGCCGGCTGCCTGCTTCAGCCCAATGGTCAGATGCAAGTACCCAGGGTAGTGGCATCGGGTGCGGCCAAGCTGGTTCTGGTAGAACCAGCCAACCATCTGGATCTGGCCCTGGTGCCAGTACTATTTCCAGCACCAGAACACCTCAGACCGATTGACATGGTCCGGGAGCCACACATAGAAGTGGATCCTCTGTACATGAGGTTCCCCACTATGCATGGCACCCTGTTCACAAATGCATCCTGAGTCCTTGCATACCAAAATCAGTCTCCAGGAGCGTCGCGATCCATTATCTGAGTGCGCCACACGGAAGTACATGCTGCTTGCATGGTGCGGGCCATGGCAGGTGTATTCTGGTTGATGTGGAGTTGCAGCCTGTGGCCAGCACTGCGGGCCATGAGCAGGTGTATTCTGGTTGATGTGGAGTTGCAGCCTGTGGCCAGCACTGCGGGC
>JAAUXT010049844.1_pt1 | contig 12591 bp, 12 predicted proteins | sample 7278171 | NCBI WGS metagenome assembly JAAUXT01 (sample SAMN14350112, study PRJNA611818) | marine sediment metagenome | isolation source: surface marine sediment (1.8m) | place: French Polynesia: Moorea | collected 2018-08
GATTGTTCTTTTAATTACTTGCCCCAGTTGATAAAGATTGCAATCAGAAGTTCTCATTAGTCTCCGATCGCCGCACACGTCAATGGATCGGTCAAATAAAAAGCGAACCTTGTACTTGTTGTTGTTGTTGTTGTTGTTGTTGTTGTTGTTGTTGTTGTTGCTGCTGCTGCTGCTGCTGCTGCTGTGCGTAGTTTTTGTTTGTGCGTGCACACATGAGTGATCGAGCTTGTGTCTGACTCTGTCCTGTGGTTGACCACAACAAAAGTGTGATTGAAAGATTTTTTCGGACAGTTTTGCAATGTGGTCTCTGTATTTCAGATTGCTTCCTGTGTCTGACTCCGACGTATTCTGTGATTGCCAACGACGTCGGGAATCGTGGCCAAGTGGAGCTTCATCATATCGAGCTTCCGGGCAGGGTAGGAGCCCCCAAGTTAATTGCGCAGACAGAGTCAGGTCATGAAAAGAGAATGTGTCTTTCAAATGGACCAATGAGTTGTGGCCCCGTCACAAGGGCAACCTTTCCCACCAAAAAGCAGAAGTATCTTATCTCACGACATGGCTTCCGGGGGACAAAATTGACGAAGTTTGGGGTTCCTGTGCTCGTGAAGGCCCACGGAACTGATGCGCATTTTCTTTGTTCCAGGATGCTCAAGACCCCAGGAGTGGTTTTCAATTCACCAGACAATTGCTTGAGAACGGTCTCCAAGAAGCAGTACAAATGGTAACTGTCCAGCTGGGGTTTCTCACCTGAAAGGAGCAAGCACTTTGGGAAAGCCACACTCCAGCAAAAGACGTACTCGTACACGTACCTGGCCTTTTTCCTGTTCTTTCTGGAACAACATCCCTTTGACACAAAGGTTTTGTTACACCCTTGTGTGCATCCCTGATCAAAACTTTACGCAAGCCAAGCAAGTTATGACAGCCAGGAGGGAGTATTTCATGACAACAGGACAGAACCTGCATTGTCAAAGTGTGGAGAAATGCTTTCCAGGAAAACAGTAAACCTCCGGTCTTGCCTCAGATCCTGAAGTTTGAATTTTCTCCCAGGTGTATTATCTGTTGTCAGTGACGATTGGTTCTTCGAGAGTCGCCCTTCTTTCCCTCCCTCCTTGGGCTTTCTAGACATGCATCAATTCAAAGGAATTTTTTATGTTCACCCTCTACTCATGCAGGGCAAGAAAGTGAAGGGTTTGATCATTCTGAACCCAAGCAATCCGACAGGAGATATTTATGACGAGAACCTCATGAGAGAAGCACTGCAGTTTTGTCACTCGTAAGTGAAAGAAAAGCCAGCAGAGTACAAAGTTTTTTGAAAGCCAAACTTTCTTGAATAACCTTCACATCAGGCATGATTGTAGGCACGACTTGCATGCGATCGTGGACGAAGTGTACGCTTTGTCAGTCTGGGCTGAGGACACCGAGTTTTGCAGTGTTCTCAGTCTCGGTGACATCCCTGATCCGCAGAAGACTCATTTCGTGTGGAGTTTTAGCAAGGTAATGGAATTCTGGAGTTCGAGGAGAAAACTGAGGAAATGTTCAAACCAAAGTCCCAAGATGTACTGTACTGTCTTTGCATCTGAAAACAACTGAAACAAAAACTGCCATGAGTTTTGATGATGGACTGTGCTCTCTTTGTTTCCTTTTGTGCCCTTGAGGCATGCGCAAAACTCATTTTCTCTTTTGGACCACCAGGCATACACTTACCATTGCTATTTTTACTTTTCCTTCTCTTGAAAACCCCACAAACTATGGAAAGCTCTTCAATGTCTTTCTTCTTCTGAAGGACTTTGGTTTGAGTGGATTTTGCTGTGGAATTCTTCATTCTTGGAACCAAGGCTTGGCACCTGCAATGGCTACTTTTTGCACCTTGACGTTTGTACCAATCCCAATCCAGGAAAAGATCAGACGCGTCATTCAAGACAAAGGTGAAGGTGATATATGTGTACTCTCTCGCCACAGAAAACAAACTTCACCTCAACTTTTTCAACTTTTCCATTTGCTGTTACTCAGATTGGCTTGACCAAGTCTTCTTTCCGACAAATTTGACCCGAATGAAGGACACATTTGAGAAAACCAAGAGGTGGTTAGAAGCATTGGACATCACAGTACATCCGGGCACAAGGGCTACTTTCTTCATTTGGGCAGACTTTTCCAAGGTGACGATTCAAGATTTACAACATCGATTTTTTTGCTTGCTATTGTGTGAGAAGTTCCTTTTTACAGTTGTCCTTGTTTCCTTGCACGAATTCAGTACCTGGGGAGTCCAACCAAAGAAGGGGAACGGGCGCTGTTCAACGAGCTCTTTGACCACGGGGTGTACATCGTACCTGGAACAGCCATGTTCAGCTCTCAGCCCGGATGGTTTCGAATCACCTTCACCATGCACAAACACATTCTGGACACAGGTAAAAACTAAATCAATCAATCAAGAGGCCAGGGTTATTTGCCATTGCATGCTTGTGTTTCTGTGGTGTGAACTTTGCAAATCTTTTGTTTTCAGGTCTGCAACGTATCAAAGAGGTTTTGCAGCAACAGAACCCTTGAATGTACTGTTTTGCTCTCCTGCATGCAGACATAAATAATTTGAAGCAAAAAAATTCTTCTTGGCATTATACCTCGAATGTGTTGACTTGAGATGCATTTTTTCTCTTTCCTGATTGGGAAGTGCGTTTCGTGTGTGTTGTTCTGCAGCAAGCTGTACCGCTGTAACCAGTAGCGTTTCTTGCTGTGTTCACCTCGGACATACCACTTGCTGTCCTTGCAATTTGAATAAAAATTATTTCTGGAATGCTTGATGACTGTATATCACTTCACACGTGGAGCTGATATCCAAGGACTATGTTGTTGACAAGAACACTCGACACATCAGAGATCCTTGACTCCAGTAAAATCTCATTCCGCAGTTGACTGGTGCATTGCACGCGTGAATGTAGCAACCTGACCAAAAGAAGCAATCCAATCTCTGGCGGATCCAAGAGGTATGGGGGAGCTGTAGCTCCAAAACAAAGTTTACCTTGTGGGAGACTTGCTATGGCCCAGACTGAGGTTCCCCCCTTCCCCTCCAAAATCCGATCCTGGATCCGCTGGAGGAGTTTCATTTGCTTTTCAAGTCTGAAAACAAATCTATTTTCGTCACTGTGCGCTTGCAAATTTTAATGCAAGAAGTTCCATTCGTGTCAACACGGTGTTTACATTTCATGCGCAATCACTTTGACACTGACAAAAGGCAGGACAAGAATTTTATGCGACTGTGTTCGTGCGCAAAGTTCATTCACGTTCATTCCACACTGCCTCAGCGCCACACGCACCCAGATCAGAGAAACTGTAGAAGAGACCATGGCTCTGTCGAGGCGAGGAGAACACTCCAAGGCGTTTCCTGCTGAGATGCTCCGCTTTGCTGACCGCTACCTGGAGAACGCCTACCACAAGGAATCCAACCCTCAGGTATGGGGATGACCAATGCAAGCAGGACACTCACTGTGCATGCAATAATGGTGTTTTGCCAACACACACTGACGCGTGTCACAAAACATGCGCATCTGCTGACGGAGCTGGACCACTGCAGTTTTCTTTCTTGTTTCCCCAAACTTTTCATCACAGTTAAGTGATGCCATAACGAGCGCACTGAACGTTGGTCTTGCAGGGAATTATCAATCTTGGACTCGCGGAAAGTCAGTTGTGCGAAGATCTTTGGCAGAAAAAGGTGAGAGCGGGATGTACAGGAAAACCAAGATCTGGAAACTGACTTTGGTGGTTTTGAACACGCATCAATTTCAACTGCAGATTTGTTGCCATGCATGGTGATGCCGTTTTCACTCATTCAGTTGAACGAGGGGACGTGTGACCGCTTTGAGCCCAACATGCAGTACTACTCCGAGTGGAGAGGAACTCACAGGTCCGTCAGATTCCTTGGCAGATCCAAAAGCCCAGATCTCTGGCTCCTAATAAAGTGTAAAATTTGCTGCAATGTTGAAAGGTTCAATGTAGGCCCACAAGGACCGGACTGTGATCAGACTCAGATCCCATGCTCTACGCATCAAGAGTTGTTGTCCAGTTGTTTTCACGCCACAGAATCCTAAGAAAATTTGACTATCTTTTCTTCAGGTTCAGATCTGCAGTTGCGGAATTTCTGACCGAGCGCTTGCAGGCTTTTAAACCAATCGACCCCAACAATGTAAGTGTGACAGACAGGGTAGAGACTCGAAAAATCACTCCAGGTCATCTGGGGCCTGTCACCAACAGGCATTGGAAAACAGGTTGTGTTTGCGAAATGTTTTGAAATGGATTTTGGGGTGTCTGTTTCAGTCTTGGAATTCCTGGCGAATGAGCATTGCAGGTAGAGATGCTGTGTTTTCCTGTTTCCCTCAGATAATTTGCACCTCGGGAGCTGGAGCCGCGCTCGATCTTCTCACCCACGCGTTCGCCGACCCAGGAGGTGCTTTTGTGGTTGGAATGTAAACATTGCCAGCGAACACTTGAACATACCCACCGTCGTTTCTTAGTCTCTGCAGTTCATTCTTGGTGTACCTTGCAGATTGTTTCCTGTGTCTGACTCCGTTGTACTCCGTCATTGCCGGGGACATGGGGAATCGTAGTCAAGTGGAGCTTCACCACATAGAGCTTCCTGGCAGGGTAGGAGCCACTGCAGAGTGGAACCAACTGTTGGGTGGGATTCGAAAGGTGGGATCCACATAATGTTGGGTTGGACTGATTACAGAGTAGACCCACAACAGGGCAAGCCCACCACTGGATTGGACCCACCACAAGGTAGACCCACTGCAGGGTGGGACCCACCACAGGGTTGGACCCTCGAATATGTGACATGTGGGATGATCGTTGCATTGGTGACAATGAGTCCCAACGGTCGGAATGGCTGAGTCAACCGACAGCCAAAGTTGGTTCATACGGAGTGCCCGTCACTTCACAGCCTGTTTTTTCATTGCATTTATGTCAGGACGAAGAGCCTGTGGACAATTTTCACGCAGATGTTGGAAAGAACTTGGTCAAATGCCCGCTGTGGGCACCTGCGTGGAAACCACTTCCTTTCTTCATCTGCATGTTCTTGTGTGTTGCAGGAGGCCAAAGACAGAAAGGAAGCCTTTTGTTACACGAAAGGATTGCTGGAAGAAGGTTTCCAGGACGCAATGCAGAAGGTAACGGATCATCCGAGTGACTGACTCAGTGGGTGGCCCGAAGGGCACTGACCCTTTGTCCCCTCTCAAAAGTTTTCCTTTGCTGAAGTGGGCCTTGCAAGGGGTTGGACCCACCAAATCCTGGAAGCTCCCCTCCTGGTCAGACAATGGACTGGAAGCACGGTTGGCTGGGCCTCGGGGGAAGGACCTTTGATTTGGCCGAAACAACCTCGGATCTGCCCTTGGTCTGTCTCTCAAGAGCTGAATTGACGGCTGTTTTCCGTTCTTCCTCTGGATTGCTCTCATATCACAACCCAAAAAGCGTCAGTCCCTTCCTCTTGTTCCAGGGTAAGAAAGTGAAGGGTTTGATCATTCTGAACCCAGGTAACCCGACGGGAGACGTTTTTGATGAGAACCTCATCAGAGAAGCACTGCAGTTCTGTCATGAGTGAGTAGATCCACCATCTTCTTTTGATGTTTCTTTGTTGGTACCAAAAGGAAATATGACATGACGTTCATCATCATGCGCTGTTTTTCACTGAATTGTAGGCACGATTTGCATGCTTTTATGGATGAAGTTTACGCCTTGTCAGTCTGGGCAGAACACAACAGGTTTCGAAGTGTTCTCAGCCTGAGTGACATCCCTGATCCACAGAAGACTCATTTCGTGTGGAGTTTCAGCAAGGTATTTATGGAACAGATCTTTGAAAAACTCTGAAACCTTGGGTCATCTGCCAAGGCCTTCAGAGGCAGTATATACTGGTCAGAGATTTTGAGACAGCGAAGATTTACCCCCCCCCCTCCCCCCAAATAACACTAATCAGGTACCAACGAAACTTCATTCAGTTTTTTCTCTTCTTTTGTGAACAGGTGGAGACTCACAATTTTGACATTGATTTGTGTTTCTCTGTTCTTCCTCAAAGGACCTTGGATTGTCTGGATTTCGCTGTGGAATCATTCATTCGTGGAACCCAGATTTGTTAGCTGCCACAGCTCGACTTTGCTACTTCGCTTCCGTCCCCAGCCTCATTCAGGAGAAACTCCGCAGCATCATTCAAGACAAAAGTGAAGACAAACTTCTTGCGACATGAAATTGATAAAAGATTTTCTGTTCTTCCTCAAATGACCTTGGATTGTCTGGATTTCGCTGTGCAATTGTTCATTCGTGGAACTCTGATTTGCTACCTGCCACGGCTTGACTTTGCGTCTTTGGGTCCATCCCCAGCCTCGTGCAGGAGAAAATCCAGGCCATCATTCAAGATAAAAGTATTCTTTTGTTCTCTTGTAAGCCGTGGAATTCACTTCTCACTGCTCTGAGAAGTACACTTTCGTGTTTCTGCTTCAGATTGGCTTGACCAAGTCTACTTCCCCACAAATCTGACACGGATGAGGGAAACATTTGAGAAAACCAGGCGATGGTGTGAAACGTTGGGGATCGTGGTGCATCCGGGTACTGAGGCTGCCTACTTCGTGTGGGCAGACTTCTCCAAGGTAGGTTCACTGTTTTCTGTGAAAACAGACACACGCTTCTTGTAGATGCACGATTGAGGTGGGGAGGAAGACTGAACATCGCGAGTGGCAAATCGTCTTGTAGAAAGAAATGTTGCAATTGCACACAACACAGAATTGACTAGTTCTTTTCCAGGTCTCTGCTTGGGGGTAGCCCCACATCATCCCCACACAAACCCAGAACAACCAAGACACAGGCTTATCTGCCTTACAATTTTGTACTGGTGTTCTTTCTCACCTGCAGTACCTGGAGAGTCCCACCAAAGAGGGGGAACGGGCGCTGTTCAATGAGATCTTTGACCATGGGGTGTACATCGTACCTGGAACAGCCATGTTCAGCTCTCAGCCCGGATGGTTTCGAATCACCTTCACTATGCACAAACACATTCTGGACACAGGTAACCAGGGGCCAACAGCTCACAAACAAGAGAACATAACCTGCCCAAAATTTGCAGCGTCAAACACAAAAGTGTGTGTGTTCTTGAGAACACGGGCTTCGCTCGGCTTCCAGCCTCCTGATTGGGGTCCGACCCTGCAACCATCCGCGGGGATTGTGTGCAACTTCAAACTCTTAAATCTGCAATTTTGGCACCCGAACAGTTCTGCGCTTGAAGCGCACCAAAGGCGGAGGTCAAGCACGCAGGGAGCGTTGAGTAGCACCTTGCCGACCTTGTTGCAGAAACACAATTTTGTTTTTGTTCACAGGTTTGCAGCGAATTGAAGAAGTTTTACGGCGACGACGCACTTGAACCGTTTTGCTCCCAAGCGGCGTGAATTAAAATACAACATTCCATCTGGCGTTTCACTTGGAATGCATTGACTTTATTGTCTGATTGTATTTGTGTGTGTTATGGGGTTCGATACAATAAAAACGTCCAACAACACGCCCTGCGCGATGACAAATCACGTAACGCAATAAAAAGGGGGATGTGAAGCAAAAACAAACACATCTAAACAACCCAACAAGAATTGAGACACGGAGTCCAAGGGGCACACAACTCTTCGGAAACAACAAGGGAAAACAACCAGGGTGAAGATTGTTCATGTACAGCTAAGAACCCATCAATCCGGAGTTCTTTTTGTCTGGGAACTGCCAGAACTGAAGTTCCCCAAAAGATTCGGGAATGAAACTGAACCCAGAACAAAATTTCTGAAAGAGGCCTGATTCATTCTGAAAATAGAATGATCTATGCACGCGGGGGCACTTCAGGACCTCTGGTGTTCGAGACCATCGTTTGCACGTTGTCATCCGGATTGTCATGTTTTGGGCAGGAGAAGCATGGCACAAAATTATGCATCAACTGGCAGGGTAAAAGTCGGCGACTGACATGGGCAACTGGTGCGAACAACCTCGCAGAGGTCAGTACAAAAATCATCAACAAAACTTCCTTTTTTCGGCAACGAATGCAACTGCAGGTGAAATGAAAGTACTTGGCACCACAAGCGACCAACCGGTGTGAGACTCGAACAATTAGTCACAGCATCCACCAAAAACTTTTGGTCGTTTTGACAACAGGAGACGTGTGAGTCCAAGGCGACATCGCGCCATCTTTCGCACGAAACTGCCGTTTCACTTTCGGGACTCTGTGCCTGTTAGTTTTATCTGCCAGACGATTTGAAATGAAACCGGATACACGTAATACTGTAAAATGTGCAACAACGCACAGGGAAAGGAAAAGCTCACAACTACCGTATCACAAGAGAATGATGTCAACATGGGAACAAAAACCAGGAACTGCACTGCAAGGGGTGTTTGTCACAGTCAGTCGCAACAAAAGCACTCGGTTCAGCTTGCACCGACAATGGACAGTTTGTTCAGAGCACGACGCTCACAGCGTCACAATCAACAACATCATTCAATCTCTTCTCGGATGAACACTGAACAAATGCAAATTTTCAAAAACAAGATCGGCCCAGAAATCATGGAGGGATGAAACGTTTCACAACTTATCACGAACACAGAATCAATAGCATCCGCACACATTCACTCTCAAGTTGCCATTCGCTGTCAACATAATCCAGTTTTAACAACGTTACAACTGCTTCTGGTTCAAACATGTCATGGCCAAGTGTCGCTTGTTCGATCGCTCTTGAAGGTACCGGTAAATTTCAGAAGGTAACATGAAGAAAGGTTTGGGTGAAGTCGAATAATAAGGGCAACATTCAGTGTGGTACAACATCAGAGTGGCACAAACATCAGATGGCTTGAAAATGTACAAAGTGAACTGCCCCAAAAGTTTGTCACGAGCAGAAACTCTCGCGCGGTTGGACTGGAAATGTGATCGATCCAAAGCGAAAAGCCTTCAACATTTTTGGTGAAACAAAAGTGACACGGTGAAATGGCAACCCGTACGAAAAAACAGCTGTGATTGTGCTGTGGACAAAAGAAGAAAATACTTTCATAGCAGAAATACTGTACGTCCTGCCTTCAAGTTAATGAATGAATAGGAATGTGCAAGTGTCAAAAACATTTTGGCTGATATTTTACAAGCAAGGGTGACAAAATTTTTGGCCATGTAAGGTTTCATATTTTGAATTGGACAAGAGTTGGGACTGATCCGAGTGGCCTGAAATTCGTTTCTCCCTTGTTTACCTCAACCAAGCACTTTGTCCTTCTGCAATTGCAAGTAACCGACACTGAGCGCTGTCAGCTGTTGTTAAGACCCCAGCAGCGCTGTGGTGTCATCTTGCTCGTCGTCGTCCTCCTCTTCCTCCTCGTCCTCGCTCGCCTCCGTCACGCCCTCTGGCGGGAAATCCATCTCGGCCACTTCCGGCAGTCTGAACCTCACTTTGGGTCGCGTGGGCGCGGTGTCGAACAGCGACGGCTGCCCCATCACCTCTTCGTAAGACGGGGGCAGCTCGTTGTTGGAGTTCTCCTCTTTGCCGCCAGGGCTCGCTGCCGCTGCCGACGTGTTTCCGTTTCCGCTGCAGCGCACCGCTTGAACGGACGACAGGCGGTTTTCGAAATCTTCGATCATCTCGACGAAATCTGTGTCGCCGCGCTCAATGGCGACGTCTTTGGGGACTTTTCCAGTCTGAAAGAAACAGTGTTCCTTTCAGTGATGAGAAACAGTCACAAGCTGCAAAGGACAAAAATCACAAAGAAAATGCTCCAAAAAGAGCAAGTCTTCATCAAAGTTGCACAATTTAAATTCACGTGCACAACGACTGCAGGGCCGGTCGCACTCACATCGGAGGATAATTTGGAGTTGGCGCCGTACTGCAGCAACACGCGCGCCACAGCGATCTGCCCCTTCTCCGCCGCAGTGAACAGTGGAGTCTTCCCGTCCTGCATTACACAAAGCCAAACTCTGCAGCGTCAACTTCATCAAAAACCAAACCCGATTAAAGGTCGCAAACAAACATTCATTCGTTTCTTTCTTTCTACCAACGATATGGTTGTTGGTTCAGACAGTTTGGAAAGGAAACACGACATTGAACTCACCCTGGGAGACTGAGCGTTGACTTTAGCACCGAACACCAGCAGAAGTCGAATCATGGGAACGCTTCCGGACAGCACGGCGTAATGCAGAGGCGACAGCCCCTTCTGAAAAGGAATGGGACAGTGTTTTGTGTAGCAAGTTTGAGCAGAAAATTTGTGGATGTACAGACTCTGAACACACCAAACATGTTCAACATGTTTACCGAGGTGCAGAAGTTGACGTTGGCGTGACGCTGCAGTAATTCTCGCGTGAGCTCGATGTCGCCACTCCTCGCCACCACGTGGATTGCTCGCAACCCAGGCTGAAAAATGGTTGGAAATTTCAGTTTCTCACAAAACTGAGTGATATTATTCTCCAAACTGCGTGATTTAAACACCTCCCCTTCCTCCACCACAAATCTCTTGTGCAACAAACCAGGAGACAAATTATACCTCTTCAGTTCTGGAATGTGGAAGTCAGGCCTCTCTCACGCCATCGACCAAAACGCGCGCTGCGTCTGACGCTGACTGTTCAGCAAACGCACCGAGCTCTGCTCACCTCATCTCCGTAATCGATGACGTCGCAGCTCAATTCGGCTTCAATGATTTCTCTGTAAGCGGCGATTGCGTCTTGCTGAAAGGAACATGAAACGAATCGTACGTTTGGCTTACGTCATCAAATTGCGCGTGTGAGATGGGACCTCAAAACTGCCTCCCAAAAATGTTCAGAACTTCCGTGGAAAATTCTTTTCGGAACTGGGATCACCCTCATGGGGTCACCTCGAATCAACAGCTGGTTCCACATGTGTTGGTGGTATTGGTGGTGTATGCGTGTGTGCTTTGATGGAAACCAACCTGGTCGATTGCCTTCCCACTTGCCATGTTCAGTCAGTGGGGTGCAGGCCTGTCGTCAGTTTTGTCATCACACGGAGGCAGGCATCAGTCTCACGCAGCATCGGCAGTCCTGAAAGGGCACGAGATGAAAGTTAGATCTACAATGCAAATTCTGTCCACTTTTTGTTTCAATGCACTTCAATAGATCTGTTGCTTCTGGCTTTGCCCTCTGAGGTGCCTGAACATGCGCCCGGTATTTTTCTCATTTCAAGCAAAGTGTAAGCGCGCCATTCCGCAACTTTGCGTCTTGTGCCGCAGTGAATTTGATGACACAACGAGTCTGAAAACTTACCACGAAAACCTAGTTCAGATGAAGCCCATTTCTTGCACACACAAAGCACCGAAATGTCCAAATCTGGATTTTCCCAGCAAATCGATCCATTAAAACCGGAAGTTAACTATTGAAAATTCTGGGCAAAAGTTGCCTTGGTGGAGGAAGCTGCTTGTCTTGTAAATCAGGATTTTCTCTCGTTTCCAGGGGTATACTACTGGAATGGAAAGGTGAGTATCTTTCAAATGTTGTAAAGAATGACATGCAATTGCCAAATTTGACTTTTTTCAATGAAAACAAACAGCAGACGCGACTTTCAAGTTTGATGCCGATTTTGCGTTGTAACGGGTTGGCAGGTGCCCGCTGGAAGCTGGACAAAGGGATCAGAACTTGAAACGTCCTGTTTCCTGCCGTTCGTTTCGCATTGAACAGTGAGATGGGTTACACAGGCAAGCACCCAACCCTTTAAAGTTGTCGCATGACTGTTTGCGAGGGACATTTTGCTGAAAAGGAAAGTTTGCCATTTACAGCTTCGGGAGACCAGTCGAAGAGACCAAGCCGGGAACAACATCCTGTATGATTTGTTGCTCAATTACGAGCATGGTGTCAAATTGATCACCCTTATTGCAGGGAAAACACACGGACAGTGATGATCACACGCAGCTGATGCTGGTACCGACCCACGAACACAAGAATCGACTCAGCGAAACCATCGAACAGATCTGCTTAACTTCTCTTGGGGAGTCATTGTCATTCACTGCAGCCGCAAAATGTCCACTCATCCACAGGTGAGTTCAAATTCTGCTGTTTACATCGTTGTTTATTCAGTAGTGTTGTGGCGGTGTAGAAATATCTGTCCGTGAAATTCTTGTGAACACCTTCGAAAACAGTGCTTATCGTGTCATGGAATGTGAACGGTTCCTTCGCTGTGTTACGAAAGAGAACGAAATTTTTATTGGCCGATTTTCGGACAATATTGTTTTCAGCCGTGTCGGTTTATTTATTTATTTATTTTTATAGGCCGATTTCTCTGAAAATCGGACTATATTGTTTTCACCTCTGTCGGTTTTTTTATTTTTTTTTTATTTATTTATTTATTTATTTTGTTTTGTTTTTTTGTTTGTTTGTTTGTTTGTAGGCGCTAAGGCTTTTGAACCAGACATCACAGACCAATGCCCTTTGCACCATAGACCCCTAGTGGCCCCCCTCAGCGCTGACCAAAAATGGCATATCTAGGTCACATGGTGCGGCCGCCATCTTGGATTTGATGAAAAACACGTTTTGGGGTACCCTGACCTCATTTCTTGACACAAGTTAACCATCTCGGAGTATGTTGTAGGGCATGAAAAGCCCTTCAACATATA
>JAAUXT010005009.1_pt1:0-10000 | contig 12588 bp, 9 predicted proteins | sample 7278171 | NCBI WGS metagenome assembly JAAUXT01 (sample SAMN14350112, study PRJNA611818) | marine sediment metagenome | isolation source: surface marine sediment (1.8m) | place: French Polynesia: Moorea | collected 2018-08
CCCGGGGGGTGCTCCCGGGGGCCCCCCCCGCGCCCCCCGGGGGGTCCCCCCGGGGGGGCCCCGGGGGGGGGCCCGGGGGGGGTGCCGGGGGGGGGCCCGGGGGGGGGCACCGGGGGGGGGCCATGGGGGGGTACCTGGGGTGGGTCCACCATGGACCTGGGTCAACAGAGTAGGAACTTGCGGGTTGTGAGTTTTCATTTGAACAGCTCCAGACAAAAAGTATTTTTGCGCGCTGTGTCTGCAAGCTGCTCCAAATACCCACGTACAAATCTATGCGCCTGGTGGTTAAAAGAAAGCTCAGGTGTGGGTAGAGGAGGGTGTGGATTTACCGTCTCTCTGGATCCAATGACCCAGCACCAACATTTCCTCCCGGCGCATATAATTCATTGTGCTTTCTATGCTGTTGATTTGTGTTCCGTCGTCAAAGTTATACGAGGGGGTTTTCCATTCTCTCCGCTTCAAAGCCGAAATGAACAAGATTTTGTGAACGGATTCTAACGCAAATTTTTTTCCACATGCAGACAACACAAATGCAAACTCTCATCATGCAGATGAGTGAAAAATCAACATTTAAGAACAATAAAACTTGGAATAAAGTTCATGCAGAACGTCCACTTTGGCGAGAGTCAGAACGCATCACTGAAAGTTTCGCTGTCACTGTCACTGTCCGATTCAGTTTCTAGAGGCAAATCTTCTGGGTCAAAAGGAATGCCCTGCCCTTCAAAATATTCTCCTTTTGCTTGGACACATTTACTCCAACGCACAGGCAAATCGTAGATGGCATTGCTGAATGTTTCTTTGGGAGTCTTGCGCAGGATGGACTTGACTTCTTTTTGGATGGCATCAATTGAAGGGAAAGCTCTTCCTCTCATCTGGGATTTGACATGTGGGAAGGCCCAAAAGTCACATGGAGCCAGATCCGGGGAGTAGGGCGGATGGCTGAGCAAATCAAAGTCATTTTCCCCGAAAAAGGCAAGAGTTGGCACTGAGACATGTGGTGTCGCATTGTCTTGAAGGAGGAGAAAGTCTCTGTCAGTTTTGCCATCAAAACCTCCTTTCCACATGACAGGACGTTTGCGCCGAATGCTCTCCTTCAATCTTGTCAACACAGAAATGTAAAAATCAGAATTCACTGTTTGTCCTTGTGGCAAAAACTCAATGTGGACCACACCCACAGTGTCGAAGAACAAAATGCACATTGTTTTGCGCCTGCTTGTTGCCCTCAAAGCTTTGGTTGGACGTTTGCTTCCCTTCACTCTCCATTCAGATGAACTGTGCTTAGTCTCTGGGTCAAACAATGGAAACCAAGATTCATCAGTTGTGATGATTTTCTCCAAGAGATCATGGTCCTGGTTAAACATTTGCAAATCTTTTTGACAGTCAGCAACTCGCCTGGCCTTGTGTTCATCGGTGAGGATGTGAGGAATGAATTTTGCAGACAGTTTACTCAGCTTTAAGTCCTTTTTGATGATGCGGTGCACTGACGAAAGAGTCAAACCAGTTCTGTCTGAGATTTGCTGCAGAGTCAGGCGTCGGTCCTTCTCCAGCAACTTGCGCACTTTGTTGACAAAACGGGCATGCCTTCTTGGTCTCCCAGACCTTTTTCCATCGGCTGTGTCGGTGTTGAGGTCCCCTTCTTTGAATATGTTGAACCACACACGCACCTGTGTCTTTGACAGAGTCAGTTGTCCGAAAACGTCCTTCAGTTTCCTCCATATTTCAATGGGCGTGGATCCACTTTTCTGCATGAATTTGATGGTGGCACGTTGCTCAACTCGTCTCTTCAAGGGGGTGAACACCATGATGACAAAAAGCACGAAAATCCATGTTGACAAGGCCATTCTGCAAAGCGCAACTCACACATGCAAACACAAGACTTCGCCGACGATGGCTGCGTGACCCACAAACAATCTCGATCTCTGCACTGTCAAGGTCAGATCAGGCAATGAGAACTTGTGTCTCCTGTTCATCATCTTCAGGAGACCACTCATACATTTTTTCACAAGTCTCCGATCGAGATTTCCCCATAAAAATGGCTTTGAAGCGGAGAGAATGGAAAACCCCCTCGTATGTGGTGTTGGTTTTCCTCATAACACCGCAGTACTCGTACGTTTCACCGCTCTCACCCTTGGAACTCCTGCTGTTGGAGCAGGTGATGCCTCCGGCCGGCAGGGCGAGGGTTGGGTGGACAGAGGGGTGGACGGGGCTGAAGGTTCGTAAGGTCACCCACTTCACACAAGTGTTTTCAATTCGTTCAAAGCTTTCTCAAACACCAAGATTTGGTTGGTACGCAGGTAGAAGCTTGTGCGGAAGGAAGGGTGTTCAGTTGGGTGTGAGGTAGTGTGGGCGGGGGGAGGGCGGAGGCTGTGTTGGGCGTTGCTTCGCCCACATCTCCGGCGACATGTAGGCACAAGTTTCAATTGCCCGTCCACGGGTCATTCTGCACCCGTGGTTCAGTCCCCTTGGTAAATGTGCAGGAGATGGGAGAGGAGGGCATCACTGCATGGGCGGCGATTTGACCGAACGGGGAAACTTACCATTAGTGTTGGCTCTGGGTTTGATGCTGATCATATGTCACAGGTTTGTAGCTTACCACCCCCCCGCCCTCTGCTTCCTGGGGTCCCACACACATACGTTACACCTGGGAGATCTGGGAGTGACCAGATAGTTTTTGGTTAGAAATTGATGTTGGTCACGTTGCCAGTGATCATGGTGTATTGAAATCGCAGGCTTTCCAGGCACAGCCTTCTGGTTGCATTTGTATTTGTTTTGTTTCAATTTGGTTCAAATTCACATTGGGCCAGTTTGCGTTGTTGCTCAGAAGTATATTGGTCCCAATCAGTAGGCACAAAACCCAATTATTGAAGCCTGTCTGGGCAAAGCCGAAGCGTGTGATGTGTTTCAACAACTCAGCTCTTTTGTTCAGTTCCACGAAATCTTTCAGGCCAAAGCAAGATAAACTTTGGATCGAGTAACTTGCTCTTGTTCAGACTTTATTTATTCTACCGGACTGGCAGTTTGCAGTCAGAAGTAAAAACTTCTTTTCATCTGGCAAATTTTCAATTTTTTAGTGAATGCCCTTTTGCTCTCACAGGACCTTTTCTCCTTTTTCTGCAAAAACACAGTCATGTTTGTTGAGCAAGTTTGGACTCCAAAAATCTTTGAGCAACCTGATACACTTTTTCCTTTGAATAGAGGTTTTACTGTCAAAGTATAGTGCACAAAAAATGTTTTTTGCAAGATTTTTGCAGGACAGTTTCAATTGACATTCTGAACTTTCACAAAGTTCTGAGCCCAGTCTGTCAACTGAATGCCACAAATTGTATGCCAAATAAATTTATTGAGTGTCATCATTGGGTATCATTGGATATGAAGGACAAGCCAAGTCAGCTTGCAGGACACAGGAAACCAACAATTACCTGCATACACTGCAAAATACCTTCATATCATAGTGCCTCAAAAATTACAAAATAATGCACAGGAAGATTTGCACTGCATGCCTTCACTGCATTGACTAAGAAGTGAATTTTTCACTTGAAGCACTGAGGAAGTTGTCATCACACCCAGGAAAAAGAGTTGGAGAAGACATGCTTTATGATGGGAGATGTTCTGGCTCCTCTTTCTGATTTCATTTGGCACAAGTGATGCACTTCCAAACAGTGTGACATCAAGGCAAAATGTTCAAAACACAGTCAAACCAAATATCACCAAACTGTGGTTTGCTTACATCAATATGTTTCTTTTTGTCATGCAGAAACAGCCTGCAGACACAAAGGTATACAGAAACAATATCCTCTTCAGGATGAGAAGCTCCAAACTTTTGAAACTGTCAAGTCAAAATACAGAATTTTCAAGTTTCAGAAACCAGAAAATTCCCAATGTAGATGCAAGTATCTCTAAAAGCATTTCCAGCAACTGCACAATTCCTCTTGAAATATCAACAAGCCACAAGTACCTCACATGAATACATTCAACAACCAACTGGAAAACTAACAAGTTGCCACAGTAAATTTTTTTCATGCAAAAAAATAGAAAAGTTTTTTGTTCAGATGAATAGCTGTAGACCATTTGTGCAAATCAGAGAAAAGTATAATTTTACTTGGATTTTTCACTTAGATCCTCAGTTGTCCCTTAACTTGACAATTTGGGCACTCCTCATCATTTCAGAGAAGGCTTGTAACACTGGGAGTCTGGTAGTTTCAAATGCCAAGAACAGCATAACTCAATTGAAATATTGTGAGCATCATGCCCGTTTCAGTGTCTTTGCTGATTTTTATCATGTTGAGGTCAAAATAATCATATTCAGGTGCAAATTGTATAAATTTAATTCAGATTTCCTTGTTTATGACAAGGGATTATTTTCAAGCCTTTCATCCCTGCCTCATCACTCAAAAGACAATTGTAACAAGCCAACAGAACCAGATAAGAGTTGCCAATTCATTTTTGGGTTGCTGACCAGATGGAGCTGTGCAATATTTGTTTACATTATACAAATGGGCAAACTTCACCAAGTTGTTATCAAGATTATAGCAACTCCTTTCAAGTACTTTGTGTTTGACAGCCCTCAGATTCTCAAAAGAATCATAAAACCAATAAGAGGAAAATATTTTTGTTCTACCTTCCAGTGTCTTGTACAGCTTCTCAGCTGCAGTTTCCAAAATTATGTTCAAATCTACTTTACTCACAAGACCATTCCACCCACAATTGTACTGTCACTTCAAAAAGAAGACATATTTGTCAATTTGCCAATGATAAATTGTGCACAAAGTATTTGTATTGTTCATGCAGAGGCACAAAGGGGATTCAAGACAAATGTTACAGTCCTTGGCATTGAGTACCAGGGACCAGGCACATTCCTGTGCAAATTTGGTGGATTTGCTATCCCTCACTTATTTGATGATTTGCACAAACAGAATGTGATACTCTGTACAAATTATTCTGGTCATGAAATTCAAAAGAGAGGATACTTTTCCAACAAGGCATCAATATCTATTATTTTGTTTTGGTATGACACAATTTCAAGTATTACAGCTTCATTTTGTGTTTCACAGATAGATTGTGAACTGGTAACTCAAAACCTTTGTTCTGACGATGTTGGGACATTTGTTCGTTCAAACTTTATTGACACCTGTTGTTCCCCCAACAAAATAATTGCACTGGATGATGGTAAGGAGTATCCCATTGATAAATGTCTCATTCTGGACCTGTTTGCCTTCAGTAGTAAGTACAGGACAGACCACTTGAGCAGCAGGTGCCCTGGTCATTTGACTCACTACAACACAATAGATCATATACACACCAGAGTACAAATAAATGGCTTCTCTGCCCCAAGTCACCTCTTGGAAACCAATGCTGCTCGTGACTATGGTTGCGATGAACTGTATGCGCAATCCTACCTGAAGATTGCTGGACATTTTGATGTATTTTGCAAAATGTATTCTCTTTCCAAAGAATGTGGAATGAAAACGAACAGTTCATCTCACAAAATACTGGTGTTTGGGGCTAAAAAATTTGGCTTCCAAATCAAAGCACAAATCTCAATGAAAAGCATCAAAAGGTCAATATTTCACCAAGGACAACTGCAGTTCAAGTTTAAAAGTGGCTACCAATTGTTTGGAAATTCCCAAAGTTGGCTTCAAGTTTTAATACAATCCTGGAAACAAAAGAACTACCTCCCACCTGCCACCACAATACCTGCACAAATTGAAGTGAGTCTTTCCTTGTTTGGTCTTGCACACAAAAACAATGAAGGAGAAAGATATTCAAATTTTTATGTCAAAACTCATGCTTGTAAAGATCAGAATTTGTCCTGTTCCAGGTCTAAATATTGTGTTGTCTTTGTCCAGAACAAGACCCTTCACCAGGAAGACAACATGTTGGCATGGTTGTTCATCATCAAACATATTTCCCACTGTTTTTCTTTTCATTTTGCAGTTTGACAACATTACATCTTACTTACTTCCATTTGATGATTCTGCTGACCACTTGTTGTTGTTAACATCCCAACTTAACCAATATGTTCATATTAATTTGATATTTAACCAGAAAGACAAGCAAGAAGGCTGCTTTTCATTCATAAAGTCTTTCCAAACATTCAAATCCAACATGTTGTTTGTACAGGCAGGGTTGTTTGCTTATGGGAAGTTGAGTTTGCCTTCAGACACAAGTGCGAAGTGGATCTTTGGAAACTATAAAAAATATGCACATGTTGAAGCAGAATGTTTGTTGTCTAAGAGCATCCACCCCCTGATGAAATGGAGAACCTGTTGGAACTTCTCTTCTCTCACCCTCAATCGATCTTTTGTAAACACCAGCAAACATTACATCCACTTCAACTTTGAAAAACCTTATCCTGACATGTTCTATCCCAACAAGACAAAAAAGCATTCCTGGATTGACTCATCCAGGCTCTGCTTGTGTGGATGGCTCCTTGCCCTACTTCACAAGCAGAGATGATATTGAAGAACTTCTTGCTCTTTACAAATTGTCAAAACAACTTCCCTACACAGATGCCATCTACATAGGACTGAAATGGAAACAATACCATAAAGTACCCCTGGTGAGAATCTCTGTGAGTCTCAAACCTTGAAGGATCAATCTCTGTTCCCATGTTAAGTTTGCAAAAACAAGCCTAAAGTCAGAGGAAAGCTGAGAAAATGTGTTTCATATGCAAGTCTTGTTTGTAAGTATTCTTTTCTGCTTGATTGCTTGTTGAAAAAATGTTGTTTATTTTCTGTGGTAGGGACACTTTTTATGGCAAAAAAACAAACCTTTGTCATTCAGCATCCTTGTGAACACTGATTTTGGCCAAAAGCAGGTATCAAAGTTTGATTTCTTTGGAAACAGTCTCACTGAACATTGTTTGATTGGGAATGATGAGATGGAGAGCATGAATAATCAAACACTTTCAATATATTATCCAAACACACAAAACAACAAGTCTTGCATTGTAATGAAGATAATAAATTTGGCAGAACCACAATGGATAAATGTTGAGTGTGACACCAAAGTGCTGTGTGATGTGATGTGCATAGTGACCCCCAACTTTAGTGCAAAGAGTTGGGACATTAAGAACCAAACAATACAGAGGATGACAAAATGTCCAAGACAACACATTGTCAAACAAGGCAAATGCTTCTTGTTCTCATGGTTCAGCTCTTCACAACCCCAAAGCAAGAACATGCAGCATCCATTTGCAAGGAGAGTCAGAATATTCTTTCAAAATTTGTTTGAAACATTCAAATTTTTGTTCATTGCCATTTCAAGTCAATTCCCAGCTATTCTCAGACCATATGGTAGCAACAGCAGCCTTATGCACACTTTTAGCTGCAAAAAATACCTTACCACATTTGATTGTGCAGAGAGTGTTGTTCTCATATCACAAGCTGAAGGTTTTGTGATTTCAGTTAACTCAAAGAAGGATATTAATGTGGGATTAAATATCTTCAACTGCTCCGATGGAGTTTATATAGCATTTGAACACAGATGTGACGGGACAACAGAGGATAACACAGATGAAGAATTTTGTTCCAAAACATGCTCCAAAACATGACTGAGATGCAAGAGGCAAGCTGCAGAGAAGTGATTGGAGTAACCAGAAAACTTGTGGTCTTTTGTACTTTATGGACCCAAAAGGTAACTGCAAAATGTACTTGCCTGACAAAGAGAGGAATGAAAAAATTAAAGACAACCTGAATGTAGAAATTAGGAAGAAAAAAGTGCACAGCCTGCAAGATAACCTTTCCAAGAATGGGAAATGTAATAACAATAGCCAGCTGCTTTGTGGTGACAATTTTACATGTTTTAATATCAGTAGTATTTGCCTGTACAACACAAATGAGCTTGAACAAATTGTGCCATGTGAAGAAGGAAGCCACCTTCATAATTGTCAACTGTTTGATTGTGATGTGAACTTCAAATGCAGAAACTCTTACTGTGTTTCATGGGATGATGTTTGGGATGGAAAATGGGACTGTCCCAATGGTGATGATGAATGCTCAGAACAAGCAAGCAACAATGGAAAAACTTGCAAAGGCATGTTTAAATGCAAAGGCAAGAAAATTGTTTGCATTCACTTGGGAAATGTCTGTGATGCCTCTCACAACTGTCCTCAAATTGAAAATGAATTATTTTGCAAACTACATGACACAGAATGCTTGCCAAATTGCAACTGCCTGGGCTTTGCTCTGCATTGCATCAATACAACTGTAACTTCAGTGAGAGCCTACATGCCCTTTTTGTTTGTGAGAATATCTCATTCTGATCTGGGTAGTGTGAAAGATTTGTCCTTCCATTTTGCAGAAGCTGTTTTTATGTCACTTGTTCAGAGTGGAATAACACAGTTTTGTTTGAGCAAAACCTCAAAGAACACTCTCAAGCTTGACTTGTCATACAACTTGATACAGAAGACAGTAAAGATGTGCTATTTTGATCTACCAAATGTGAAGATGATCTGTTTGAATAAAAACATAATTCATTGTGTCAAAGATCAATCTTTTGTTGATCTGCCAAAACTGTTGTTTCTCAACCTTTCTCACAATCTTCTGGCTGCTTTTTCATCACATATTCTCCACAAATGCCCCTCAGTAAAAATCATAAACATTGAGCAAAATAATTTGACATCTGTTGGCAAAACTTCCATGGTTGACTTGCATGTTGAGATCATGATCACTGATAATTATCACATATGTTGTGTCACATCTTCTGAAACACAGTGCTTTTCCAAAGGCCCTTGGTATATATCATGTACTGATTTACTGCCAGAAAGTACAATGAGAATAACAAACATTGTTTTGTCTCTTGTGAGTTTTGTTCTGAATCTTGTATCAATCAGCCTCCATGCTTTCAGCAGGAAATCAAAAAAGGCATTTGCAATTTCTGAAATTTTTATCAACATTGGAGATATTTTTTGTGCAGTGTACCTAGCAGTGATATGGATAACTGACCTGGTGTACCAAGGATTATTCATGATTTCAGAAAAACAGTGGCGATCCAGTGCTTTTTGTTTTATTGCACATGGAACAATTGTTTGGTTTGTCCTCTCAACTCAACTGTTTCTTGTGTTTCTCTCAATTTCCAGAGTGCAAATTGTTGTTCAACCAGTGGATACAATTTTCAAGCTGTCATCATTTGTGTTGAAAGTTTTAATAACTGTCAGTTCTCTGGTAGCTTTAGTTGCAATTTGTTTGACCCTCTATGCCCAATTTGCAATTGGAGAACTGCCAACAAGTTTATGCTCACCTCTTGTGGATCCAACACATGCTTTACTGATAACAAACATACAAGTGTGGTTTTTTGCTTGCACTCAAACTTTGTCATTTCCAGTCATCACCCTGTTTCACATACTCTTAGTGTACAATTTATTGCAATCCCAGAGAAAGATCAGACAGACAAAATCACATCAAGATTCAAACAAGGTTCTGTTCACTGAACTTGCCCTGACCACTGTCTCCAACATGGTGTCCTGGTTTCCTGTCAATAGTGTTTACATTGTAGTGATGTTCATGTGGAGATATCCCATGTCTGTCATCTTCTGGTCCACTGTGGCAATGATGCCCATCAACTCCATTGTTTACCCTGCAGTGTTCACTGTGCTGTGGATGAAAAATTCCTGCATGCCTCTTCTAAAAAAGCAGATGGACCAAAGCTGAAGGATAATCAAGCCACTATTTCTTGCTTTCTCATGTGGTGAAACATGGTTGACACAAAATGTTGACCTTTTGTAATAAAATTTTTGAAAACCATGTCAAATAGAGGTCAGAGAACACGTGCATATGATTCCATGTGGATCTTTGAATGGTAGCAGATTGTCTCAAATGTGTTCATGCATGTTCAGCTCAGTGTGAGACGTGGCACACACACACTGTGCTGCCTCTGGGGTCAAATAGCAACACAATATACCACAGCTGTAAAAATGACTTCTTGTTGTTGCACCATCAAGAGGTATGTGCACTGTCATGTGTTCATCTGTGGGAATGTGGTCATTTCAAGATACAATAGA
>JAAUXT010030090.1_pt1 | contig 12585 bp, 16 predicted proteins | sample 7278171 | NCBI WGS metagenome assembly JAAUXT01 (sample SAMN14350112, study PRJNA611818) | marine sediment metagenome | isolation source: surface marine sediment (1.8m) | place: French Polynesia: Moorea | collected 2018-08
CAGGGCAGGGCAGGGCAGGGCAGGGCAGGGCAGGGCAGGGCAGGGCAGGGCAAGGCAGGGCAGGGCAGGGCAGGGCAGGGCAGGGCAAGGCAGGGCAGGGCAGGGCAGAATGGGTGGGAAGGGTGGAGGAGAAGGGTGGGAAAGGCTGGGGGAGAAGGGTGGGAAAGGCTGGGGGAGATGGGTGGGAAAGGGAGGGGAGACGGGAAATGCGGGTGGTGAGGGTGTGGAGGGGTGGGACGGAGAAGGAGGGGTGGGGGAGAAAGGGGAGGAGGGTGGGGAGGAATGAAGCACGCGTGGGTAGGTAAGAGGAGGCGTGAGGAGTTGAGTAGATGGATGATTGAGAAGTGAAGGTGTTGGGAGGCACGTGGGAGGTTGGGCAGAAATGTTGAGGAGGGTGGGACAGAGATGGGGGAGAGTGGAACGGGAAGGAACAAAAAAATGTTGGGAGGGAGCTGGAACAGCCTTCCTCTGGTTGCCAAAGAATCTGGACAGAACTGGAGTCTGACCACAGACCAGATCACGCTCCTTGAAAACCTGACGAGACAAAGCGTCTTTTTGATCCGTAGACACGTGTGTTGCCATGACAGAGGTTGCGTCACCGAGTCAACCCGAAGGTCATTGATTTGAACGCGACGCATGGCCCACGCTGTGTGGAGCAGGCCGCGAGGTGCATTGGCACCGCCTAAAGCGGCAGAGGGAAAACCCTGAGGTGTGTATATGATTTGTGGACACCAAAGGCAACGCCCTCAGAGATTCACTGCAGACGGATTCTGTGTCTGACTCCTGGTTCACACTGCATGAACCATGCAATGCGCACCCACACCAAGGTCACAGCGCAGCACATTCGGTGTCACCTGTGTGAAGGTGTATAGCAATGGGGTGTGCATAGCTGTATCCATACTGATGCGCTTGGTGTGCCACCATGATCGTGGATGGGCCACAGCCCCACACATGCACTGGCACATGGTGTGGTATGTCGTAAAGGCTCAACTACGGGACTTGAATCTGACAAACCACGTGTGATGACAAAACAAGAATGCGCGTACGTATTGCGCACTACGGACGTTGTCAGACGGCTGTTGTTGGGTCGTCATGGAAACGGGATCTTCACCCCATCAGAATCGTGGAAACGGGGATTTTACCACACGATGGCGCGCGCGCGTTTGGGACGCTCAAGCAGAAACAACGTGCCTAACCTCCCATGCTGTTGATCAGTCCTGTGCACATGCACCTACACAGATTCATGCGGCTGTCTCTGAGTGCTGTGATGCCGCATGTATGTCCGTTGAAAGAGAGGGCACACAGTCTGGCAAGGGATTCTAGAACCAAAGGCATGATCAGGACACTCGCGCACACTCACACTTGTAGGTTTTCCACCAGCCACGTCGCATCAACAGCCGTCCACCTCCAAACTGGCGTTTGTGTACCCATAGCCACAACATACACACACGTACACAAACACCTTGCATTGCGTGTCCTGCCCTTCACCATTGCACCAGACGACAAAACGCACCGAACCCACGTGCCAAAACTCCCTATTGACGTCCACGTGCGCAAAGCGCTCGTTGTGCATTCAACTTCAACCTTCAAGCCTGCTTTGTGTTTCTGTCAACTGACTTGTCTAACAGCGCTTGATGAGTCCATTGTTTGAAGGTTCTTGAGTGTGACACCTGATGCGAGTGTATTGTGCGCTGAGAGATTCCCAGGGTCTGATCCCAAGAGAACGTCTTTTCATTTCACGGTAGCTTGTCAGGACGACCCTGGAGTCAAGAGGAGCACCTTCAAATCACGGGGTAGCCGAGCTGTCATAGTCCACAATGGACCCATCCACCTGTCTGCGTAACTCCTGCTTCACGCGGGTGTCGTCACGTGTTGCGTAGCTGCAGAATCTCAATTGAGAGTTTCAGCAAAGTGCTCCGTAGACGTAACACGTAGACGTAGCACGTAGCTTGTTGATGCAACTCCCCTATTTTGGAGCAGTCCACTGACAGGAAAATTAACAAAACTGACAATACTTTCATGACTAGACTGTATTTGTCAGACATTTCAAAATTTAATGCTTGTCAAAATTTTAAAAGAAAGAAGGCAGGTTTCTGACTCCAGAATTAAACCCAACATTTATTGTGGAATCTTCCAGATGAGGGGAGTTGTGTCTGTAAGCTACGGGCTGCCTACGGAGCACTTTGCTGAAACTCTCAAATGGAGATGACGCAGCGTGCGGCGTACACACATGTGCAGAGACGCAACGTGTAATGCAGTCGTGAAACAGGCGACTGGAAGAGCTTCAGAGAACAAAAACTCCCAATCAAACACGTTTCCACGCACGCACACGCACACACCTCAAACACACATACCACAGACACGCACGTATACACACTTCACACACACACACGTCACAGCAACGAAACACACTTCACACACACACACGCACACATCACAGCTTGAAAACACACTTGACACACACACACCACAACTTGAAAACATACTGAACACACACACACACACACACACACACACACACACACACACACACACACGTTCGAGCATTGCTAAAGAGCAAACGAAAACGGAAAACCTGTGCCACAAGGTGAGGGAACAACGACGACGTGTGGCCTCGTACCTTTTGCGCAGCTGAACGAAAGAACCCAGTTCGCCAAGGGCAGATTGGGACGCACCCACACAGCGAGGCCTCGTACTCGTACGGCGAGGTGAAAACACGTACGATCTCGCACAGTTGCCCAGCAGAACAATCTCCGCCACGTGGCATTATAATTGCTTTCCTGTCTCAACGGAAAAAACACTCACACCAGGAAACAGCGCTTGGTACTCGCAGGTAACAACAGGTGTTGTTCCAGGAAGGAGGCGAGGGGGACGCAAACCAAAGGGGGGTCTGTTCCCGAGTTCACACCAAGTGCATTCACGAATATCCACACCAAGGGCACAGTACACCAAAAATGGATACATGTAGCATGCGTGTGAAGGGCGAACTATGTGGGCAGAGAGTCGTTGTGCTCACACATACACTTCTGCTTGAATACGGATTCTGTGTGTCACGATTATCAAAAAGGGTATCAACACCATCCAGGAGTCAGTGGCGCAAACGGTGTTGAATTGGGGGGTCAAACTTCCGCTTTGAAAAATACACCTGTGAAAAGAATTGTGCCTGTGGCACGGGATGTGGGGTGAGGGTTCTTGGGGTCAGAGGGGCCCAGACCCCGTGGGCGCCCCCGGTACCCACGAGGGGGAGCTGAAGTCACGTGGAATCTCGGGACCTGCGGCACGACCACGTGATGTCAGGACTCGTGGGCTCCACGTGAATCACGTGACTCGTCAGAAAACAATGTGCAAATTAAAAAGACAGGTGCCTGGGTCTCACATGGATATTCATCCAGTGCTCAAAGTCCGCAGTGGGGATCAGTCAGCCACGTGACTTTCTTCATCATGGGCTGCGTAGAAACTGCGAACAAAGCCAGGAATTGTCACACGTACGTAGCTCGCGTGGACATTTGCGCCGTTCCTGAGTCTCGACTGTTTGCGTGGAGTTCCCAGGTCAAAACTGAACTCGCAGGACGCTGGAGCTGCGGTGGGAGATCAGTGCGCACTCTGAGCACCCAATCAATCTGCATTTGGTACTTCCATTATGCTCCTCGTGGGGTGGAGCCTAGGAACCACGCACGTTGAGAGGACGTGTGTGTGTGTGTGTGTGCGTCTGGTGTGTGTGTGCACCGCACCTGTGTGATGAAGAGTTTGGAGTCTAATCGCAGCTCGTTGCAGCCCTGGAAGTGTGTGTGTGTGTGTGTGTGTGTGTGTGTGTGCGTGTGGACCTGAGGCTCGGTGGATGCGCAGCCTTGCAAAGCCAACGCAAACTGCGTTGTCGCTCGCAAAGCAGGTCACCTCCAGAGTGAAGCAGGCTTGATGTTCCCTTGACACAATGGTGTGGGCCCTCCGACCGCCACAATACTTTGGCACTTCACCCAAGAACACACGAAAACACACACAAAACACACAGACAGACAGACAGACAGACAGACACACACACACACACACACACACACACACACATCAAGACGCTTCAGGTGCAACATTTTCCTCGTTGTCCTGTCAATTTTTTTCTCAGCTGAGGTTGCCCCCTTGGGGTACCCTGTTCCCGCCCCTGGGAAGAAAGCGTCTAGAGACGCGCCTCTTATGAAGACAAAGCGCGACCCTGAGGGAGGTCGAGTGGCGCCACCGCCGAGACGGAATTGAAATCAACATCACAGGGCCACGGGGGTGCCCCCTGCGAAATGGGTTGAGAAAGAAAGATGAGATTTGATTCAGTTGAGACAGTCGGGGTGGAATCAGGATTTGGTTCAGGGGGCTGAGGCCTCTGCGGGAGTTCAACCTCTCGGGTGGGCCCACTTCCATTTTGAAAAAGAAAGTCCACAAGGATCAAAAACACCATTGGTGCAAAATTCGGAGGGGAACTTATAGCGGGGGTCAGAATTACAGGCTCCCTGGACCCCAGAAGGCTCTGGAGCGGCGAGAGGGCTCTGGGTACACAAGAGGACCATGAGAAGGTCCTGGGTCCATGAGATAACCCTGGGTCCATGAGAAGGACCCTGGGTCCATGATTGAACCCTGGGTCCACGACAGGGTTCTGAATCCGCGAGAGGACCTCTGCAACCACAATGGCGACGCACCGCCGACGGCACTGAGGACATTTGGCATCGAGTGTCACGAGTCGGAGACACGGGACGCGGGAGTTGGTTACCCCGCGGGGAGGAGACCGAGTCCAATTCCAGCAGCGCCAAGTCTGTAAGTCTGTGCCCAGAGCGACATAACGAGAATGCATAGCATGGAGGATGAGAGTCCACGCAGAGACTGTGGACATGAACGCAGGTACGCAGGGCAAGGTCCACTATGAACCTGTCCACTGAATCGAGGTGAGCGGATGATCGAGGGTCGGGGGCAGCGTCTCCCTGCACACACACGCACATACACACACATACACCACACATACACACTCACACACACACACACACAGAGGTTGAGAGCTGAGGTTTGGTCCCTTTACAAAGTGCATCTTTCCCCCCGTGCGTCGGACCAATCTCCCGTTCATTCGAACTCGGAAAAAATTAGAATCCCCGCTTTGCTCAAACAAATTTGGAGGACACTTCATCAATGCCATACCAAGAATAGACATCTAACTTCCTTCCCAATTCGAATCTCAGCTGCTACAAACCTTGCGGAGTTTGAAATTGTCAGGGACGGTTCGAATGATGCGATGACAGTTCGAATTTGGAGCTGAACAGGCGTAACGAGACCAGCCCTGCAGTGTTTGGACGTCGTCCATGGCTGTGCGTCCACCTCTTGTGTACAGAATTGATTCGACTTCTTTCCTTCATTAACTTTCCTCAGGCAATTGTGCGTGTCTAATTTTTCTTCTGAATGCCTGCCTTGCCAGCGGGGGCGGATCCAGGGGTTGTGCCAGAGAGCCAGACCCTGAGAAGGGCTCGTCAGTCCAACTTTGCACATCTCCACTGGGAGTGATGCAGGAATAAGAGGGTCAGGGAAAATTTTCAGTATCTAGGAAGCTCCACGAGGGGGGTCTCTGGATTCTTTACTAATGTACTTTATGCAATACTCTGGGCTTTTGGGTGCCAGGGACGGATCCAGGGGTGGGGACTTGGGCCCAGCCCTCCTGACCCTGGGACAACAAACATATATTTTGCCTCTCTATTTTGCACCATAGCCTGAAAAAACAGGAAAAAATTCAAATTTGAAAACGCCCCCCTCCCCTCCAGAGGCTCATGCCCCTTGACCACACCCTTACTCTGACCCTGGGTACGTTGGGGGCACCTGGAGAACAACACCGTGTTGTTGCACTGTTGCTGCTGACGGAGAGCGCCAGATCCCCTCTTCAAGAAATTACCGGAGATGCTGTGCTGTTCGATTTGCATCCGAGTGTGCTCGAACACCCGAGAAACCGTCAGAGAATGTTGGGGCCCCAAACACTCTCGGATTCTTGTGTTTCTCGGGTGGAAATGTTGGTCGCATTGCACTGACGAGTACACATTGAGAGAATCCATACTCACAGAACCCTCAGATTTTTCGATGCAAACAGAACAGCGTCGTGGCCGTCTCGAACACAACGTCAATATTGAGGCCACCACTGCAGGTCTGAGCTGCGTCGTTGTGATGACGTAATGCCCGTTGAGACGCACACGCCCTCACTGTATATGACGCGTCCTGTTGCTATGGATACGGTAACAACGTTGAGTCGTTTGTGTGTGCAAAATCAGCTTGAGATCCGCGCAATAGACCTTCGGAAAAGTGACTGTGTGTGACTCAAGATCAGGGGGTGTGCGACCCGACCCGACCCGACCCGACCGCAAAATCTCATGTGTGCGTGTGTGGATGCTCATACATGTGTGGTTCTGTCCCGGTGGTTGAGAACCTCAGGTTCCAGGTTCATGGAGTGACTCCCCCATGTGATCTGCTGCAGGGTGTCATCACAAAGTGCACAGCCGAGTTCTCAGAAGTCAATGCAAGCACTGGACTACAAAACTGCAGAGGACTTGACCCCCGTAAAGAAGAGCCCTGACAACTGCAGTATCATCAGCACAAGGTCACCTCAGGGCGACAGCCAGGCTCAAACCTCGAGTCTTCACAAGGGGATCACGACGTGGTTCGTTCCCCGTGTTGTTGAACTCGTGTGTGGGCACACGCACACACGCACGCACACGCGCACGCGTGCGCACACTGTCGCTGTCTCGTCTTTTTGTCTCTTCTTTTTTCTGCTCTCTGTGATAAAGTTATAAATCTCTCTTTCTCAAATTTCTCTCTCTCTCTCTCTCTCTCTCTCTCTGACTCCCTTTCTGCCGTGGCTTTTCTCCCTCACTTCTCTCTCCTTTCTTACACGTGTACACGAAGGTTGACGAAAGAGTGACAACACACAACAACACAGACACGCACGCACACACGCACGCGTTGCACACACTGTTGCTGTCTCACCCGCTCTCACCCGACTCTCATGGGCTCTCTCTCTCTCTCTCTCTCTCTCTCCCTCTCTCTTTCTGTCTGTCTCTCTCTTACACACACACACACGAAGGTTGACCAAAAAGAAAGCTTTTTCTCAACACACAAAAAAAACACACACGTACACACAGACCCGGACAGACACAGGCACAGACACAGACAGACAGACAGACAGACAGACAGACAGACAGAAAAACACACACACACACACACACACACACACACACACACACACACTGTACGCACCTGAATAGCCGGGAGAGCTTGGACATCTTATCTCCGTCTCCGAACCCTGCCTCTCCTTCACCTCCCACCAGCCTGCAGACACAGGTGCCTCAGTCCCCAACCACAGCTCAACTCACGGTGTACGTCAGTCCATCTATCCATGGCGCGTCTCAAAGAAACTCAATATAAAATACAATGGACAAGTCCGGGGCCCTTGGCTCCCATGTTGTTCAGTGTAACGATGCAGCTCTACGGGGAAGAGTCGGCTCCCTGCACCTTCAGCCCGTATGTGAAGCAGTTTTTTTTTGAGTCGTCGCCGCCGCGGTGCATGTGGCGACGCTCACTGGGGGAAAACACGGGTTGGGGACGCGGTGTGCTGACAAGCTGGAGGGATCCTCCATCCAGGGATCACCGCATCCCTCCGTACAGCAGCAGACACATTCCCAGTTCCTATGGACCCTGGGGGCCCAGGGGGGCCTGGGTACCCCCTGACCAGCGAGGAAATGCTACACCGCAGGTTTCTGCTTTTGCAGTGGAAACAACTGAGCCAGAAGCTTGGTCCTCGTCCCCCAAAGACCTGGGTCCTCTGACCATCATCCTGGATCCACCGCTGGAGGTCTCGTATGTCTGAGGAGGGGCGGACTGCTTTCCTCACGTCGCTTCACATGGCGGCCTTGCAGCGGGGAAGGCGACACTGAGGCCTTCGATTGATCTCGACTCGCCGCTTGTCAACACAGGATATGGAAGGCTTCAAATGACAGGAGAATCATCAGGTCTGTTTCACGCCGGACGACGCGTGTGCGTCACGTCCTCGGGCGAGAGACGTCAGCGTCAGGGTCAAGAAGCGCTGAAAAATGGCTTCCTATGAGAAATGGCAAGGACTTCTCAAGACCTTCATTTCCAAAAAGGCTTTTGGACAATGAAACAATGCTTGGCCTTGTCAAGACTTCAAAAGAGAATTGTTTGCTGCTTCAGGCTTGCACAAACCCAAAGAGAGGGCTTTGTTACCGCAACACCACGTTGTGCAATGAGTGTTTTATCATGAGTGATGACGTCATGAGTGATGACGTCATGAGTGATGACGCAGCGCCGATCAACTCGCACACTTGCCCGACGCCCCCAGCGTGACACACGCCTCATGAAATTTTCACTGACTCTGCGGTCGATGAGGAGATGAGAGAAAAATCGACTTTTTTCAATTTGTTATAAAGTGCGCTGTAGAACAGGGTTCACATGCGAGATTGTGTCGTCTGCATTGCGTTCCGGTGTGTCTGGGTCTTTTCTTGACTCTGAATGAAATGGAGCGTGATTCTTCGTTTCAAAGGCAAATTTGAACTTGGATTGATTCGCTTCGGAGATTGGCGGGTGCACGCCCATGGGGACTGGGGCTGATCCAGTCATGACCAAATTAGGGTTTTCACGCAGATGACGCGGCGTCAAAATTTTGACGCGACGCCAGGAATGGAAGGGACTGTTTTCTTGGTGCTCTCCATTGGGCGTCATGTTAAATTTGACACCCGCACGCGTCAAAAATTCTGACGCCGCCCTGTCTGTGTGAAAACCCTCAATCCTGGTTCCGTCCCTGCAGGTCCACTTGTTGACAGGCTGTGGACTGACTGGTTGGTGCCCACAGGTGAGGCTCCGTCTCTCTTCCTCTCCTCCCTGCAGTGATGCGTTCACACTAAAGACGTGGCACACGGCGTCCTTGATCGGCACTGTTTTCAGTGATTTGCGAAGCAGAGTTTGCGACGCACGACGCAACGCGTCGTCGATTTCACCTTTCTCACGCCTTCACGTTTGACCATCACGTGAGCGACGTAACGTTGGTGCGACGCTGACGTCAACGCCAAGATAAAACTCCCTATTCAGTTTGACACAGGCCTTTCACGTTTGACTATCACGAGGGCGACGCCACGTTGGTGCGACGTTGACGTCAATGTGATACCAGGCTCAAACTCCCTATTCAGTTTGACGCAGGCCCAGAAGGTGAGGATTCTCCAGCAGAACTCGCCGCCTCCCGGAGGCCGATTACCTTCGTCAGTCTTTCCTTGATCAGACGCAGGGCTGCGGCGGAAATCATTAGAATCCGCACGTACACCTGCAGTGGCCCTGCAGCCGCGCCAACAACCCGTTCACACGCGCGCAGCTAACGCGTGTTTCTCCCCGGATGCGTCAAGCTGGGTAAACCACCGTGTACTTTCGTGTGTAAGACGCACTTGTTCACCACACTTGTTTGAGGATCGAAGGAAGGAATGCGTCTTATTCTGTGGGGCATGGTTGAAGCAATGGCAAACGAAACATTGTTTCAGTTGGACCGACACGCACACACGCACACACGCACACACATACACACATGCGCACGCGTCCCGTACACCGTGCGCGCTTGAGTCTTTTTCACGGGATCTTACCCTTGCGAATCGTGAACAGGTGCTGCGTGGTCACCTCAGAGGCTGTACAGAGACGCTACGTTGAACGGTTTTCACATTGGTGACGCGCGGTCGTTTTCTTGACGTGGGCGTCAAAATGTAACTTTGAACCCCGTGGTGGAATTTTTGACGTCAGCCCACAAAAAGACCGTGCGTCACCCAATGTGAAAACCCCTTTGTACGCATGTCTGGTGTGAAACAGATCAACGCTACAGCACGTGACCACACCCAAAACACCTTCTTGATTTCTTCAGATAAAATCATCACACACAGAACCGATTGAAGTTCAATTGAAAGGTGTTTTTTTTCGGTTCCAACGTCAGGGTGACTTTGGTTCGAAGAAGGTTGTGCGCTGAAATAGAACTTCAGCATTCGTCGAAAAAAATGGAGTCTGACAGTCGAGATCCCCTGGAGGAGGGAGGAGGTTTTTATCATCGAAACACACACACACACACACACACACACACACACACACACACACACATACAAACACACACAAAAACGCTCGCACGCATACTCACTGACACGCACACAACAACACACGCAGTCGCACACGTGCACACCTTCTCGCAAGCACACGCACACAGATTTCACTGAACACACTCGTTTATCCACACACACCCGCGCGCGCAAGCCAACGGTTTTTCTTGAGACACACACACACACACACACACACACACACTCGACAGGAAGAAACGAGCGAATCCGGTTGCAGCTCCGTGGGACGTGGGCGGACTTGCCACCAAAGTTTGCGCGGGGGGGGGGGGCACCACGAAAAATGCTTTTCTCAGTCACGATTCCAATTTTCGACAGCACCACGTCTAACATAGGAGCGGGAGAAACCACGTACTGCGTCACAATGCGCGCGACGCTAGAAACAAATTCTGAACGCAGGACGCGTGCGCTGTGAAGCGGCCCCTGGATCCTGTTCCCGGGCCTCAGACAACACGATGCATGACGCGTGTCACGCGAAACGCTCTTCACTTCCGCTTGTGCGAAACTGCAGCAGAATGTTACTGCTGTGCCCCCCCCCCGCGAGCAGATGCAGACGAGCCTGGGGACCCCATGTACTCCATGTCTCTCGTACTGGGCGCATCATGGGGTTGGATCCCACCTCAAGTCAAGCGGTTTTCACATTGGTGACGCGGGGTCGTTTTTTGACATCGGCGTCAATATTTAACATTGAAAGCAATGGTTGAACTTCTGACGTCAGCCCAGAAAAGGACCGCGCGTCACCCAACAGAAAATCCCTTCAGTCAGTCGCCCCCTATCCACACCCCTGGTTCCTGTGGGGTCCTCTTCTCTGTCCACCTCTTTCAAAGCAGGAAGGTTCAAGACTGGACATAGTGCACCTTTCCTCTTCATCAACTCTGCGTCCGCTGTTCAAATTGCGAAAGGACAGAGGCAACCTTCTCGGCCCTGACCGGTCCTCCGTTGTATCCTTGGGATGGATCAGGACGACGGTTCTCTGAGCGAACCCCAAGCGGGTCCAACATTGGGTTGATGCAGGCTCTGCTCGACTGGATCCTATCCAGGCCCAGAGAGTCCAGATCAAACCATTGTGACGAAAACGACTGTGATTCACGGTCACGGCCTGAGTCGTCTGAAGTTCACGAGAGGTTATGACACCACAATAGGGGTGGTTCAGGAGGGTCCGGAGAATACAACAATACACTCAATTCGCTTCCCCTTTTGTGCCCGGCAGGTCCAAATTTCCTTCTGTTCAGGAGTTAAATTTTCAGGTTCACGGTGGGCCGTTTGACCATTCTGCACCTGTCTCCGGACACTTTCCTGGAGGATCTTCGTGTCTTCACAGTTCACAGGGAGCTGCCACGGTGTTGAGTTCGCGATGGGATGCAAACTACAGAAAAATAGATGAAGAGCCTGAAGCTTGCCTGGTGTGGATTAAGCTGTTGTTCCGTATGGCTCGCTTGTCATTCTTTATCACAGGTTCAATTCCACTCATCCAACAGGAAAACTGAAGCAGTCATTGCCTCGGAACCGGGACCACACCACCGCCAGCGAACACCGCTGTCCAACGCGTCTGGGATCGAGCTGGGGGACCCGGAGGTGTCTGACCTTGAGGCGTGACCTTGGTCTCCTGCAGATCCAGGATTGGGATGAGGAGTCAGTCTCATGCAGTGGAGGCAGGCCCGGGTTTAAGGCCCGACTCCAGTCCAACCCTCGGACACTCAAAAGGGAGGAAATTTCTTTGAGGCGGTCAGGAGGGCAACTTCATCTTTTCACCTTTTCACAGAAAAAAACGGAAAAGCATTTGCGCCTGTGGCGCCACCCCCTTGATCCGCACGAGCCCACTCCATCGTGGTGAGACCTTGGGTCAAGGTCACAGCGGAAGTACGTGTGTGCGGGTCACGTGGTTCCGTGAACTCATCAGGCGTGCCACGCCCACGAGGGAGGTGAGGCGAAGTGCACGGCGCAGGTGCAGGCGCACACGCACACCAGCTTAACAAGGGCAGAGACATGCAAAGTGCACGCATGCGCACATGTGGCGTCCACTCGCGTTTCCGCCTGCGAACCTGGGCCCAGGTTCAGCATTTGGTAAAGAGCGGCAAAACCTCCAGCCAAAGGGCGTAGCTCCAGGAAGGGAACCACTCTGGACCTGTCATCAGCTTTGTCTCACGTGTGAGGACTTGTTCACACCCATTCACACTACTCTCTCTCTCTCTCTCTCTCTCTCTCTCTGCATTTCTCTCATTCCCTCATTCACTCCCCTCTCTCACGCACTCTCTCTGTGTCTCTCTTCCATTCTCTCTTCTCTCTCCCCTTCCTTTCTCTCTTCTGACGGCCCCACCAACGCCGCCCCCCGCCCCACCACAACCCCCCCCCCCCCACCCACCCCCCCCCAAACCAACCCACACAAAACAAAAACAAGACAAACCAAGCCCACACAAACAAC
>JAAUXT010073271.1_pt1 | contig 12580 bp, 9 predicted proteins | sample 7278171 | NCBI WGS metagenome assembly JAAUXT01 (sample SAMN14350112, study PRJNA611818) | marine sediment metagenome | isolation source: surface marine sediment (1.8m) | place: French Polynesia: Moorea | collected 2018-08
GCACTGGTGTGTTAAATGGTTTGACATGGGTGCACTGGGCTAACAGTAGAATTACTGAAAAGGAATCTAACGTAAAGAACAAAGAGAATGGCTCAGACGGGGCCTTATGTTGGAATAATCAAGAGCAAATCTCAGCATCTGAGAAATTTACAAGAACTGATTTTGTGGTGATTGTTAAGGAACACAAATACTTAACACACGATGTTGCTTGACACTGAGCAATAAAGCAATCAAAGTTGGTGAGAAACAGTCCAGTGACTGGAAGGTGAAGTTGTTGGAGCCCCCAGTGAGACGTTTCTTATGGCATCAAGCTAAAGCTGAACTCCTTTCCACCCCAGAAATTTTTGGAGCGTACGAGGCGACTCGACCTGAAGCCTGTAATTAGAAATGAAATCTCCGAAACAACTTCGTAATTTGATGAGGAGAAAACCTGAGGAAAGAGAGGGTGACTTGACGGACGACTTTTCGTGAATCGAACAATCACAAACAACAGTTTGTGTATTCTCCGCGAAGATGCAGGGAAGGTCACCCCCTCCTGAGATTCTCGAAAATCTGCCCTCTGCCTTCGCCAGCGAACTGAATGCTCCAACAACCGCAAGCATTGAGTGCGCTTCATCCGACACGATATTCATCAGACTTCACGACTTCCTGCTCCCGGACTCAAGAGACGAGAAACAGAAAGAACCAACCCTGTCGGATGAAGTAGACTCAACGTAGTCGCATTAGTGCATGTGGCTTGATTACTAAGTACTCACGCTCTCGTGACTGGTGTATGACCACATTCAGGTGTGCATCAAATCAATGTGCCGCGCCCCACAGTCAACGGAATCAACGGAGCGCTGACGGGAAAGACTCCGCAGGCGGCGGGCAGGAGAACGTGAAGTGTCAACGTACGTCCCCGCTCCGATACATGCGTACCGTCTGATCAACGCCAGTAGCTTTCCACCGCATCTAGTGATAAGACAGCATTTTGAGCATTTGAATAAGGTCCAATAAAACGCATATTTGATCTGGTTCGAATGAAGAACGCAAGCCCTCGGGAAAAATTTTTTTTTTTGCTTTCTTGTGTTCATTTGCATGTCACTAGCTTTGCCTGTGTCTCTGTTGAGAGAAATTGTTGGGTGAATGCTTCACAGTTGCAATGTTTCATTTTGATAATTTCAGGCACTTGATAGAAAGTAGTCGCAGCCAAAATCCATGATTACCTTCAGGACCAAGTGAAGAGGACCAACCGCTGCACTTGCATTCGTAAATTATGCATGTATGAGAGGATTCGCACCGTTCTCCTCCGTGTAATTTGACACTTTCGTTTGTCTCAGCAGTTCACTTTCTTTTCACCGGTAGATCTACTTGAGTAACGTGCACAAATCTCACCTTGCTCTCCTTTCCCTGTTTGTCAAAGTGATACTGTGTCAATGCCTTGTACGTAGCCTTCGATGTATCAGGTGAAAAGCTACTTGAAGCACATTCTGTTCAAAGATCTTTATCTTTCTCCTGTCACAGATTGAGTGATGATGAGTCCGTGTCTTGGAGCCACGTAAAGTTCCCCTGATCATGTCCTGAACTTGTACCTATTTGACGCAACTCGTTCACGGGATCATTTGTACATAGTCGGCCGAACTAAGAATGTCAGCTGTGTGTTGGTTGAAAGGACTGTCCCTGTCAAATTTTCCTGAGCTGTTCTGTAAAGCAACTGCAGCTCTCCTCGGCTTTCTTCAGTGCCAAATGGAAAGCTTTGTGTTGGAAAAACTGAAATCCGTTTTGAACTCGGCGTGCGTGTCTGCACAAATGAATGGTGAGTTCTTGAACAAAAAGGTGCTTTTGTGTGTCCACCATGTTGCCAACAAGAATTGTCTTCGTCAAAACTTGATATGCTATGAATCTGATAGAAATTTTTGTTTACATGTTCGAAGCAGCTGATTCAACTGGTTTTGCCTGTGTGTAACATTTGAGGTTGACGTCAGATTTTGCGTGCCTATGTCCTTTCAAATTTTGTGTCCGTTGTTTTGCCTGATTAGGTGAACTTGATTAACTTGCCAATTCAAAGTACAGCACTCAAGTTTTCACACCACAAGTGTTCGCGAGTTGGATTGGATATTGCGAAAATAACTGAACTATGCAGGGTTTGTTTGCCACATGTATAGTATTCCAACGGTAAAAGTGGTATTACGCATGGCACTAAATATTTGCATTTGTACATCACTTCCATTTGTATCAATAAAACATTCAGATTCAACACATGATTTTCAAAATGGAAACGTCATTCTTTCTGCGGAGAAAAACAAAACCGCGTCTGATTTGTTCCGCAGAAAGAACAATTCCATTGACACACAGTGAGCGAAACCCGTGGCGTCTTTGCACAGATTTCTCCGTGGTGTCGAAATGTGAACTCTGGAAGGAGAAGCTTCCCTTCGTCTTTCACGCGAGCCAGCACTGAATTACGGAACGAAGTCTGGATCATTGGAGAAATGATGCAAATTTGGTGAGAAACGTGCAAAGCAACAAAGTGGGGAGAACGTGCAAAATTTTAGTCGTTTCTCGTGACACAGGAAATCAGTGAGCACTTGGGTAGCACGACAAACACATTGACAGTTGCTTTTCTGAAAAGAAAACATTTCGCTCGTCACCTGCTTTTCTGCGAGGGCCTTTCAAAATTTCGCAAAAAATTAAATTGTGTTCTTTAAACCTTGTGCACTGAAAATAGAAGAGCCTTCTTGCCTCTGGGTTCGATCTGTTCAGAAACGCATCAAAGCTCTCGAGTGCGTGATCTCGATCAAATATTTATTCTGCACTTTTCAAAAGGACTGCATTGTACATTCCCAGGTCAAAAGCAGAAGTCCTCGGGTCACAAAGTGAAGATCCAACTTGGTCAATGTTTTCCTTGGTTCGGTTTCTTTGCCGACCCAACAGCGAGTTTGAGCAGTGCGCACCGCAATACACGGACACTCGCAGAATGTCGCAGTGAAACTAGCGGGGATCAAAACTCCAAATTTACTCAAGTCATGGGTACAAAGAGCTTCATGCGGTCTCAAAACAAAAGTCATTTCTCGAACAAAGGAATACTGAAAATATTTGGAGTGAACAGAAATTAACACAAGGCAACAGAAAAACTTCTCGTGTTGTTTTTCCCGCCTGGCAACCCTGGGTTGCGTTGATGTGGAACGTCTGTCTCTCTTATTTTGAAATATGTAAAAATCCACAAAGCCGGAAGGTGTTTCTGACCAAATCCACTGTAACAACAATTTCTCTCAGCATTTGATCCCAGCAGGTGCAAACAAAATTTGTCGCCTTTTCCCGACAAAAAGAATTTTGTGTTCAACCCGAGTGTTGCCGGTTTCATTCTTCTGAACGCGCTTTCCAGCATCAGACGTGGAGAAAAAAGTTTGTCTTCAACGAGCAGAAAAACTGCGTGTGTGAATTTGTTTTCCGCAAAAAGACAATTGAGTTTTTACAGCTTGGGGCGCTCTTGCCTTTCGCGGCGATGAAGCTTCAGAGCGTGAAATGTAGCAACGGGAGTTGTCCGCCCTCCATGAGGAAAACTATTCTCTCTTACAAGGACAAATCAAGTTCACTCGGGCTGTTGATCTCAGCTGGGTGTACGAGAAGATCTCAAACCAGGGAATTCAAAAAGCTAAATAGAACACGTTGCATTCATTCAAAACACACTGAGAGTTCAACAATGCTGGTGGCAATATATGGAAATTTGGTGAAAGTGCCTTTCTTCTTTTCACTTGTGCCATTTTCAAAGAGAACCCTGGAGCTTCAAGAGTGTTTCAATGGACTCTCAGAAGACACAGTCGACACAGGCGACAAAGTTCCCACTGACGTCTTCAATTTAGGATTGTGAAAACAGCTGGTATTCAATGACCCGATTGGTTTCATAAACATACACCTGAATGTCAACATTGATAAAAGAAATTGATTGGCAATGCAGAACATTCACGTCAACCTGTGCACGTTCATTGATGCACCCAGCGACTGTTTACCGATATTTACCATTTCAAGCGGATGAGGGATTGAGGGATCCGTCCCAGTGCTGGCCGTCTCAGCTGCACGCAGTGGAGCGGAGTACTACTCACCTGGATCACAGATAAAGACTTGGCCACGGGATTACACTCACTTGCACGCACGCAAGCAAAGGAGGTACACAACTTCTTGAGTTCAGTGTGTTTCAAGCAGGCAAGGTGAGAGCATGCACATGTGTGCATAGTTTGAATTACATTGGAATTGGCTTCAGGGATCGTGTTTGCTAGTTTCACTGAAAAAGCAGAAGGGTAAGTGAACTCGTGTCTTTGTGTGCAACCTTCACGTTTGATTTTTGCGCAAACGTCGTTCAACACTGAGCGTCTTATCCTAGTCCACAGCTCAAACAATAGTTACATGGAAATTTTGTTTTTGCGAAAGCAGCGAAAAAAGTGCAAATTGTGTGTACATGGTCGTGAGAAACTGCCATCATGAAATGAAACCTTCTCTTGACATGCAATCAAGAATGTGCGCACGAAAAAATTGAATTCATTGTGAATTTAACAGATTGAACAGCAGGTTGATGCGTCGACCTTTATGCACGATCCAACACCGGCTCGTGATGTCGTGGGCGCATCGTTCTGACAAATTTCAGCATTGCCCGCGTACTTTCTCTTGTCACAAATTGCATTTTGCAAGTGCTGCGCTGGCGCATTCTTTCGCTCCGGGGGATGCAGCTGGGCACAACTATGTGCATCTGCGAAGATGAAACGCACCCGCAGAGATCACGTCTTATCGACTGAAATCTGACCTGGAGACACACGGCAAGGCTGCCAGGCTGAGGAACTTCCTCCAAGACTTTTGCAGCACTTCGTGTCTGCACAACAAAGTTTGTGAAACTGGTGCGTCAACAATCGCGTGCTCAATTGCAAAGAGCAGAGGCCTTCGGAAAATGTATTCAAGAAGCGCGCAATTTCTTTGCTTCTATTTGAAAAGTTTTGTTCGCAAGCAACGAATGTTTGAGCCAAATTTGTGGTGGGCGCAAGATTGGTATTCAGACAACATGTGTAACTCAATTCGCTGTCTGAATCCCTTATCGGGAATTCATTTGTTCAGGGGCTCCAGCAGGGTTATCTTAATGACTTGCTCTGCCGCTTTCTGATGACTCTGTTCAAGCCAAGAAGTATGCGTCTTGTCTGAACCGAGAAAGGCAGCAATAAATCTGGCGAACACCCGAGATTTGTAACATTGATGAGACTCGTGTCACGAAAGCGAGTCACACGCAGGAAACATCTTCGCGCAACTGACTGCACGCTGAAAGAAACTTTTTTTTTCTTTTATAAATCTGCAAAGTTGCAAACCCGCGATTCCGCTGGCTCAGTTTCTCCCATAACAAACATTCATTGAAGGCGTCATGCACAACAAGATACTCATTGGTTTTAATCAATGTGTGAAGCAACTTGTCACAACGCAACAGCTGCGCGCGGCTCGCATGACTCGCCCCGCGCCCGATCCATACGCGGAAGTGTCGCGGCTGCAGCGCGCGAATCCTGCTGCTGCAGCAGCAGTGCATGGCAGGCAGCATGTCAAGCGACGCCTGCAAATCAGACCTTTGTGCAGAGATGCTTCGTTTGTGAATTCTGTGCGATATGCATGTGAAGAACAGAAGCTTTCCAGGACAAACAGCGAACGTAGTTTTTTTGTTTCTTGAATTTATTAAAATCGTGATATCCTTGTGATGAGTAATGTCCGCATCGACTGACGACATGTCTGCAAAAGTTACGAAGAGTGGTGAGTGTAAAATCAATTGTTCGTTGTGTCTGTTTGTGCGTTTTCCTTTGTACATAAGGGTCAATCCAACAAGGTTCGCAAAAATTCGAGCCTCAAGCCAGGAAAGTCATTTTCAGTGCAGAAGCGTGTTTTCTTCAAATCTGGAAATTCAGGGCAAATTCGAAGAGAATTTTGTGCGTGTTTATCACAATGGCTGTCGACATCTTTGCAGTCGAAGGCTCATGCACTGTGAAATTTCCACACTGCACGGACGCAACACGCACAATTTGATGAATGAATGAATCGGCAACATCAATGATGGACATGGCGCAGCGCAGCTGCACACACGAGGATGAACAGAAGAAACATGTTCGTGGATGTGGCTTGCAAACATCTTCCGACGCGTGCATGTATTTTACTCAATTGCCCATAAAACATGTCTTCGCGAAACATCAGTGAGACGTGGAGATCAAATGAATGGGCCCGTCTCTTTCACCTCGGCGCGTTGTGGAGTTTTTCAAACGAGCAGATGTGTGTCCACTGAAATTTGGATGAACAAAAACAAAACCCGAAGAGCTTCGGTCAAGTGGTGAAACGAAATTTGTCGTCCTCACCAAATTCACCGACCTTTGCTCGCATGACGAACACACAGAGCAAAAGGAAATGACGTGATTGATGGGCCGATTTTGTTCATGTGTCTGTAACCCACATTTTTGGGACCACTTCTATGGTAAACATCGCCTGTCGACCCCACAAGTTTGCGAGGCAAGAAGTCGCTTTCGATCGTAATCATGGCTGACTGCCTCTCTGAAAGCGTACGCACAGGGTAGGTCTAATTTAGACTTGACTTCCGGATAACGTTTTTGTTTTGTGTTGTGTGTTGAACATAGTGTGCACATTGGGGGAGAAGACAACTGAACTGCAGAAGTGGTGGTCATGTCAAGGTCAGGAAGTACAGTGCTCTTTGAGGGGCGTGTGTGCAGCGAAGTGCAAAATGAGCAATTGACTGCACGCAGGGAGACTGACCTTGAGTAAACACACTGAACGCGCACGTGTTATGCTTGATTGCAGGCACTGAAGACGCAGGTTCCCCGGGCAGCAAGGACGGAGCGAGCGCCTCTCCCGCTGCAGCTGACGCGGCAACGGACAAGAAAGACTTCGCTTCGATGAGGGCGCGCCGTGACGCCCGCGAGGCGGCCGCCTCCTCCGTGTCCGACTACACGTCGCAGCGCCTCGCCGAGCTGCGCCTGCGTCGCGCCGAGTCCGCCGCCGACTCCTACTCCGACTACAAGTCCCGCACCACTCGCGATATCCTCTCCAAAACATCCGGCGCAGGCTCGAGCGGCACCAAGGACCTGAGCAGCTCGAGCTTCAGCGATTACGACTACAGGTCGCGCCGGAAGGAGAATGAGTCGACGACGACGAGCGGCTACGCGTTGACGTCAACGTCACTGACCACGTCGTCGTCCTTCAAACTGGACCCGAGGCTCGAGCCCAACTCGCTGATCAGCAACACAGGGTCCAAAACCAGCCTCAACTCAAAGGTAAGGATGTCTTTCCGTATCTGCCCCCCCCCCCACACACACACCGCAACCTAAATAAGCAAATGCACACGACTTGCTGACAGCTCCACCTGCACACATACAAGATCTTGGCAGATTGTGTTTCTGGTCAGTGACAAATTGTTTCGTTGCGATTTCGCATTTTCTTCACGACTAGCATGCTGGTGATAACTTGATGTAGTCATGGTAACTCATTGATCGTCGCATGTGATTGAAGCGACATGTGTTCACAACTCGGGGCGGATGCTCCTGGGGCTCATTGGGTTCAATTGCGTTCGCATCGCCGCTGCGATGCACCACACACTGCGGGATCGATTCCTTTGTGGGACCCGATTTTGCACGCTCGTGCTGTGGCCGAGTGGCATTGCTGTGGTTCAAATTGAGTTGGGGGGGGGATCTTGGTTCGTTCAGCAGCTTTGGTGTTGGCCCAAACAAATGAAGAATTCGGCAGATATTTTTTGTCCCAAGACCACATGAGTGTTCTTTTGTTGCGATCGAAGGAGGCGCTTCTTGCCTTGTACGAGTATTTGCCACGTCTGATCACACATCTACGAGTACTCGTAAGAGTCTCACAAGCATGACAACCAAGATTGTCAGCATTTCTGGCACAAGAGCGGCAGTCACTTTCTCACGCATGCATAGACCAAAGCCCCACAGCATTTTGCGTACGGGCATTGAAGTCTCCTTGCAATTGTGTTGTCACAGTGAATACCACTCACCGAATGCTTTCACATTTCCAACATTCTTGTCTTCGTGTGCTCAGTTCCATTTCAAACACCTGTACAAATTTGACAAAGTGTTGGGGATCTGCAGGTCCTTCGGCAAAACTTGCGGTGGACATTTTTCGATTGTGCACAAGTCGACAAGCAACCTCGTCTTTCACTCGAATGAGCAAATGTGCAATGTCAAAATTTGCCACACCAAATTGTCACAGAGACTCACTCAGGACAATGTGTGGTGTTTGTTCAATGCAGGCTTGCTTGCAGTTGTGAGATCCAAATACCAGAACACTGTTGGACAGGTAGACCCCACCACAAGTTTGTGCCTCGTGGACTTGTCTTTTCAACTGGAGACAAAGAAATATCCAGCAAATGAGCTTCATCTCATTTTGACGAAGGTTCTTGTCTGCACGAAATACGAGGTAATATCTAAAAGTCCTGTCAGTCAGCATGTTCATGCCACCGGCGATGTTTTGGTCGGCATTGCGTAAGGCATTTGACTCCTTTCGGCAAGACTACTTGTGTCCCAGGTCACAAGGACGTCCTGCAGAACCTCTGAGAGCGTGACAGTGAGCGCAATGGCTGCGAAGAAGGCTCAAATTTCGATGCTGATTCCCCGGAAAATGGTGGAACGTGTGTGCATCTGGTTCTGTGCGCGTGAGGGGAGTCGACCAGTGGAAACATACAGAAGACTGACAGCTGCCTTTGGGAACTGCACATACTCAGAAAGGAGTGTTTATCGCTGGCATCGTGACTTCAAAGCTGGTTAACAAAAGTTAGGTGACCTTGTGCGATCGGGAAGACCCAAGACTGCGCGCAGCCAGGAGAAGGTGAACAAGTGCAAGGAGCTGGTTGAATCCAACAGGCGAGTGAGCATCTACACCTTGTCGAGAACCCTGAGTATCTCGTACGGCAGTGTGCATGCCATTCTGCATAAAGATCTGGCATTGAGGAAGAAGTCTGCAATCCTTGTCCCACATGCCCTTACAGCAGCCGACAGGCGCAACAGACTGGAGTTCTGCACTAACTTTGTCAGTGTTTATGGAAGTTTCCCTGAAGGAATTAACTGGCTCTTGACCACGGACGAGTCGTGGTTTTATGCACTTGATCCCTACTGCAAGAGAGAGAACATGCAATGGCTTCCAACCAACATGAACTGCCCTCAAGTTGTTGCTCGAGACAGGAATGCACGCAAGCTGATGTTTGTGCCATTTTTTGACACTAAAGGGCTCGTCCATGGCGAGTTTTTCATCAATGAAACAGTGACCAAAGAGGTGTTTCAAGCTCTGCTGACCCGCGTCCGAGAATCCATCAAGACCAAAAGGGGATCAAGAGTCTGGAATCAAAGGCACAGATACAGACTTCACATGGACAATGCCCCCGCGCACCGGAGCTATCTGGTGCACGGGGCGCTCCTGCACTGGGACTGGCCAGTTTTGAAACATCCTGCTTACTCACCCGACCTGTCGCCTTGTGATTTTTTTCTTTTTCCTCTGCTGAAGAAGAAAATGAGAGGGAAGGATTTCAGAACCATTGACAACCTCAAGGAGGCGATTCTGGATGAAGTCGGACAGATCACAGCAGCACAATGGCATGGGTGCTTCGTGGACTGGGTGCGGAGGTGCAGGCGCTGCCTGCAATTCAATGGTGGTTACTTTGAAGGCATGAAGTTCTTGCCTCAAAACTGATGTTGTGCTCTTTTGTTCCTGTGTACAAAAGTTTTTCAGAGTGTTCCAGACATAAACATAGACCAAAACAACAACAGAGTTAATTGCTTTTGTCGGTATTGTTCTCAGACTACATGTGTTGCATTCCAAAAGTGCGCAGGAGTGAGCTCGGCTCGGCCACTGACAGGACTTTTAGATATTACCTCGTAAAGTCTTTTTCAGGAGAGGTGAACAAAGGCCTTTGAAACGAAATGAACAAGGACAAATAAGGAACTGAAGTGTGCACTCCGAAGACTGGCAAAGCAAGCAAACTGAACAGAGACAACCAATGTCTTGCAATTGCAACACGCTGTTGCAAAGCTGAAGAGGCATGCTTTGTGAGCTTGTCTCTCTGGAAAAATATTCATCCCTCTTCAAATGAACAAGGAAATCGCATTCAGTGCAGTACAATGCAACTTTGAATCCAAGACGAGTCTGTCCAACCTTCTTCAGTGAGATTTTCAAAACTCAAGATGCAAAGGTTGGAATGTTCAGAGATCAAGAAAAAAAAGTTCTTCAAAACGAAGTTGGATCAGGTTTCTGTTGCAACTCTGCAGGCGGCTGCAACTCTTGGCGTTCGGTTTCGTGCGCCTGCAGCGAGGCCAAGGAAAGCATGCAAAGAAAACGGGATTCCTGTCGGCAAACTATTGCCAGTACATTACTGATAGTCGTAGCTAACTGGGCTTCTAATCTGGAGTCAGTAAATAGTTTAATCTTGTCTATTAACAGACGCTGAAAGATATTGGCTCCGCTGCTAATTCAGTGCTGTAATGCAGCTGCATGCGATGAGAGCTGCAGCGAAGATCAAGAGGAAATCAGGCAGGCAAACAAAAAGTGTGCGCTTGCATGTGTGCGTGTTTTTTTCTTTGAGCGAAAAAAAGTTTGAACGTCAAGCCAGCAGAAAGTTTTCCAAAACTTATTGTACGCCAGCCAACCTTTCCCTGCGTGCATGCAGAGGCTTTGATTGCAGTTGTCTCAAACAATCTATTCGCCCATCACAAACACTTGCCCATAGCGACTGAACACCACCGCGGGAAAATCGCACTTACCCTGAACAATCTGTGCGTTTATTTTACGAGGATCTATCAGCAATTTTTTGCACTGGCCATGGCTGTTGTCTGCGCGCTTTGTCGAGCATTATGCAATGAGATCGATGTCAGGCTGTCCTCAACGTGTGCCAGACATGTCAGGTCGTGTGTCTGCGTACGTTGGTTCACACAGTGCACTGTCAAAATTGTGCAAATATGGCTTTCAAGCGTGCAAAACTGTCTATGGGAATCCATCACCGTGTCATGCAGAGGATTTGCATTTGGTTTTGCTTCAAAATTGGACTAACAGGAACCGAGACATTGACCAAACTGTCTGAAGCTTTTGCGCAGAGAACATTGAAGAGAAGGACTGTGTTCCATTGGCACAAACTGTTCCGGCAAGGCCGCAAATTTCCTGGAGATTTGCAGAGAAGTGGGAGACTCAAGTCTGCCAGAGTTCCAGCCCGAATCCAGCAGTGTCAAACTCTTCTGCAAGGTGATCGGCGCATGGGGATACACCGGATTTCCATGGAGCTTTCTGTGTCATATGGAACTGTTTACACTATCCTTCACAAGGATTTGGGTCTCCAAAAGAAAGCAGCCAAGTTCATACCGCACGTTTTGACTCCTGCACAGCGGGACAATCGCATGGATTTTGCAATGGATTTTGTTGACAGATTCACTGGAATATTCAGGAGGCACTTGTCTTGGGTTGTGACATTTGATGAGGCATGGTTTCATCTCCATGAGCCAAACACAAAAATGGAAAATATGCAGTGGTTACCCAAAGGAGCAGACAGACCACAAGTAGCCAAAAGGTCAAAATCTGCACGCAAAGTCATGATGATTCCATTTTTTGACCGCAAAGGATTGGTGTACTGTGAATTCTTTGAGAACACCACGATCACTCAGACAAATCTCATGCCTTTACTGGTCAGATTTGTCCATGCCCTGAGGATCAGAAGAGGTGTCAAGATCTACAATCGTCGCCACAAGTATCTGCTGCACATGGACAATGCGCCTCCACATACTGCTTTGTATGTCACATCCGGAATCAATCACCTTGGCCTGACCACTCTGCCTCATCCACCGTACTCCCCTGACTTGAGTCCTTGTGATTTCTTTTTGTTCCCATCCCTCAAACGATCTCTGCGTGGCAAAGTGTTCAGGAATACTCGGGAACTGAAAGACAACATCTTGGAACAGATCGCACTGATCCCTGCACACTCCTGGGAGCAATGCTTCGATGACTGGGTCCGTCGGTGCAGGAAGTGTTATTCTCTTGATGGGAAATATTTCGAAGGATGTCAAGTTGATTTGCCATGAAGAAAATCCTTTTTGCACAGTGTACACTGCTCTTGTGTTTTGTTGACATGTTGGGGTCACTCACCCATGAGAACAACCAGGTGACACGCGTCGATTAGGTAAGACCAGTGACTGACGTATCGACAGGCCACTCATGGCCAGTGCAAAGAATTGCTGATAGATCCTCGTACGCCTTCGGTGCAAATGATACGCCAAAATTTCAAAGTTGGAAGTTGAGTGCCAGACCCCCGAAACAAATTCAATTCCCAAACTGAGCCTGACTGTCGGCCGTTGCCGTGACGGCGGTCGCTTTCAACTCGAATCCTGGAGGCGCGACTCTCTGACACGCGCAGTGTTCTTTTTAGGTGATTTGAGATGGGTTGCACGATTTGAGCCAAATCGGTGCGAGCCAAATCAAAGCACCTATAGGCAGCGTCTTCCAAAAGTATGTCTGCAGCAGTTTCATGGTCAAGATGAGAATTGATTTAGGACCTTTTGGGCTCTTTTGGTTCATTTTGGGTTGGGGA
>JAAUXT010074660.1_pt1 | contig 12580 bp, 13 predicted proteins | sample 7278171 | NCBI WGS metagenome assembly JAAUXT01 (sample SAMN14350112, study PRJNA611818) | marine sediment metagenome | isolation source: surface marine sediment (1.8m) | place: French Polynesia: Moorea | collected 2018-08
CCACTTTTGGAAAAATGGTCAGTGAGCATCACTGATTATTTCTGGCCATTTTTCCCAAAGTGGGTCCAACCCCCCCTCCCCGGTTAAACCCACTTTGGCTGAAAAGTGGGTCCAGGAAAAAAATTTTCAAATGGTAATATCTTGCTTCTCACAAGGATTCAGAGCATGCCCCTCTGATCTTGAAGGTGTTTATGAACTGCGAATGTTTGTATGGACCACATGCTTTTTATGCATAGCATTCTTGTTTTTCAAGCAGATGGGGGAATGTGGAAATCTGGGAAGTCAGAATTTCCAGATTTCCAACTTTCTGGGTAACCCCACCCACCCACCCACCAGGTACAAAAAATCTGGAAAGCCAGGGGTGATGCAGAAATCTGGGAAGTCAGAGATTTCTGCTTTTTCCAGATTTCCAACTTTCGAGGTCACCCCCCCCCCCCTGCAGAAAACGAGTCTGGGGCACTCAAACAGCTGGTGAAGCCCGCAAGGAGATCTTTGAGACCATTTGGAGCAATACGACGGTTGGAAGTTGATGTGCCACTGTTTTCTTTCACTTTGAATGATTGTACCAGACTTGAAAGTCGAGTTCCTTGGTTGTTGTCAGGAAGAGAAGCTGGAGCTGCAGAAACTGATGGAGCGCGTCCCGATCCCGATCAAGGAGAGCATCGAGGAGCCGAGCGCCAAGGTGAACGTGCTGCTGCAGGCCTACATCTCGCAGCTCAAACTGGACGGCTTCGCGCTCGTGTCCGACATGGTCTACATCACGCAGTCGGCCGGTCGGCTCATCAGGGCCATATTCGAGATCGTGCTGCACCGAGGCTGGGCGCAGCTCACCGACAAGTGCCTCGCGCTCTGCAAGATGGTGCAGAAACGAATGTGAGTTTGTTTCGGAACACAACACACCCTTTCCCGTTTTGTGAAGTCAGGAAAGTTCTTATCTGTTTGCGATTCCCTTCGAGCAAAGCAAACGTTTGACAATTTTCAGGTGGCAGTCGATGTCTCCGTTGAGGCAGTTCAAGAAGATTCCCGAGGAAGTTATCAAAAAGATTGAAAAGAAGAATTTTCCCTGGGAAAGATTCTACGACTTGGGACACAACGAGATTGGAGAATTGATCCGCATGCCCAAGTCTGGCAAGACCATCCACAAGTGAGTTGCCACTTCTTGCCGTTCAAAATTCACAAAACAATCTCTTGTGTCACAAAGAGGTTTGTTGCTGCTGCCTCTCTCACAACCCGTGTCTCGACTTGCAGATACGTGCACCACTTCCCGAAGCTGGACCTGTCTGTGCACGTGCAGCCCATCACCAGGTCGACGCTCAAGGTGGAGCTCACCATCGCACCGGACTTCCAGTGGGACGAGAAGATCCACGGAAACTCCGAGGTTTGTCTCCACCGCTTTTGCCTTGATTGGCTCATCCAGGTTGTGGTCAGAAATTGTGCGTGTTTCTGGAGCCGATGTCGTTGTCTGGTAACTTTGTGACTTCTGACGGAAGGGTTCACAAGAAACGAGCATGAGACCTTGAGTTGCTCCAAATGGCATGTTGCAGGCGTTTTGGATCGTGGTAGAGGACGTGGACAGTGAGGTGATCCTGCACCACGAATACTTCCTGCTCAAGAGCAAGTTCGCGCAGGACGAGCACACCGTCAAGTTCTTCGTGCCGGTCTTCGAGCCGCTGCCGCCGCAGTACTTCATCCGCGTCATCTCCGACACCTGGATCGGTGCGTCCTTTCTTCATAAATTCCATCAACCTGACCGAACTGTGAACTCTTGATCACTGAGGTCAAGGCTTTCTTTTTCGACGTAAGACTCTGCACGTGACTTGACGAAGCTAACCCTCGAATAGGTGTTCGCGACAACACAAGGTGCAGATCTTGGTCCTGGCCAAATCGGTGTCTTTGTTGTCACATTTTCGCGCCGCATTTCTGAAACTCGGCGCACTGCGTTTGCAGCGAGTGAGACCCAGCTGCCGGTGTCGTTCCGCCACCTGATTCTGCCGGAGAAGTACCCGCCTCCGACGGAGCTGCTCGACCTGCAGCCTCTGCCCGTCACGGCGCTGCGCAACCCCGCCTTCGAGTCGCTCTACGCCTCCAAGTTCCCCTTCTTCAACCCTATCCAGACTCAAGGCACGTACAAAGCGTTTCATGAGGTTTGGTGCGCTGTTTTCTGTGTTTCTCGTACATTGTGAACATGGAGTTTCTCAACTCGTGTTTGTTTTGTTCGACAGTGTTCAACGCTGTGTATAACTCCGAGGACAACATCTTCATCGGGGCCCCGACTGGATCAGGCAAAACCGTGTGCGCCGAGTTCGCGATTCTCAGAATGTTCTCCGCGAACCCGGACGGAAAATGCGTCTACGTCACTCCGAAGGAAGCCTTGGCTGAACTGGTGAGACAACGCGCTCAACTCAACATTTCATCGGTCCTGAAGTTCATTTCCACCAGCAAAGTGAATGCTTGTTTGTTGATTCAGATTCACGCAGACTGGCACAACAAATTCTCCCTGCAACTGGGAAAGAAAGTTGTGATGCTGACTGGGGAAACCGCAACAGATCTGAAACTTCTGTCGAAGGTGAGTACAGGGGCCAGATCTGTCACACACGTTCGTGATGTCATCAAAACTGACCCAGGTGCTGTTTCAGTGATCGCGTTGAGTTTCTCCATTCGACGAAGTGACGAGCTTCAAACAAAGCTTTACTCACCCTCACTGGACGCTCTTGTGATTCAGGGCAACGTGATCATCAGCACGCCGGAGAAGTGGGACGTGTTGTCCCGTCGCTGGAAGCAGCGCAAGAACGTTCAGAACGTGAACCTCTTCATTGTTGACGAGCTTCATCTGATCGGGGGAGACGAAGGGGTGAGACCTGTTGTTTCCCCTTTCTTTGTTTCCCCAAGCAAGGGGTCGAGAGTTTTTTGTGTTCTCTGACACAGAAAAGGCTCGAAATTGTTGGTGCACGTGATGCACGTGTTCAGTTGTCGACATGTTCTCGTTGGCAGCCGGTGCTGGAGGTCATCTCGTCGAGGATGCGTTACATCTCGTCGCAGATCGAGAGAAACATCCGCATCGTCGCTCTCAGCTCTTCGCTCAGCAACGCCAAGGACATCGCGCAGTGGCTCGGCTGCAGCGCCACCGGCTTCTTCAACTTCCACCCGAACGTGCGCCCCGTGCCGCTCGAGCTCCACATCCAGGTCTGTCAGCGCAGCCGCGCATCAAATGTCCGAGTGTTTTGGGAAACAAGTCAGGAGCTCTCGCAGATGGGTTCGCATCAGCATTTCCAAGTGGACCATTCCCCAGCAGACTCGGTCAGAAACACTCAAACGAGGTCGTCATTTGTGCTTGTAGAGTCACGCTGTGTTTCTGACTTGCCTTTTCCAGGGCTTCAACATCACACACAACGCGTCTCGCATCATTGCGATGGGGAAGCCGGTGTACCACTCCATCGTGAAGCACTCGCCCAAGAAGCCAGCGCTCGTGTTCGTGCCGTCGCGGAAACAGACGCGCTTGACGGCGATCGACATCCTGACGTACTGCGCCGCCGACCAGCAGCCAACGCGCTTCCTCCACGTCAAGGAGGAGGAGCTGAAGCCGTACCTCGAGAAAATCACCGACAAGGTATGATCAAAAAGAGGGCGTTTTGAGGTGTGGGTGTGTCCCAGACCTCATTGAATTAGATTTCGAATCAGACAAGAATAAAGGAGGCGGTTTCAGTGCAGGGGTACGCAAGTCTCATGGCAGTGACACTTTCAGAACACGCACCACCGAGTGGCATAGTTGCGGTGTGTTGCTTCATGTATCCACTTGCCACAGACGCTGATCGAGACGCTGGCGAACGGAGTCGCGTACCTTCACGAGGGTCTGACGGACCTGGAGAAGAAGCTCGTCGAGCAGCTCTTCAACAACAAGGCGATCCAGGTAGTGGTGGTGTCACGCCAGCTGTGCTGGGCGCTCAGCCTCGCCGCGCACCTCGTCGTCGTCATGGACACGCAGTACTACGACGGGCGGCACCACGCGTACGAGGACTACCCGATCCCGGAAGTGCTTCAGATGATCGGTCGCGCCAATAGGCCCGTCGTCGATGAAGAAGGTCGGTTCTTATCTCAGCAAACCCGGACTTTACAGTTGTTGTCAGACCTGTGACTTGGCAATTTTGCGAGTTGTTTGATTGGCTGTCGCTCGGCAGCGTTGAGAATTTCGCAAGATGTTGCAGATATAACACCAACGCCTCTGTCTTCGCATATTTGTGAAAGTGCCCCGTTGTTGCACCTGCCACACCAATGACAGTCGATTTATTTCTTGCATTTCCAGGAAAAGCCGTCATTCTGTGTCAGAGCTCGAAGAAAGATTTCTTCAAGAAGTTCCTGTACGAGCCGCTGCCTGTTGAGGTCAGTCTTGGGCATCTCTATTGCTGCCAGCTCGTTGAACGTGCTGATTTGTGCTTGGAGACCATGTCAGTTTGACTCATTGGTCCTTTGCGATTGGCCGAACCCTGTACGCGGGAAGAAAAGAGCAGAATTTTCGTCTCACTTGACACCTGTGTTTGCAGTCTCACCTGGACCACTGCATGCACGATCACTTCAACGCGGAGATCGTCACCAAGACGATCGAGAACAAACAGGACGCCGTCGACTACCTGACGTGGACCTTCATCTACCGCCGTATGACTCAGAATCCCAACTACTACAACCTGCAGGGCGTCACGCACCGTCACCTCTCCGACCACATGTCGGAGCTCGTCGAAAACACGCTCAACGACCTCGAGTCTTCGAAGGTGCGTGCGCGCGTGACTTCGAAATTCTTGACTTGAGGTGACCGGACTTGATTGTACTTTTGTTCAATTTGAAGAAGACAGAAGAAACGTGAACCGAGGATTGTTCTGCTTTCAGTGCATCACGATAGAGGATGAAATGGACGTGTCGCCCCTGAATCTGGGAATGATCGCAGCGTATTACTACATCAACTACACCACCATTGGTACGACTTTTACGCAGGCGCGTCCGTGGGAGCCAGCCTGTGCTGTGCTTTGGCAGGGCATCACATCCTGACGAAGGATCCACTGAAGCCTTCTTGGGGGAGGGGGGTTCCCTCCCGCAGTACCAACCCACAAAGTTGGTCAGTCCCACCCCTGACTTTTACCCACCAGGTGGGGAGGTCCTCGTCCCCCCTCCCCCCCCCCCCCACCCGGACACACTTGCCCAGTGGGTGAGACCACCCCCGGACCGACCTGTCACCAGGAAGCGATCCACGCTATTGGAGACGTTATTGTGTTCAATGCCTGAGATTGTTGTCGGTCACGTTCAATAGCGGCCCTGCCGAAATTTCCAGCTGAATAGGCGCTTTATTTGTCAGCTTGTGTCTCGTTGCAGAGTTGTTCAGCATGTCGTTGAACAACAAGACGAAGATCAAGGGTTTGATAGAGATCATCAGCAACGCGGCCGAGTACTCGAGCATTCCGATTCGACAGAAAGAGGACTCCATCCTCAGACAAGTGAGTAAATCCAAGTGCTTGTGCACCGTGCAAGAAAGGTCATTGCAGTCGATCGTTCAGTCCACGCAAAATTTCCCCTTGTTGTTTTGCAGATGGCTTCCAAGCTTCCCAACAAAGTGACGGGCAGGTACAACGACCCTCACATCAAGACGAACCTGCTGCTGCAGGCGCACCTGTCGCGGATGCAGCTGAGCGCCGAGCTGCAGGCCGACACGGAGGACATTCTCACCAAGGTCGGTCAGCAATTCGTCACTCAACTTGTATCTCGCTGCTGCGTTGCTTCAATGACCCGACGTACTTGCACCTTCAGTGGTCGGACCCTGCACGCTGTTGTGGTCGTGTCTGGTCTTTGACGCGAGCAGTACAAATCGGTTTGCACTTTTCTCTCAACACCTCATACACGTCTTGGTCTGCAGGCGGTTCGGCTGATCCAGGCGTGTGTGGACGTGCTCAGCAGCAACGGGTGGCTGTCGCCGGCGCTCGCCGCCATGGAACTCGCGCAGATGGTGACGCAGGCCATGTGGGGCCGCGACTCGTACCTCAAACAGCTTCCGCATTTCAACGCCGACATCATCAAGCGCTGCACTGATGCGGTAAACTTCTTCATCCTCGGCTCTCACCTGAAGGACCGTGTTGGTCTCTTTGAGAAAGAATATTCACTTTACCTCTCGTGCCTGCGACAGCGTCGAATGTGCAATGGAACCAGTCCATTCGGAAGACAAGACTCAGACGTCAGTTTATGTTTGTAATTCATGCTTTCACATTGCTGTTCGCAGAGCATCGAGAGCATCTTCGACGTGATGGAGATGGACGACGAGCCGCGCAACGCGCTGCTGCAGCTCAGCGAGGCGCAGATGGGCGACGTCGCGCGCTTCTGCAACCGCTACCCGAACATCGAGCTCACGTACGAGGTGCAGGACAAAGACTCAATCTCGAGCGGCACGCACGTGAACGTCGCGGTGACGCTGGAGCGCGAGGACGAGGTGACCGGGCCCGTCGTCGCGCCCTTCTTCCCGCAGGTCAGTGGCGCGGGGAACTCGCTGTGCTGGTTCTTTTGTGATTGTGCTTCATTTGGCTTCAGCGGACACCACTGGTCTTGCATGCTACGCTGAACGAACTGTTTTGACGTTTACTCTCGTGAAGGTCATCTCCCAAATTGTTTCACTTGCTCAAATTTGATCAGGCTTGTGCACTTTGCTGACAGAAGAAACTCGCATTGCTTCTTCAGAAACGCGAGGAGGGTTGGTGGGTGGTGATCGGCGACACGAAGAGCAACTCGCTTCTGTCCATCAAGCGCCTCACGCTGCAGCAAAAGGCGAAGGTCAAGCTGGACTTCATCGCGCCGAACCCGGGCCGCTACTCGTACGTCCTCTACTACATGAGCGACGCCTACATGGGCTGCGATCAGGAGTACAAGTTCTCCGTCGACGTCAAGGAGGCCGACTCGGGCGAGGAGAGCGGGTCCGAGAGCGACTGAACACAGCCGGTCTGTTTGCAGGCTGGTGATGCAAGATACTCACCAGGCCTGCGTGTCGGTGTACATTTATCCAGACTCTACAGAACTCGGAAGAAATTGTTTGCGCTGACGATGCAAGAACAAGTGAAATTTTGGACACTGTGTCGCTGTCATTGGTTTCTCACGAAATGATGTCGAATTTGGTGGTACTTTGATGTGGAAGACACTGTTCTGGCTTTAGTTGTTCGGAAATGATGTGTGTATACATTTGAAGCAGTCTCCATTGTCGAATTTGTCACTGCTGGAATTGTCTGATCTTAGCTGTCATCACAAAAGGCGTGTAATTTGGACTCCCACTACAACTGTGAGACACGAAACAATCACTTTTGAAGCTAATAAAGCTCCAAACTTGTGGACCTATTTGCGCTTCTTTCTTGCCGATCCGCCTTCATTCTTCCACTTCGCTGCCAGGTTGTCTGAGTGACTGAAAGAGCCGCAGTAACGTCAGTCTAGTCTCGACTTGCAGCGCTTCAAGAGTCAAGTGCCAGTCAACCGGCAATTACAGAACTTCAACAAACTTGCTGTGGGCAATTTATTCCGAAAGATTGTTTTCAAAACTTGTGTCGATGCTTTCTAAAAGTTTCTTTTCTCATCCATCTGCTCTGGCAGTGAGAAAACGATTTATCTCAGTTTCACTGGCAGGTGATTGGTCAGAGACATACATGTCCTCTTGATCACGGCGAGATGGGAACCAAACATTTTGCACACAAGGCACGATTGACGAACATTGAGCCGTGCAGACAGACCTGTTTCGAACGCCATTTCTAATGAAAACAGCTGCACATCTTTTCTGCGAACAAAAATTGGAAACGAATAACAACAAAATTCTACACACGAAAACTGGACAACAGCTTCTCCTTGCGGGAAAAATCAATATAAAAATGCTGCCACAACTAGGTACACATCGAAACAAAGTACTGAGGAACAAAATTCTCGTGCCGGTTGTGCAACATCGATTTTGCGAAGATTATTGTTCTTCTCGTTCAAGAAATGACGTCTCTTTTGAGGATCTTCGTTGAGCAAACATTTTCGTACCGACTTTTCTTCGTGGGCAAACCACGTCAAGATTTCCTCTCGTCAAATTCAACCACAAATAACTCATTGTGCGAAGTCCCTTTAGGGCGAAGCACCATGTGGTAGTGCAGTAATGGCAAGGTGGATGAAATGTCCCCTGTTCCCCTCCCCCCACCCAGACCCCCCCTCCCCCTGGAAGACAAGGAGGAGGAGGACAAGGAAGAATCGATGACATTACCGGCAAGGGACTTCCCACTGCAGTTGCCTTGAGCACTGCTTCTTGTTCACCTTGGAACAAAAACTTTTTTTCTTTTTTTGCAAAATCCCCCAAACGACTTTCCCTCAAGAGTGCAAACAATATACAAGTAGATACATTTTGCTGCCTTTGCTGTGTTTACGCGCCACTTCGAGCGTGTGGCCATCGTTCCTGTACAAATACAAATGAGAGCCTCAATACAGTGAGAAATCGACTCATTATTCCAAGCACAAAAAGAACGCTTCAATGGAATTGCAATTCATTGAATGGTGAAATCCCAAAGAAACAATACATTTGTAAAAGTGAGTGGAATCGCTGTGTGTGTGTGTGTGTGTGTGTGTGTGTGTGTGTATGTGTGTGTGTACGCGCCAAAAAGCCAGCGCAAATGCATATTTTGACCCTGATAAATTTACAAAATGGTGCACCAGCTGAACCAGCCCGTGCTCTGGATGGCGCTGTCGTCCGCGTTGTTGTTGACGTTCAGCTTCCGCATCGTGTCCTCCGCCAGTGCGTCGGACGCGCTCTTCTTCGTGCGCTTCACGCGGATCGTTGACACTTCCGGGTCGAACATCGCCTGTCGTTTCTGGTCGCCCATGGGCGTCGAGGTGCGGGGCGGCGTGCGCCCGACCAGCCGCTGCGCCTTCGCCTCCTGCAGATGCTGCACCGACTTGGGCGTGATGCCCAGAACCTTGACAGCCTTGACCGCGGTCCGTGAGGTCGGAGTTTTGGCGAACGGCGTCAAAGTTCTTTTGATTTCAACTTTCTTCCCTGATTTGGGCGTCGCAGCAGGTGGAGACAACGTGACAACTTTCTTCACGGACTTTGTCACTTTCTCGATCGTCACCGCATTTCTGGAGGGAGACTTGGTAGCCGTTCTACTGGGCGTCTTTTTCGCTGAAGATCTGTGTTTGGCTGGGGTCTTCTCGACTGGAGAAGATGCTCTTGCTGGAGTTTTCTTCCCGGGGGATTTCACCTTCTTCACTTTGGGGGTATCTCCACTTGCCATCTTCGCTTCAATCGTACGTCGACGGCGTGTATCTGCAGCAGTCGGTGTGGAAAAGATGGCGAGCAACTCGGAAAGCTTCGTCATTTCATTCTTCTTGGGAGACTTCAGCTTCTTGACAGGCGACTTCGAACGTGAACGAGATCTGGCCTTCTTTTCTGAAGATACATTTCCGTCAGCTGGGAAACTTTTCTTCGGCTCTGTTGTCTTGGCTTTCTTGGCAGACTTTTGAGGCGAAAAACTCCTGGAAGGTCTCTTCTTCGCAGGAGTTTTCTTGGTGGACGAAATTACTGGTGTTTTTTCCATTTTCGGTTCAGATTTTGGGGGTGAACTTGTGCGCACATGTCGCTTCTGTGGGGACGCTGATCTTGGTGGAGAATTCTTTTTCTTCGGAGACGATTTCTTCGGAGTTGGTTTATTTTTCGGCGTTGGGCTCTTCCTCTTCTGAGGAGATTGGCTCTTCTTTCTTGAAGAACGTCTCTCCTTCTGTGGAGAAAAACTCGTTTTCTTCTCTGGACTCTTCTTTTTGGGCGAAGGACTCTTGCTCCTTCCAGATGAGGGACTCCTTCCTCTTTTGGTTCCCCTTGACGCTGGTTTGGGTGGCTTGGTTTCATCGCTTGTGGCTGCTGGTTTCACAAGAGAGGCGCTCCTTCGTGACCGGCGCTGTTCTGTCTTCTTTTGAGTTTTTTTAGGAGACAGCTTCTTTGGAGAAAGTTTCTTTGGAGATTTCTTCTTGGATGTACCGGTGGGCTTCCCAACTGTGGGAATCTTCGTCGGTTTCTCCGTGGCTGTTGCCTTCAAGACAGAACAAAACTTCTCAGATCATGTTCGAATGACATGCCGGTCAAACATTCTGAATGCTCTGTACTCCCGTCAGGGCGCAGTCTGTACGAACTCTCAGTGGATGCGGTAATCGACTGCTCCACAGTCCTGTGTTCGGCTCGGGCTGCCTTGCACAAGTAATATGCATACCCAGTGGAGGTGTGAAAGCTAGAAGAACACCCACCTTCGTCTGGCGAGTCGCCGTTTTCTTTGGAGACGCCTTCTTGGGGGATGCCTTTCTCTTCGGAAAAGGAGCTTTCTGCGTGACGGAAACTGTGGTCTTTGAGGTCGTTTTTGAGACAGTAGTCTTCGTGGAGCTCTGGTGCACAGATGACCTTCGTGATCTCGTAAGGGCCGGAGAAGCAGCATTGCTGGCTTTTGTCGGTGCTTTGGACTTCGGTGCAGGAGCCCGAAATTCTGTTTTCTGAAAGAAAAAGGCACACTTTTCAAAAAATAACGTGCATGCCGAGTGTCTGCGCAAAAAAAGTTCTGCTGATCCAAACAGTTCATTCAGGTTGTGAGAACTCAACACTCACCCCAACAACTACTTCTTTTGTTTTTGTCGCTGGCGCTTTGGGAGACTTCTTTGATTTCGTCACGAAAACGGAAGACCTGAATGATATCAGAAGATCAAAAAGTGAACACAGTTGAGCTCATGTGCATCAAAGTTGTCATTGTCTCTTCCTTCCGAGGTCTCCTGGTGTTTGAACATTGTTCTTGTTCAGACATCAACGACGAGGATACACGGAAGAACAAAAGACAAGCCTGAAATTCGCGACGGCGCAACCCAGTGGAACGTCTGACAAATTTCGTGTTGCAATGCAAATACCTGCGCGTTATTCTCCTCGACACTGGGCTGGGTGACTTGGGGGACTGAAACATTGAAGCTTTGGCGGAGGTCCAGCCTGGGGTCTTCGGGGACTTGAAACCGGGTGACATGGACTTCTTCTTGCCTCGGACAGCCTTGGCTGGCGTCTTTCCCTTACTGCTCCGAGTCATTTCTGCAACAAAACAAAAATCCGAATTGAACATCTGCCAAACTGTGAATGTGGAACCCACCGATACCTCGCGCTGCCTGACATCAGGACAATCCAACAATTCGGTGGTTTTTCAGTGCCGTTTTATTCTTTTTCCTTGTTCCGTGTTTGGGCTGACCCCGGCTGAGGTGAAAGAGAAAAGTCCGCAAACTGACTTGACTAAATTTTGCCGTCAGATCTACAGAACAGTCACATCAACCAGTAGATATCCACAGCTCGAACCAGCGCGTTATGAAACAATGCAACAAGCGCACCAGCCACACGGGAAACCGTTTCTCCTGTGACCAAGAAGCAGTGGGTCTGGCCCGGACTGAGGGCACCTTTATCTTTTGTGTGTAGATCTACCCTGTCATTCTGTCGCATTCCTAAAAACTCTGGAGCAAGACAGTTCACACAAGAAAAGTGGTATAACTCCAGAAATTGAACTTTGCCACCCAAATCAAAAATCAAAATCCCGCCCTGAAATCCAGGTGCCGTTTCGATTTGTTGACAAACAAACCATCACATGGACAGATGTCCCGAAGTTAAAGACTGTCTCCCAGCGAATCGTGACAGAAAACAAATGCAACAAACTTCACTTTTAATTCTAGGTATTCTACACTTCTACACGTACCTTTCTTTGATTGATACCGGGATGAAATACCAACAGAAACGAGGATATTACCAAATTTTTCATTCGATTTTCAAACTCCGTGTTTTACCGCTCTATTTTTTTAACGGATAAATGCGCACTGATATCAAATTGCAGAGCCCGAAAGTAAACAACTGCAACTACTATGAAAACTTTTCATCGCCTGTACTTACAAAAAATTATATTATCAATTTCATGCAGAGGAAGAACAACCGGAGCTTTTTAAAATGCAGGAACTATCAAAAAAGCCACGCACTACTTTTTCGTTGTGACCTCTGGTGAGCAGATGCGCGCTCCAGAATTCAAACAACATTGGAAGCGGGAATATGTGGAATTGAAATTTCCCGTGTTTTAGACAAATTTGTTGGTATTTGTGCCAGATCTAAGTGTTGATCTGTACACATACATTCAGGTTGAGGAAAGAGAGAAGGTAAGAAGTTTACGTGTTGTGATACGATCTGAAACGAGCGATGTTTGGGATGTTTATGGCTTGCCCCGTTTGTTTTCACTCATGGATTGGCCTCTTTGTCCATCCAGCTTCTGTCAAGCTGCCCGCTTTGCCCCAATTTGGTCAAGATTTGTGTGGTGGATGACGAACAAACTGCGCCCTTGACTTCTTGCTGAAAATGTATGAACACCAAAAACCGTGGGACAACTGTTGGGCTTCAGCTAGACCAGCACCGGAGTCGATGTCGATCTTGACTGGCCCATGTGGCGTGACCCGGGTTGGCTAAATATGGAAAACCACTCACCTACTGTTGAGATAGATGTACTTGCAGTGCGAGGCGGATGACTAAAATTCGGAAACATTGGTTCCGCAC
>JAAUXT010067270.1_pt1 | contig 12577 bp, 7 predicted proteins | sample 7278171 | NCBI WGS metagenome assembly JAAUXT01 (sample SAMN14350112, study PRJNA611818) | marine sediment metagenome | isolation source: surface marine sediment (1.8m) | place: French Polynesia: Moorea | collected 2018-08
CCCCCCCAGTCCTCTCTCTCTCTCGATCTTTGTGTGTGTCTCTCTCTCTCTCGATCTCTCTCTCGCTCTCTCTCTCTCTCTCTCTCTCTCTCTCTCTCTCTCTTTCTCTCTCTTTCCATCTCTCTCTCCTTCTTCCTCTGATACCTTCATTGTACTTTCAGCAATTTTCTGTCTCTCTCCATCTATCTGTCTCTCTTCTCTTCCATTTCTTTCTCTCCCTCTCTCTCTCTCTCTCTCCCTCTCTCTCCAACATCTAAATTCTCCGGTTCTTCCTCTTTGACAGATCTACCTCCACTGTACTTTCAGCAATTCCCTGCAGCACCAACAGCGTCTCTTTGGCTGCAGCAGCAAAGCGCCCCGCGTCTGTGTGGAGAAGCAGATGAGCTCTCCGGGGAGGCACCCTGACGGTATTATGAACACAGGCAGACCTCCACAAAGGGACTCCACTCAGAGATTGATGTTGAGCAAAGCAAAGTTTGGAGGAAACTTGCAAATCCCCCAAGCCCGAGATGAGATCCAACAGTGAGTTTTAGCGTTGATACCGCAATATAGACTATATATGTAACAGTCAGATGGACGAGCAGAACCTTTCGCCCCAGTGAGGTCGACAAAACGTGTTTTGCAGTTCGGAAAATTTGAAATTCAAAATCACAATTCTCCGAAAGGGTCAAGGGGTTTTTGCAAGCACCTCCCCTTGATATCCCTTCACGTCTAAAAAGTTTTTATTGGCCAGGTTCAGCCTGGCTTAAATTGGCCCCAAATGACAGATCAGCGGCACAGATGACCAAATTTGCATCCCATGAGCAGTTGAGAGCCAATGGTAAGTCACCAAATGGTATTTGTGTCACTGATCTGGCAATTGGGGCACGTTGAAAAAGGAGCGGACGTGATTGGCTAAACCTCCGTCTTGTCTCACGCGCTATATATGACGCAGCTAAACGTCGCTGGTGATGGGAGTCACTCAGCCGCGGCTGCTGAATCCCAAGACGCTTGTTTCCAAACAGCTTCGCTGCGCTTAGATCTGGTGACTGCGTCCCAGTGGGGCCGGGGAGGCCGGGCGGATCCAGGGCCGCGCCTCACAGGGGAGTCAGCGGGCGCAGGGTGGACCCCAGGATCCTGTGGGGTCAGGCAGGCTGGGGGTCCAGGGGTCTAGGGGAGGGCCAGGGACCCAGCCTGGGAGACCAGGGTCTCTTTGGGGATCAGAGGCTGAGGCTTTGATTTGAAGCTACAATGACCTTGAACGGACTTTTTCTCGTATCTTTTCTCATCAAACTTTGTCAAACACGGAGCGGCAATCCCCTCAACCCCAGTTTGGGTTCCGCCCCCTGGTTTTGACCTCATTGGTATTCTCTCACTGTCCAGGAAGCTCAGGTTCTCCGTCAAGTTTGCAAATCCCAACGCGGGTGATTATGGCGCAGCGCGAGGGTCTGACAAACCTCGGGGGAACCAGGGGCCCGAGACCGTGCGTGTGTTGGGTAAAACTTGAAGGGAAAAACGGGGTGCCGAAAATTTGTTGGATCACACTGGGAACAGATCCAAATGTGGCTGTTCCAGTACGATCCAGACACTAATCCCGAAAAGAGAGTTCACACCCCCTTGCCAGATCTTCAGGCGCACCGAACCCAAATACAAAAAGGAGCAGTCCACTTTTGAACAGAAGAGGTCTCACAGTCAGGAAAGGCAAATCCTAAAACAAGCACTGTTCCTGTTCGCCTCTGCATTAACTGAGTGGCTGAACTACCTGGAACAGCTCTGTGTGAGCTGAACATCAGACAGAAGAAAACCTCAACAAATCGAGTTCGTTGGAGAATTGAAACATAGACCTGTTCTCTGAATGACCTTGTAACACCCACTGCTCATGTTTGCCCCAAAATTGTGAAATCGTGATCGTAAAATCAAACTGCAGTCTTCCCCGGCTTGTGTCCAGGTGTGCACGACCGCACCGCAGCCTGCTCCCGTCGCCTCCAGGTTTACACCCCGACCCGACAGCTTCTCTCTAATATTTACCCCGGACCCGGCAGCTGCCCCCGGCGCCTCCCACACTCCGCGGGGATCCAGCCGCGGAGAGTCGGCCTGGCCCCGTCACACGGAGGAGGGTTCCCCGCCTGAGACAGGTGCACACTGGAAACATCACTCGCAGTTCCTCTGTCCAGGAGATCCTGAACTCAAACAGGAGCCAATCCATAAGATGGACAACAGTCCCCCCAAAAGCCAATACACCCGAGATGAAAGCTTGGTCCAGTCAAAAACATCCTTGACTCCACAGCTGTGGACCTCAGCCAGCCTTCCTTTCCTGAACCCCGCCCTGCTGCTCTGTGCCCTCCTGGCTCTGCAGCTCTGAACCCTGCTGGCTCCCCAGCTCTGAACCCTGCTGGCTCCCCAGCTCTGAACCCTGCTGGCTCTGCAGCTCTGAACCCTGCTGGCTCTGCAGCTCCGAACCCTCCTGGCTCTGCAGCTCCGAACCCTGCTGGCTCTGCAGCTCTGAACCCTGCTAGCTCTGCAGCTCTGGACCCTGCTGTCTCTGCAGCTCTGAACCCTCCTGGCTCTGTAGCTCTGAACCCTGTTGGCTCTGTAGCTCTGAACCCTGCTGACTCTGCAGCTCCGAACCTCGCTGGCTCTGCAGCTCTGAACACCGCTGGCTCTGCAGCCCTGACACCCTGCTGGGTCTGCAGCTCCGAACCCTCCTGGCTCTGCAGCTCTGAACCCTGCTGGCTCCCCAGCTCCTCACCCTGCTGGCCCTGACCCCCTGCTGCAGCGGGCGGCGCGGTTTGCCCTCTGAGCCGCTGGAGCGTCTCCCGGCCGTCACTCCGCATCGCCCGCCGCGCGTGACGGAGCTCGCCCCCGCCGGATCAGCTTTCCTCCCTCCGCGGCTCGAAGTATCCGGACATGCGGTGCCGAGCGAGTCCGCTCCAAAGGAAGAAAAAATTTTCACTGGGGAAAATTTGAGTAATTTGGGCATTGACAGTCAAAAATGTGACCGCCTTGGTTGACAGGTGACAAGCACCTTGGTGAACCTGTTTGCGAGGAGATTTTTGTCCTTTTCAAGACAAAAAGAGAAATGATTTTGTTTTGAATGCCAGCATTGTGAGTCGGAATCACCTGCCAAGAAGACCTGGTCCAACCAGTTGCGAATTCGGTCGTGCCATGCAGTCTCGTCTCCTTTCATGACCAGACCCTGCTGACCCGAGGTCCAGTGTTACCGTCTAAATTTTCCCTTCTGTTTGCAGTTAAGCGTTCCAATCCTGGTTGTGCGAAGTCCCTTTAGGGCAAAGCACCATGTGGTAGTGCAGTGTATGGCAAGGTAGATGAAATGTCCCCTGCCCCTTCCCCCCTAACCCCCCTCTCCCCTCCCCAACCCCCACCCCTGAACCCCCTTGCCCCTGGACCCCCCTGCCCCCAGAAGCCCCCCACTCTGGAATACAATGAGGACAAGAAAGAATTGATGACATTACCGGCAAGGGACTTCGCACTGCAGTTGCCTTGAGCACTGCTTCTTGTTGATTCAAACAGAAGTTCGTACGCACTGTGGCCAGGTGTGGCTGCCTGGGAAGCAGCGCAGGGATGGCGCGGCCCGGAGGCTCTGGTGCCCACAGCTCCGGGGAAACTGTCCGTCCAATCCGATTGCGCCGATTCAAACAGATACGAGCCGTCTCTCCACGTGCTGCAGATCCAGGGAGACGGCACCAAGGATCCAGGGAGGTGCCGTTGCAGATTCAGGTGGACTGCTCAGTAAACAAGAAGCAGTGCCCAAGGCAACTGCAGTGCGAAGTCCCTTACCGGCAATGTCATCGATTCTTCCTTGTCCTCCTTGTCTTCCATGGGGGAGGGGTCCAGGGGTGGGGGCTCCAAGGGAGGAGGGGGGTTTGGGGCCAGAGGGGGTTAGGGAGGGGGAGGGGAGGGGGGCAGGGGATATTTCAGCCACCTTGCCATGTACTGCACTACCACATGGTGCTTCGCCCTGAAGGGACTTCGCACAATCCAGGGAGCTGCAGGGAGACCGAGCAGGGACCACGTAACGTAACGTGAAGTGCGCTACCGCGCTGTTCCAGAGCAAGGGCGCGTTGCGTGCGTGAACAGTTGCATCAACTGCAGGGCGTGGCACACCAGCTTCGGACAAAGGAATCGACGTGACGCGTGCAGTGAGAACCAGGTCGGCGGAACCCGAGAGGCGCTTTGCCACAAATCTCGTGTTTCGTAAACACGGCTGACGGAGCGGACGGCTCGGGTGTGGAGTTACGTCTCGGCCGCGCGGGCCACGAGGCTGCTTATCTGCACCGCGGACCCGCTGTCGAGACCGATTCACAGCGGGAGCGTCACGCGTTGCGTCACCAGGGGCGGACCGAGGGGGATCACTGACCGCTGAAAACTTGATGAACATGTGCAGGCACAAAGTTTTTCTTCAAAGCTGAGGCCAGACCCTCTTGATGGTGTGCTCCCCCTTGGAGGTTGCTGGGTTCCTCTTTGACTTGAACCTGAATCCGCTACGAGTCAATGGTAAAGTCAGAACCGCACGCAAAAACGCCTGTAGCACGCTGATGCTGAGGGGCTTCAAAAGCTGTGTTCACACTGACAGCAATCAGTGGTCACAAGCCTCTGCGAGAAGACGCGCATGGTGTGAACCAAGTCTGAGAGACAGAGTGCTTGTGCTCAGTTTTCCGCACTTGACGGACCGTCAGCTGATCAACCACTTCATGTTTCCATTCCTTTACGCACGTTTTGTGTTTTCTGTGAGGATGACGATGCTGAGTAGTGATGTTTAGCCCTTGGAAGCTGGTTTCTTGACCAAACACTTGAACTGCATTGACTTTGTCTCCTCGTTGATCTCAATGCATTTTGCGCGGAAGATTTTCAAACGGACCAGAAATCGATAATCGGACAAATCTGTTTCGCAAAAACTGTGGGGAAAAATTCACAAAAATCAAACTTTGCACGGCTCATTCAACCTAATTCGACAAAGTGTTTAAATCAGGAGAACGGTAAAAAAAAGTGGCTCAAATTTAGAACGGGTCTGGTCTCCCAACCCTTGTGTTCGCTCTGCGAGCTTCACCTCGGCTGCACCCGAGGCTCTGACTCTGCTTCTCTCCTGCTGTTTCCTCGGTAAATGTTTGTGTAAATCGGGCAAATTGCTTGGTAAACACAGCACTCAATTGTTACAAATGTTTCTCAAGTGGCCGCGAGAATTTCGTCTTGTGATCTCCGAACTCTCAGGCAGAGTTCACACTGGGTGCGGCCATATGCGTGCGCTGTGCTAGACAACAAGGGCTGGGTCAATCAACGCACAGGATGCAGACCAAGGAAGGGAGGAGGGGGATGGGGAAGGGAGATTTCTTGTGCGGACCTGTGGAAACATTGCACCAACTTGTCGTTGTGATGCCATCAGGAAACGCTGGCAACCTGAATACGAGCTGTTATACATGGAGAATTTTCCACCTGAGGCTGGGTTCCTGTCTGAAAAGCCTGCAATGCATGGCACACGCAACCATCGTGACCCAAGCCTGCCAGTTTCCAAAGTACCGTGTTTGCTGGACCACCAGGACAGATCAGCCCGTCCAGACGCGGTCTGTTGGTAACTCTCACCCAGACCCCGGTCCTCATGTTGAACATTCAACACTGGGAGCTGTGCATCTGTTTCGGGGCCAAACACCGTTGTTTTCAACCCAATCCTACAACAATCGACGCGGTTGTTTGGACTCCGGGGTGTTGTGGTTCAACAAGGGTCTCTCTCAACTTTCGAGTGTGGTCCTTTGTTCCCTGCTAAACACCCTCATTTGGCCACTTATTTCTGTGCCTGGTTCAACGTTTCGCCCATTCACCGTCATGCACATCGCTGTGCTCAGAAGGTTCTGCTGGACAGCAACATTTGAACTCAACGCACAACTTTTCCTGTTGAAGCAAGACCAGCCTGGCAGGTCTTTCACCTCCATTGGCATCAATGTCAAAAATTTGAAACCACAATCAAGTCAGGGACAGCTGCAGCATTTGTGGGTGTCGGTCTGGGTTCAGCAGCTTTGTGCAGTCACTTTTTCGCAGAATGTCAGAATATCAACACGAGTACCCGGGGATGCTGAGTGGTCAAGCAACCACGTCTGTCCAGATGAAGAACACTTTGGTTTCACGGATGGATCTGCAAGCTTGTTCTGTGAGAACAGGGAAAACCAGGCCCTGATTCTCCACGTTGTTCCATTCACAGCTTCTCGTGTTCCCTGTCGGTGTTGAGGGTCCAGAGTGTCAATTTCACGGGATGTTGCAACACAAATTGGGTCCCAGGGGAAGGCAAACAGCCGTTTTCGTCAAACACTCCCCTTCATCAACCAACACTGCAAGTCCAGGGAAGTGACACTTATTAAGACTGATGGGCGGATATAGGGAGGTGTGGGTGATGATGGGGGATTTGAAAGGAAGTTGTTCTGCAACAAGAGAGAGGCTTTAATGACCAGTGTGTTCTCACTTTTGCTGCGCAAATTGGTTCCTGAGGGAGAAACAGGGAATAAATATTGACAGCGATTGTAGTGTCTCAGATTCACCAGCTTTTGTCAAGCAAAATGTATCAAATGCTGAATTCGAGGGGAACAGGACGAAGTTTTTTTTACAGAAATAAGACCAACGTGCCTCTTGTTCAATTCCAGTACCACACCGTCTTTTGGAAAGAGCACGCGTTTGGATGCACAGCCGTAGAAGACTGCGTGGTCGAATAAACTTTTCCCAGACAGCCAGCAAGCAGCACCCAACCCTTTCTGTTTCTCACCCTCCAAAGATATTTTGCCGTCAAGAACATAATTTCTGATTTGCCCATGTTTTTTTGTCCTGCTGTTTGGCGAATCTAACGACCGCATGATCGGCTGGAGAATTTTGGACCTGCACTTCCTTGTTGGGATGAGTTCTTTACTGTTTGGACCAACTTCACTCTGCAGCAGTGAGGAGTTCAGCACGGCCCTCGGAGTTTACCTCACCTGTCGGATTCGAGGTAATTGTTTGTACGTTTCTGGACGGCAGCTTTGCTCTGGGCGGCTGTGTAGCGTCCCCGCACCTACAGGTTTGTAAACAGGCCAAAGCCCTGTTGCCGCAAACTTACGTTTCCCTGGAAACCTGCAGATTCTCACAATGAAGACTTGTTTGCCCCTTCGTTCTTCCGTTCACCTCGGGAGAGCATCCTGGGTGGCGGGTGGGTGGGGGGGGGGCGTGGGGTTCGCGATCAAAAAATTTCCCTGATTTGCGCACCACGTAGCTTTTTCGGTTGTGTGGAAATTGGAATGTCCTGGACCTTCATGCAGTCACCTGTGCCGTACAGGTGAACTGGACCTTTTGGCGAATTTGTTTGCATCAAGAGGAAATTGGGACATTTTGATTCAAAGTTGACAACTCAACAAGGTGCAGTTTTCTCCACTTGCACGCACGTGAAACCCAGTGAGCAAAGTCCAACTGTTGCGACAAAAGTAAATTTGGCACTCCGTCCGAAGGAACTTTGCTTCTTTGGCACATTGCGTTTCAGGGCCACATCCCAGACTTTCTTCCTGTGAAGTCATAGAACTTCGTGAGGCACATCACACCCAGGATCGGGCTCTCAACCTCCGATCCGCTCTTGATTGCGAGCCACAAATTTTACGTGGGTCACGAACCGCTGTCTGGACCACAAACTTTGTCCAAAAGGGCGCGACGTTTCGTGAAAGTTGGACGCGCGACGTGCACGGCGATCTCCCCGTGCTCCGACGCTGTCTCTGCGGCGGCTGTGGGAACGCGCCGCGCACCCGTCCCCGACGTCTTCCAGACCGCAGCCCACTGCAAACTGTTGGACAGTTGTTGACAAATTCGGCTCGTCTGTTTGTGTTCTGGTTGGCGGGTCGGGGCGGTAAATCAGGCCGCTGGGAATTCTAATTGATTCCCGTGTAAACAGACCCGTGTTTGTTGTGAAGTCTGTGCGGGACAGTTCTCGGAACATTTTGCAGGTCGCTGGGAAAAACTACTCTTCACACTCTATTTTCTCTTTCACCTATCAAATTTCACCTTTACGGCGTTGAATTTTCTTCACAACTGTTCGCTTTGGGGACATTTGTCTGCAGGTGCTGAACAACAATTCCTTGTCTGACGAAACAAAACAACGCAACTCCCAAAAGTTTGACAGAATTCAGAAAATCACAACACATTGAAAGAAAATTTGAAAACACTGGTCCCTGCTTCATTCACAAACTGTTGTCTTCAATAGCAACACTGTTGCCACAGTAACTTCCGCATCAATGTTTCCTGTTGATCGTGCCGACCACAACAATGGTCGCCGTCGCGTCTCCCTGGCAACGCGCGGTGCGGCGGTGCGGGAGGGACCCGTATTATGGCGACGCACGCGCCGCTCCTGCAGCGGAGGTAATCAGGCGTGAAAACTGCGGCGAATCCAGGGGCGGGTGCGGCGGCCAAGAGAGCAGGATCCAAGGTCTGCGTCAAGGGTGTATCCAGGAGCTGTATCTGAGGTGGAGCCAGTGTGGAGCCACACGAACGCTCACAGTCCCCCCACCCCTGACGCCCGACTATAATTTCTCGGTCATGTACCTGCTGCTGAAGATGAATATCCTGTTCAGCATAAAATGCCCCCAAAAGACCACTTTTCCTCGGTGTGACTTGGGTTTTGTTGAAAATTCAGTGGTTTGTGCCACAACCAGCGCGCACGCACGTCTGACCTTTCTGCGTTTCTGGCCGCGCGTGACGTGACGTCACGACGCAGCGTCCTTTGATCCGGGCACGTTCTCCGTGCGCGTCCCGCTGTGCAAACATGCGTGGACTCTGTCCACCCATCCAGAAGCAATGGTCTCTCTGTTTGCAAACGATCGAAGGCAACAATCCATTTGGTTGGGGGGGACAGGAACCCATGTCCGCGAAGCGCACCCTAATTTGTTCAAACACGGAAAATACAATTTTTGTGCCCTTGGAAACCACAAAGAGAGAGACTTTTGTAGGTGGCAGGAGGAGAGCTGGAATCTGGTCTTTGAGAACGTGAGAGATTCACCACAACGTGGAAATAAAAGTGCAAATATAATTTGTTTTGCAGCCTTCTTGAATTGCCCATTTGTCTGACAGAGTATTTTTGATATCTCACACTTCACAACAAACACCAGTGAATTTACTATGGAATCAATTAGTCGGATAAATAACGTTATTTATCGCTCAGCCGAAGATACAGAAGCTGAACAGACGGCGGGGATTTGTCAACAGTCGTTCGGAGTGAGGGCGTCTGGAACTGGTCTCGCGCAGTGACTTCGTGGGAAATTGAACGACGCGCAATAGAAGATTGATCACGAACTCCACAAAAAAATGCAAAAACGAGAACAATTTGCCCCCCCCCCCCCAGATCTCAGAAAATTGAAATTGATTTATCTTGTAGAATGAAGCTTTGCACGTGCACGAGTTTGCGAGATGAGTCAGTTTTGAAGTCTTTCGCTTCCGTCTTGTGTGTCAAACAATCAACTATTTGTTGCAAGGTTTCGCAATTGTACGTTTCTACACTCTCTCCCATATTTACTTGTTTCCTAAATACACTTTTGAATATTTTTTCCTGAGATTTTCTTGTGAAGCAACCCCAGCATTGTGGTTTGTGCGTCAGAAATGTTTAGCCGCGGTCAGTGCGTCGAGGCGCCGGTCCTGCGGAGTGTAGGTGGAGACAGGCAGACAGCGAGCAGGGTGGGGGAGGCCAGTCACGTCGCGTTAGCCGCTCCGGTGCGTTCAGGGTGGCGGCGCGGCCGGGATCTGCTGTCCACAGCTATTTCACACTGAAAAACAACGTGAATTGCCCACCCAGCCTCTGCGAACTTGTACCAGACCAATCCTCACAACTAAGTTTCCAACGCCAATGGAAACCTTCCAGCACAATGAGGATGGGGGCGCTGACCAGTCAACCTGGTTCCGACCAGGATCATGGTGGAATCACCATCGATCCAAATCGGGCAGAAATGAATGTATTGGGATCATTCCTTTGTTGTGAAGCAGAAGAATCCAGGCTTTGTCAAGAACAAAGTTTTTCACTTGCAAGTCTGACCCTGGAACCTGACTCCAGTTCGTGCTTCCGGCGGGAACCACGAGAACCTCTGTCTAAACCAACGCGCTCCTGTTCGCTGCTCCCACCCGGCCTGGAGCCCCAACACCCTGAGCGTCAGACCCACAGATTTCAACAACACCAACATGAAAACCATAATTTGTCAACAGTCATTATCTCCTGATACACAGGTTGTAATCATATCCAATTTCAAGGTGCCTCCAATATCGCCCGGGGGCACGTGGGTTCGGGTCTCTACAATGCGTCGCTATTGCTGCCCAGCCACACGTGTGATTTTGATGTAACTATTGCGACACTCTGAATTAAATGTATATTTACCTTTCATTCTATGTGGCGCCATTTTTTATGCATGTCTTACCATTTGGACAAATAGTCTAAATATTTTGCCCAGAGTCATAAAATGTAATCACTGAAGTTACCCCATTGGGACTGGAGGAAAAACGTTTTGAATCTCGTTCTGATTTGCATAACAAATCATACACTAGATCTGGCAGCCTGGCGTATCCCAGGTAAATTAATAGCGCAGGTCGCAATTGTGCAAACAGTATCCAAGGCCGGTTGCCAGGAGCCAGTTTTAATGAAGTTGCGAGGGGAGTGATTCGAATTTGTAATTTTGTTCCCAACCCGCAGACTCGGAGGTATGATTCATATTTAATTGGCCAACAAGTCAGTTGGGTTCCGGCTGCAGAACGACCGGGTTCACACGCGTATACCTTGGCCCTTAGTAAGCTTGTTCACGGACGCGGCTCACGCAGTTGAACGGGAGCAGGTTCCGACATTGAGTTGCGCTTCCCCTTTGTCCGTCCTCTGCCTTGAGTCTCAGCTCAGAAAACGTTTGTCGTTTCCAAATCTTTTGAACAGTGCACACGTGTACGTCTCAGGAGCCTGCGAACACAGACAAGTGTTTTTCTTGTCCCTATTTCTGCGTCAAAATTTCTCCTGCTCTCAAAGCGTTGTTCTCTCTGCTTTCCTGGAAAACCTGTTTGCTCACAGGACCCCACCATAGTGTTCTGAAACTTCATGGATACACATTCAATGGAGATGTTCCTTGGCCAACTCTCCGTCCGTCCGTCCGTCCGTCCGTCCATCCGTCTGTCTGTCCATCCGTCCGTCTGTCTGTCTGTCTGTCTGTCTGTCTGTCTGTCTGTCTGTCTGTCTGTCTGTCTGTCTGTCTGTCCGTCCGTCCGTCCCTCCGTCCGTCCCTCCCTCCCTCCCTCCCTCCCTCCCTCCCTCCCTCCCTTCCTCCCTCCCTCCCAGCACCTGTATCTCAGCTCCCGCTCCTCACATCGCCCGTGACAGTGTTTGTGTGTGCAGATTGGGCCCGTATTTACCTAACTTCACTCCATTAGCCCCGCAAATTGGCTGAACACAGTGTCGGGGCGGGAGGTAACCAGACCCGGACCGCGCGCAGCTGACGAGGCTTTGAACGTCTGGGAGGGCGCGGTGAGAATAGGGAGTTTTAGCGATGTACGTCTGACGTCGCTGGCCTGCAGCAGACATGGTAAGCTGTGGACTGCGACGCTGCATATCACAGGCAAACTTCACCCAAGCTTGAACGGCTTGTGGTGGCAATGAACCCGAAAATAAAGGACCAAAGCACGATTCATGGAGCGAAGTTCTTGATGGGAAATTCAGAAGAGGAAAAGCTCACTCAACTGGGACATCGTTCATTCAGGAACTTCAGTTTCCAATTTTAACTTTGCGTCGTTTCAACCAGCCCATAATTTTGCAAAAAATACACACACTGTGTTTGTCGCGTCCAAATGGCAATTTATGAGATTAAAGAGCAAAACCAATTGAGCGCATTTTGTTCGCTTCCGCAGTGACGTTCACATCAAGAATCAAAGTGATCGCCTCTTCCTTAGAATGTAAAACTTTCATAAAATATTTACATTTCTCTGGAATTACTCACAGGCAGCTAGGTGCGATTCCACAACAGCTTTTGACAACATGAGACGCAAATACAGTGAAATTGCCTCTCAAACAATTGCGATGCCTGGCTCTTTCAGGTGCGGATCCGTGGGATAAAGTAACGACATTTGCAGTACAAAATCCGTCGTAATGTGCCATCAGATGCGTCACCTCAAGCTACAATTTCAAAAAGTTAAGTCTGCATGTGCTGTTGCCTCTGAGGCCACTTGAACCAAAGCCATCGAGAGAGCTCACCTGACCGAGGTTGGATCCAGAGCCCTGGGACTTTCACCTCTTGAACAAACACAATACTCGGAACCATGAAGCGGATTGTTTTACCTCTGCGTCACAATTTCGATGCTTGACTCGGACCTGTCCCAAGACCCCTGGACCAGACCCTGGATCCGTCCCTGCTGCACCTTCCTGTGCCGATCACAGGGTGTTGAATCTATTGTGTCTGTGAGGCGGGTTCCTGTTCTAATTACAGGGGGAGGCAGCAGATTGTTCCAGGAAATTGGTGTTGTTTCCACCACTTCCACCAACAAAAGAGCAGCAGCGGGAACTGAGGAGCCGATCCCGGGGGGGGGGGGGGGGGGGCAATGGTGGGGGTGCGCGAAACGGGCCCGCACG
>JAAUXT010126925.1_pt1 | contig 12577 bp, 17 predicted proteins | sample 7278171 | NCBI WGS metagenome assembly JAAUXT01 (sample SAMN14350112, study PRJNA611818) | marine sediment metagenome | isolation source: surface marine sediment (1.8m) | place: French Polynesia: Moorea | collected 2018-08
CGAGGCTGGGTGGACCTCTACCTCAGCTTGTCAGTCCTCGAGGCTGGGTGGACCTCTACCTCAGCTTGTCAGTCCTCGAGGCTGGGTGGACCTCTACCTCAGCTTGTCAGCACGCTGGACCTTCTCCATTGGTGCTGGCGACCTTCAACCTGATCCCGTTGGGCGTGTCCCTCACCCGAGGAAAACACAACTTCTTCGCCCAGTTTTTCGCTCGCTGCAGGTGCACACTTTTCTTCTTTTTCATCATTATTATTTCTGAACAACGAAAAAGAATACAACACTCAATCCACGATCTATTTTAGCTTCCTGGGTGATCCTTCAAAAGAAACAAACTTGGGACCAGACCTTGGGACATCCCCCCCCCCCCCAAATAAATTCTCATGGCCTAAAATCTGATCCCTTGTGGTGGAACTGCGCTGCCTAACACATCAACACATTTGTCATTGTAGTACAGGGGATGTTGGGCCCTTTAACAATCCCAATGCAGGTTACCTCCACCCATCACATGAACTTGCTGCTGGTGTTCCAAAGAAAGAGCTTCCATTGTGTGCAGACAGTCACAATCCATCTCTTGTGGACATTTCAATTATACAGCAGAGTGGTTTGATCCAAGGAGAGCCCCACTGGATCAACCTCAAGAATTGATCTTTTCTTTCAGAAAATGAAACAAACATGGTGTTTTTTTTCAGAAAGCAGTTTGACTCTGACTCAATGTGGAACATGTAGATGTACTACCATTAGGCTCTTTTGCTCGCTTGTTTCCACATCCAAGTAAATTTTTGTAACCTTCTCTGAAATCTTTCAAGGTTGCAAAATACAGCAATGGGTTTGCCAAGTTGTTCAGGTAAAGCCAAATGAAATAACTGATATCAGAAAATACCAGCAATGACACAGGATAAGGTTGTGGTATAAACAATGTCATTGGGTTTCCCAGAACAACAGGCAGGTAAAATACAAGAAAAGTGCCCACTGCCAACCATGCAACTTTTGTCACTTTTGTGTTTGTTTCACTGGAACTGGTGCTGGTCACAGGTGACTTGCTTCTCTGGTACAATTTGAAAGTCATCACAACATAACTCAGTATCAATGTTGTGGCAAATATGCCAAAGTTTACAGCAAACAGAAAGTTGAAAGGAATCTTTTGGGGAGTATTGTGAGGAATACACCAGTGTTTCTGACTCCTTACAGTGTCTGCCTTGGAGAACACAAACACAAACAAGAATTCTGTGGACCAGGCAAAAACAGAAAACCAAAATGCTGTATGAATCTTAGTTTTGGTAATAAGTCTCTTATAATGAAGAGGATTTGATACCAATATCATTCTGAAATGACAAAGGGTTGAAACATGATCAAAATAGCATGGAAACGATGAATTTGTATGTGAACTTCATCACACTTAGACTGTCTTTGATGGCAGTTTGAAGTCACTGTTCTCTGCCAGAGCATTACAGCAAGACAACGTTTAGCTGTGTGTGTACCTTTCCAGTACAACCAGATGCACTTTGATCTTTGATGTTGAAAAGCAAAGAAAATTTCTTGAGTGCAACACAACACCCTCAGTGTGCTCTCAAGATATGAAAACAATATTGAGGATAAACCATACTTGCCTGTCAATAGAGAGCAAAGTGTAACTGGTGATACATGCCACAGTTGTGGAAAAATCCAGATAATCCTTTGCAATGCAAAGTTCTTTCCAATAGGATGTAACATCAATGATAGAATCTCCAGCCAACTCATACAGTACAACTGGAGACACCAAACACATTGCAATATCAGATGCTGCTAAATAAATCATCAAGATGTGCCCATTTGATCTGAACTTCAGATTTTTTATAATTATCAGTGTGAGTACATTTCCAATTGTTCCAATAATTGCAATAACTATTCTGAAAGATGCAAAAATATAAAATCTGCTTGGTCCTTCAAGATAGGTTGTTGCATCATCCAAATCTACTACAATTTCAGTGATGGTTCCAGTGTAATTTGTTGTCATTTCTTCTGTGACAAATTCAGTTGCTATCTCCCCTTGAAATGTCATGTTTTGAGAATCCATGGATGTACAGCTTCTCATGTAACAATTTCAGAGTCCAAGCTTTGCTTCCTCAACTTTTTATCTTCTTCTGCCTCTGCCCCTGATGTTTTTGTTGCAATCACCCCAACTTCAGAAAGCTAGAGTTCTGGACAGCAAGGTTGTGATGTTTCTCTCTCAATCAAACATGTGAAATGAGAGGCAACATCTTTGTCCATCTTGATTGACAGGTGCATGAGTTTTTGTTTTTGGGGGGGCAAAAGTCATAATTTCACAGGGGAAAAACCATTCAATGAATTGGCTGCGTTTGGTCCTGAGCTGAAGTCCCCAGGTAAAAACCATCTGATGCTATTGCAAATGCCAACACGCGAACAGAATAACGTGAGTGTATCATTCCGTGTTACTATTTATTAATGCCCAGCACGCCTGCATTGCTGTTGATGGCCCACATTATCTTTACTGTTCCATGAGCAGAAGGTGGAATTGCGTTTTTACATTTTGCCACAAACAGCATTGAATAAAAACATAAACACAAATTGGTTGATGGGACTGTTGGCATGGTGCATGAACTTTGGATAGTCAGGTGCATTTGCTAAAGGTCAGATCCAGGATGTTGCCATGACAACACAAAGAAAAACTGCCAGTGTACCCCAACTCAGGCACACCCTGGCTCAGTTTATTTGAACAGAAGGTGGGGTGTTTTCCCTTCAAAAATCAGGTTAATTCTTGTTTTGGACAGCACAATCCAGGTGATGAGCTTTTTTTGTGTGTTGAAGTTTTTGAATAGTCTGGAGGAAATTCTGGGGTAAGCACCCAGAGTTTCAATTGAGCTGCAACTTATATTTCTGCTTGATGCCTCCTCACTCAGAACCAATATTTTTTGTTTGGTTTGCAAAATTTTGAGTGTTTTTCTTGGTTTTGCTGTCACATACCCAAATGGTGTCAGAAAGCAAAACGAACAGCAATTCAACCCAGAAAACCTGACAAATGTTCCAGAGACTTAACATTTACAGTTGTGATGCGAAACTGGCACATGTTCACAAAACAGAGTTGTGCTGTGAGACGCAAATATATGTGAGAACCATATGCATTTGGACCTGAAACCCAGTGTAAGGAGACATTTGGTTCAGCACAAACGTGTTTACAACATAAAGACCTGGTCCCTCTTTGTTCTCTTGACAGAAAATTGTGTGCATTGTGCAAATTGAACAGAGTTGTTCATTTTCTCAACCAGTAGAGCCATTTATCTTGAAGCACCAGAACTTGCCCCATTGTCATTTCTGTGACCAAATCCAAGTAATGTTGCAAAATACAAGAATGGGTTGATAGCATTGTTCAGATAAAACCAAATAAAATATGTCACATCATTGAATATAGCCATTGAGTAAGACCTGGTAGGTGATGTGAAGAGGGACACCAGCAGTGCTGAGGCCACAGGAATGTAAAACACCAGAAATGAAGTGACTGTCAACCAGCATACTTTTGTGACTTTTGTGTTTATGTCAGAGGAATTTGAACCAGAAACTTGTGATTTGCTTCTCTGCCACAATTTTACAGTTACAATGACATAACTTACAACCAACACAGTGGCCACCAGAACAAAATTTACAGTGTAAAGTAAGATAGAAGGAACTGTTTGCAGAATATTGTCCAAAGTGCACCACATGTTGTCTGTTGCACTTTTCTGAAAGAAAATATAAACAAACAGGAACTCTGTTGACATAATTCCTTGTGTCAGCCAAAATGCCACATGAATCTTGGTTTTTGTTATCAGTCCCTTGTAGTGAAGAGGATTTGATACCAACACCATTCTGAAAAAGAAACCATACTTTTCATGCTCATGAAAGACAGTCAGACTTTATATTTTGAATTTCAGAGTAATGAACCATTTCCCAATTTGCAGAAATAGACTAAATGTGACTAAATACCTGTCTACAGAGAGAAATGTGTAACTTCTGACACATGCCACAGTTGTGGCCAGGTCAAGATAGTCAGAAACAATGCACAAATTCTTTCAGTGTGGTCCAATTTCAATTATTGTTCCTTCAGCCACTTCATACATGAGAACTGGAGCTACCAAACACATTGCAATATCTGATGCTGCCAGATAAACCATCAGGATGTGTCCATTGGATCTGGCCATGAGATTTTTTATAATTTTCAAAGTGAGCACATTTCCAATGATTCCAACAATTGCAATAACTATTCTGAAAGGTGCATATATAGTAAACCTGCTTCCAAGGTCCTTCTAGATACTTGGTTGCATCATCCACTTCCATTGCAATTTCAGTTGTAGTTGCAGTGTAATTTTTTGTCAATACTTCTGTGATATATTCAGGAGTTGTCTCCCCTTGAAATGTCACATTTTGAGATTCCATAGTTGTGCAGCTTCTGATGCAACAATTTTAGAATCCGAGCTTTGTTTCTTCAACCTTTTGTCTTCTAGTTTGGTCACTGATGTTCTTTGATTGTTTTGTTGTTCATTCAGAACAACTTGTGAAAGCAAGAGCTTTTGACAGCCACGTTGTGATGTTTCTGTCTCACTGACAAAAAACATATTGTGAGAAGCAACATTTTCCTCTACCAAACCCTCTTGATTGACAAGTGCACGAGTTTCTGGGGCATTTGCCATTTCATGGGAAAATTGTTTGTCCCATCAGATGATTTTTCCTCTCTAGTGCAAAACATTCAATGAATTGTTGAATTACTGGCCAATGCTCTGAGCCTCAGCCATACCCTGTTTGGTCCAGACCTGAAATCCCCAGGTGAAAACTACCTGATGTTGCTCCAAACATCGGAAATGATATCAACATCAGAGTGCATAATTGAACAATGTGTATGAATGCGCTGTACACCTGGTTCGTTGAATGATAGCGCACATTACCTTTTGGTGCTCTATGATGAGAACATGGAAATGCGTTTCGTGTTCGGCCATAAACAGCAATGAAACAACAACAGAAATATCACACACCCACAAACACAATTAGTTGATGGAACTGTTCTCTGCACGGTCCGTGTTCAGGTGCATTGGCGAAAGTAGGTCAGATCGAGGATCCAGAAGGGGGGCTGCCACAACACACACACGCACACACACACACACACACACACACACACACACACACACACACACACACACACAGCGTTGATGGAACTTTGCTTGTGGCACGGTCCGTGTTAGGTGATCAAGGCATGACCAAAAGAAGGTCAGATTCAGGATCCAGAGGAGGCTGCCACCACCACCAAAACCACCAAAACCACAACAACAACACACACACACCGCTGCACACACACACACACACACACACACACACACACACACACACACAACTCTAAGACAAATGGACGGACAGACAGACACAGAGACAGATGCATGGGCAGGATATGCTCCAGAATGAACCAATTTTTTTTAATTTGCAGTTGGTTTTGGGTCCATATCAATTCGTTTCTAGCACCCGGAACCACAGACACGCTGGAACCAATACAGCATCCGCTAACGCAGGCTGTAAAGAAGGGGTGTGCATCGTACATAAGTTCGCCTTTCTCTTGAGTTACAACAGTTCTCCCAGAAAACACCAAATTGCGTTGTTTCCTTTTGCTGCTTCATGTGCACCACTGCTGATGAAGTACAAAGTGAAGAATTTCAGGAACTTATGTTTTTCATTGCCAGTGATGCAAAAATTGACTTCTCACTTGTCAGGTTCAGACACCAGACATTGCATTTCAATCAGAAATGTTGCTACATCTCAACAACTTTTTGTAACCATCCCTGAAATCATTCAATATTGCAAAATACAAAAATGGGTTGACCAGGTTGTTCAGATAAAACCATGTAAAATAACTAACATCTGAAAACATGTCAAACACCATGTGTTGTGTTTGCAGAAGGAATTGAGACAGTGTCATTGCTGCAACTTGAGGTGCATAAAATATGAGGAACATTGTGACTGCCAGCCAAGCAACTCTTGTCATTTTCATATTTATCTCAAAGGAACTTCCACCAGTCACAGGTGACTTGCTTCTCTGATACAATTTCACTGTGACTATGACATAACTTACAACCAAGGTCACAGCAAACACAACAAAATTTGTGGTGAACATAAAGATGAATGCTAGCAGTGTCTTTTTGAAAGAAAATATACACAAGCAAGTACTCTGTTGACAATGCAATAAAAATGAACCAAAATGCTGTGTGGATCTTGATTCTTGTGATCAATCTCTTGTAGTGAAGAGGTTTTGACACCAGAATCATTCTGAAAAAATAAGAAAAAAAATTATGGTTTGTGTTTCAAAAAAGAGCTAACTTACTTTCTTATATCAAGCAAGTCTTGTTTTGTTGAGGTTGAGTATACTTGGCATTTGCCATCGTATGACACATTGGGATCTGAGCTGCAATTTTCTCTGCATTTTCTTCTCTGAAGAACAGCTGAGGTTCTGTGTCAACAATTGTAATGGTTCTGTGGCAAAATACTCACCTATCAACAGATAGAAATGTGTAACTTGTGACACAGGCTGCAGTTGTAGAAGTTTCATGATAATTTGCAGCAATGCACAATTCTTTCCAATATGGCACCAAGTCAATGATTAAATGTTGAGCCATTTCAAACAAAACTACTGGACACACCAAACACACTGCAATGTCTGATGCTACCAAATAAATCATCAGGAAGTGTCCATTTGATCTCACCTTGAGCTTTTTGATAATTATCAATGTGAGTACATTTCCAATTATGCCAATAATTGCAATTAATATCCTAATGGGTACAAATATTTTGAATCTGTCTGTTTCAGAAATGCACCCAGTGGCATCTCTAAGTTCATGTGCAGCACTTGATCTGTCATCCTGAAAATTTGTTGTTTCTTCCTCTACCATCAATTGAGTTTGTGCTCCCACTCACACAAGCTTCAAGCGGCATAAGGATTCATTGTATCAAATCAATCCGCAGAATCCGTAAATTTATCCGTGAAATGTTTCGCCTCAGTGGTCCATTACCACAAACAGCAGTGCAAATTGATTTATTGGATATTGTGATTTGTGTGACACTTGTGTGACAACAACCAATGAAACAGGGACAGCAACAGAACACGTGACAACACAGATGGAATGTCCATTGTGTACTGAGGTCCATTGACAAAACCTGACTCCAGCTTCAAAAGATTTTACAAGAGCAAAGTATGGTCTCAGTTGTTTGAAAATGAATGTGACTTCTCATACGCAGCAAAAAAGTGACAGTTATTTACAAGCAAAAATGGTTTGATACAAGGTGACTGAAAGAATTCTAGAACATAAGTCAAACTTGATTCTCTTGCCTGAAGGATGATGCATCAGAAGTTGCCTCTTCAACATTGTCAATACCACAACCAAGCAACTTTTTGTAACCATCTCTGAAATCTTTCAATGTTGCAAAATACAGAAATGGGTTGATAAGATTGTTGAGGTACAGCCATGTGAAGTATGTTACATCAGAGGAAACAACCAAAGACACATGATAAGGTTTTGGTAAAAACAATGATGCTCCCATTGCAATGATAACAGGTGAGAAGAAAACAATAAAAGCACTGACTGCCAACCATGCAACTTTTGTAACTTTGGCATTCAAATCATTGGAGCCACCACCAGTCACATTTGACTTGCTTCTCTGATACAATTTCACAGTAACTATGATATAACTTGCAATCAACACAGTGGAAAATATCATAAAATTTCCAATGTAAAGGAAAAGGAAAGGAATATTTTGTAAGTTGTTGTTTGCAAAGCACCAGTTCTTATCCCATGTGTCTTTTTGAAAGAACACATAAACAACCAGGAACTCTGCTGACCATGTGAAAATAGAAAAGCAAAATGCCTTGTGAATTTTTGCCTTTGTGATGAGTGTCTTGTAGTGAAGAGGATTTGATACCAACACCATTCTGAAAACAAAAATGTCTCTTTTGTAAAGCCACAGTTGAGTATCATTTCCAGAAAACTTCCCCAGACATTCTTTTCACAAACTCTTTTGAAATTCTCCCACATTGAACATGCCTCAAAATCAACTCACTATGCAATGAAATTTGGGGTTTACTATCTGAGAAGTATCAGAGCAATCAGAAATGCAAAGGCATCTGAAATGACAGTGTGTTCTGCAGCACAGACCATGTGTTCTTTGCTGACTCTCTCAATTTTGGGGGGAAAAGGTTGATTTGATGCAATTTACCTGTCAACAGAGAGCAAAGTGTAACTTGTCACACACATCACACTTGTGCAAATATCAACATAATCTTTCACAATGCAGAGTTCTTTCCAATATTTTCCTGCATCTATGATAGAACCTTCAGCCATTTCATACAGTACAACTGGTGACACCAGACACATTGAGATGTCTGCCACAGCCAGGTACATCATCAAGATGTGTCCATTTGATCTGACCTTGAGATTTTTGATAATTTGCAGAGTAAGGACATTTCCAATGATGCCAATAATTGCTATAATTACTCTGAAAGGTGCAAAAATGAAAAATCTGCTTGATCCTGTGAGATATTTAGTAACATCATCAGCATATTTTGTGACATTTTCTGTGGCATCTGTAAAGTTTGGCATCACATGTGTTTCCTCAGGTGTGTAAAATTCTGTTGAATTTTCCCATTGACATGTGACATTTTCAGTATCCATGTCTTGCCTCTCCTTGAGTTTGTATTATATTACAGCTGCAATGAAGAAAGCTTGTCTGACACAGGGCCTTTCTGAAGTACCCTCCAGTTCCTAGACTGCACAAAGCAACCGAGTGCTTTCTGCAAATAATGCAACAATGCTTGTCAATTGTCACAAATGGCTTTCTTCTGTTCTGATCAATAAGAGTTGAGTCAGATTGCAGGTTGTGGAAGAACCACCAACAGGTGGCACTTTTTGAGTTCAATTTTACATTCCTTCTTCATTCTGCACAATGACTCTGCCACAAAGGGGGATGCATGGTCTGGTCAGGGTGTTTACCGCCTTCACGTTCAGTCCTGAACCAACCAAAACATTTCTTGATGCCAATGAATGGCAAGCACCAATTTGCAAGGACTCCTTCCAGAGAAACTTTTGGTCGTTTTGGTTGAATATAAAACAGCTTTTCTGCTGGTGTTGGTGTTTGTTGGGTTATTTTTGCCAAAAGAGCACAAAACAGAATGACAACCCTCTTTATTTGGAAAGAATGATCCAAACAATAAAGGATTCCATCTTCGACAGAGAAACAATGCGTTTCTCGTTGTATCCTTTGTTTGTGGGTGTTTGACTGGTGTTGCAGTTTCCATTAGCAACCAGCACAACAACTCGTGTTGTCATTTACATGAATGGAACACATTCACGCACTTTCCCCATTTTCCACATTCAATAAAGAAATGGTGCACAAGAGAATCAGTGGCGGATCCAGGACCAGAGTCAATGAGCAACAACATCATGTGGGGCCCTTTGACCATAATCTTGTGGGGCCAAATTTCAACCTTGAGAAAAAATAAATATGTCTGGTTCTCAGGACAAAATATTTGCAGCTACAGATATTTTCCTGATGAGCTTCAGTGGCTTTCACTATTTCTTGTTGTTGACAACTTGTGCATGATCAAAGCTGAACACAAACAAGAAAGGGGGAAAAGGAAACACAGTGCAATTTTTGTAATGCTTTTAAATTTTGCCATTTGCATTTCTGGGTCAGTTTCCTTTGAGCCTCAAAGATATTTTTGTGCAAAATCAATCCTCATTCAAGATCTGCCCTGCCTTTGAAATTAATTTTATTTGAAATGTGACAAAATAAAGAGCATGCATTCTCAAAGAAACATCAGGTTGAAGCAGAAATACAATGAGGGCTGAAGACATTTGACAACAAAATATGATTTCTCACATTCGCATTATTTTGGCAGCTTTTCTCAACCCAAATGACAAACAGAAGACAGTTTGGCGATGGCAGACAAAAGGCATGTCAAACTTGATTCTCTTGCCTGAAAGATGATGCATCAGAAGTTGCCTCTTCAACATTGTTGTTGTTACCACATCCAAGCAACTTTTTGTAACCTTCTCTGAAATCTTTCAATGTTGCAAAATACAGAAATGGGTTAATAAGATTGTTGAGGTACAACCAAGTGAAGTACGTTACATCAGATGAAATAACCAAAGACACAGGATAAGGTTTTGGAATCAACAAGGACACTGCCAAAGCTGCCAGAATAGGCAAGTAAAATACAAGGAAAGCACTCACTGCCAGCCAAGCAACTTTTGTTACTTTGGCATTCAGATCACTGGTGCCCGCACCAGTGACAGAAGATCTGCTTCTCCTGTATAATTTCACAGTCACAATAGAATAACTCACAATTAGAGTGGTGGTGAATATCATAAAATTTAGTATGTAAAGGAAAATGAATGGAATCTTTTGCAAGTTATTGCTTACAAAGCACCAGTTCTTGTCCCATGTGTCTTTTTGGAAGAAAACGTTTACAAATAAGAACTCTATTGACCAAACACAAAAGGAAAAACAATACGATTTGTGGATTTTGTTTTTTGTGATGAGTCTCTTGTAGTGAAGTGGTTTTGATATCAAGATCATTCTGAAACAAAAGAGCAATTTTCAGCAAAGCATAAAACAAGTAACACAAGATCCTTCCTTCAGCAGTTGCACATCTTTCATTGCAGCAGGATACAAATAATTTTAGCACCAATCACATGTGGTCAGATTTGAGTGTCTCACCCCCTGTCCAGTGATGCCACATATCTGCACTTGTTTCTTTTTGTGTTACCTTCATGATATGAAAGAGATCTGACTGGTTTGCAACACTTAGAGTAACACTCAAACTGCTCTCTGAGGCCTGCTTAAGCTTCCACTCAAGTTTTGGCAATTCAAACTTACCTGTCAACTGACAACAAGGTGTAACTTGTAATGCACAGCATACTTGTAGAAACATCAAGGTAATCTTTAATGATGCAGAGTTCTTTCCAATGTGGTCCAGATTCTATGATGGTTTCTTCAGCTGTTTTGTACAAAACAACTGGAGACACCAAAGACATTGATATGTCTGACACAGCCAGATACATCATCAGGACATGTCCATTTGATCTGACCTTCAAATTTTTGATAATTTTCAATGTCAGTACATTACCAACAATGCCAATAACTGCAATAAGGATTCTCAAAGGTGCAAAAATGAAAAATCTGCTTGTCCCTGTAAGATATTTGGCAGCAGCATCAATATCTTTGCTGGAAACAGCTGTGGCATCAGTATTATTTGACATCAGATCCTCTGTGAACAATTCAGAGGTGACTTCCCATTGAAATTTCAGATTGTTAAACTCCATTTTTTTGTCTCCTTGTGCAAGAATCCAACTTGAAAGGAGTTTTTTAGGAAACAAAGTTTTACAGTTCAAATATGAAGGCAAGAATTGCTTTTGCAAGGCTTGCTGGGGCAAAAGCCCCTCAAAAGGGTCCCTGGGATCTACAGGTCTGTGAATCTCACTGTAGCCATCAGAGGGAGATCCACACCAACGAAAGTGCAGAGAGACGAGAAGCTTTGTTTCTTATTTGTTAAATTTTTGTATTTCTGTCATGGATGCAAATGACTCTGGGGTTGTTTCGGTGTTCTTTTCTCACAACTTTGCTGCAAATGTCTCTGTTTGGAGCAATTTACCATGTTCCATTCTGTATTTTTCCCATTGTTGCTGTTGGCAATTCCATTAGCAACCAACATTGTCACAAAAACACAAACGGAGCACGAACAAAACAAACCTTCCATTTGACATGCCAAAGGCAGCAGTGGATCCAGGGTCAGGGCATGGGGAACTGATTCCAATGTGGAACAAAGAGCACACAGATCTATACGTCACACACACACACATCACACACACACTTATACATACTCACACAGACACTCACACACAATCACACAGACACACACAGACATGTCACACACACTCACCCACAAACAACACACCCTCACACACGTACACAATCACACATGCACACACACACTCACATGCACACACACGCTCGCATGCACACACGCTCGCATGCACACACAGACATGTCACATACGCGCACCCACACACAACACACCCTCAGACACACATACACACTCACACACGTGCTCACACATACTCACAGTGAGACAGCACACTCAAACACACATACACACACTCAAACACAGACACACACACTCACACATAACACACTCACAGACACACTCACACACAACACACTCACACACACAGTCACACACAACACACTAACACACACACTCACACTCACACTCACACACACACTCACACTCACACACACTCACACACACTCACTCACTCACACTCACATACACACACTCACTCACACACACACTCACACACACTCACACTCACACGCACTCACACACACTCACACACTCACACACACACTCACACCCACACACACACTCACACACACTCACACCTGAACACACACTCACACACACTCACACACACTGACACTAACACACACTCACACTCACACACACTCACACACACACTCTCACACACACACACACACACACACACACACACACACACACACACACACACAC
>JAAUXT010017102.1_pt1 | contig 12576 bp, 12 predicted proteins | sample 7278171 | NCBI WGS metagenome assembly JAAUXT01 (sample SAMN14350112, study PRJNA611818) | marine sediment metagenome | isolation source: surface marine sediment (1.8m) | place: French Polynesia: Moorea | collected 2018-08
ATATGGATCTTGTTGTGAAAAAATGTGTAAAAGTTTCATTTGGCTGAATTTGTTCCATCTGCATGTATACCAAATGAGTTCCCAAGTTGTGAATGTTGAGTGAAAAAAGTAAGAATTTTTGACAAAAAAGTGTGCAAAAGCAGAGTGAGCAAAATCAGAGTGAGCAAAATCAGAGTGAGTGAAATCAGAGTGAGCAAAATCAGAGTGAGGGAAATCAGAGTGAGTGAAATCAGAATTTCCTCAAATCACTGCGAGCTCCATGGAGCTATTTTTTGGCAAAACTTTTCATTTTCTTTTCTCATCTTTCAATGGCAAGCTTTTGATTTCAGTTTCAGAACTTGATTGAGAACTGAGTTTTTGTATTTTAGTTCAAGACATCACCATTGTTTCAAGAAGGAGATGAGATGCTGCTGTACAGACTAAACACAACTGCATCTGACAAAATAGGCCTCAGGATAACAACGTCCTTTGAATTGCATTTCTTTGGAATGATTGTGGATATGGTCAATTGTAAAACAGGATCCTGGCACAAACCCGTGCTCAGGGTCAACCAATGGCAAGGGTTGGCTCTACCTGGCAAATGTTCCAGGAAGGACAAATCATGTCTGAGTTTTGTAAAAAAGAAGGATAATTTTGACATTTCCCTAGAATTAGTAACAGTAAAGTATTGGAAAGACTTGTCTTTCTCACACAGGGCAGCACCAACTTGCAACACAGACTTTAGTGCTCGCACAAATTGCTTGAATTTTAGCACCCTGATCAAAACAAGAACTTATGATTACATCTTATTTCAAAAGGCAAAGCTCATGTCTTGGCAAGAAGCCTCAAGTTTATGCAAACACTCTTCTGTTCTGTTGCCATGTTTTCCAAGCAGGAAAGAACTTGATGAGATGATTGCAATATTAAAGTTTTCCAGAGATATTGCCTTTATTGATGGTATCTACATTGGCCTTATCTTTGAGCAGGTATGCAAATAACTTCCACTCTTTTTCCATACATTGTCTGCAGAGAAACCTTTGGTATTTTCTCTGAAATATTTCGGACAAAAATATAACACAAGTTGCAAAGTCTGCGTTGGAATACACATTTTGGGAGAGCAGGGAAACATAGAAAACTAACAGACAGACAGACAGACAGACAGACAGACAGACAGACAGACAGACAGACAGACAGCAGCAAAACGGGTGCCACACAAATTTAAGTTTTGTTGTAAATGGCCCTAGTAAAGTAGCTTTGGAACGTACATATTTGAAGGCAGTGATCATGCAACATTAGTAACATCCCGTAAAAAGTACCAAGCTTTCGTGGTGTTTTTAAGATCATGCACAAAGGTTCAGAGAGTGAATACGATACATCACAAGTTTTGGTAAATGTACAGGCTAAGTTTTGTGAAACTCATCAAGTGCAACAGTTTGGCACAGATCTTGAACTTCAAAATTTTGAACGATCAGCACTTCAGGCCAAGTAGATCAGTCACAGGTCACCAAAAGAGAATAATTTCCTATTCCAAGGACTTTAGGGCCTCTAAGAAATGGCATTTTCCCGGTTCCAATGACCACAAGATATATCCAAGCCCAAATGAAGTCAATGCAACAGTTTGAAGTGTTTCAATGTTCAACTGAGACAAGGGAAAACACAAAAAGAAAAAACTACCAACTAAACCAAGTTGAAATCTTCTTGTTGATGCTGTTAGTAAATTTGCAACATGTGAATTTGCACTGTAGTGAGATGTATTCTGGTCAGAACAGCCTAAACATTCATAATGACAACATATTTGTGTGTTTCCTTGTTGTTCTTCTTCTTTCTTGATTTCCAGAAAATATTGAGATGGGAAACCCCCAGTCCAGTTTCATTTCAAGCTTTCAAAAATCTTAACTTTGGACAGAGTATCATCACAAAATATATAGAACAACTACGTGGCTCCAAATTAGGAAGACAAAATCTTCAACAATCAATGAGAGCAGCTTTGAGTGTTTTATCTCCCATTCATATTTTCAATCAAACATGTGCATTAATGCTGTTGAGTAATTTGGCAGAGCCAGAATGGATTTTTTCTGATTGCAAAAGAAGGCAACTTTCTTTCACATTTTGCCAGAAAAGAACTTTGATTGAGGAAAGAAACACGAACATTTTGAAACAGAATGAGCAAATGTCATGCTCTACGTGTGACTTTCTAACAAGAAACAAATGTTATCTCTTCTTGTGGTTTGGTAACAAAGCCTTAAGTTATTTTGATGCAGCTCCCCAAACCAAGAAAACATTGTTGAGTTCAAATGAATACAACTTTCAAATGTTCAGGCACATGTTTGATGCAATAACAGCAGTTTTCCCACCATTACTCACACCACACAAAACAAATAGATCTCTTGTCCACACATTTTCATATATAAAAGTTGTTAACATTTATTATCCAAGAGCTAACATACTTCCTGTTCACAAAGTTGTAGGATTTTTGGTGTATTCATCAAAGAAAATCCGTGTCAAAGCAAAAGGCAACATTTTTGCATGTGCCATGGGAAGCTACATATCTCACATTTATTTGTCTGATGGCAAATCTGATTGCCCATCTGATTGTTCTGATGAAGCATATTGTCAATACAAAAGCAAAACCCACATCTTTTGCAAAACTTACATCTCAAAAACCAGTAAATCAGGCTGCAGCCCTTTGTACATTTCGGATCAAGATAGAAACTGCAAAATGTTTGTCCAGAAGGCCACATACCACAAAAATACATCTCTTGATTCCTTCATGTGTAGAAATGGCCTTGAGATAAATGAAATACTGTTGAATGACTTACATCCTGATTGTGCACCAGAAGCTGAAGATGAGCCAGAACTGAAATCCTATTTAACGCATGGAGTTGGGTCACATTGTCTCCAGTCTGGGCAGGTGCCATGTTTTCCTGGGCACTCTGAATGTTACAATATTTCCCAAATTTGTATTTATCAGTTTGATATGTTTCATCACTTGTATCCATGCAGGAATGGTGGTCATCTTGAAAACTGCAAATATATTCAGTGTAATATCAATTTTCAATGCTATCAGTCTTATTGCATTCAGTGGAGTTATGTCTGTGATGGAAAATGGGACTGTCCATTTGGAGATGAAGAAACAAAACCAGTTTGTATGAATCTGAGGAGATGTGAACACATGTTCAAATGTGACAATTTATCAGCAAAGTGTATTCACTTGCACAATGTATGTGATGGAGTAACAGATTGTGATTTTTCTGAAGACGAAATTCTTTGTGATGTTGCTGATCATGTTTGTCCAGGTGATTGCTTTTGTTTAGCTTTAGCCATGCATTGTCAAAATACAACACCAATGTTTAATCAAATGCATTTCAACTATTTGTCAGTGTCAAGTTTTGACACAAGTATTTCAAATTTGCAACAATTTATAAATTGTTTTCCAAATTCTCAGATTTTAAGACTTCCTCACAATGATATTCCTCAGATATGTGGTGTTTTGCTGCCAGAAAACTTGGTGGTTTTGAATTTATCACACAATCACATCTCTAAAATATATAAACATTGTTTAATGTCACTAAACAATATAAAAGTTTTACAATTTGACAGCAATAACATTAATACATTGGAATCTCATTCATTTCTCAACCTCTATCGCCTTCAACTGTTGAGCCTATCCAATAATCTACTGATCAAATTGCCCAAAGAACTACTTGTAAATTCACCAAAGTTTCAGATTCTTTACATCTGCAACACACAATTAAAAGTTATTGATCAAAATGCCTTGACCAATTTGCATGTCAAGTATATATTTGCCACAGATTTTCATGTATGCTGCACTGCACCACTTGAGTCAGTGTGCTCAGCTGAACCACCTTGGCACGTGTCTTGTTCTAATTTGTTGCCATCGTATGATGTGAGGATTGTTTACATAACTAATTCAATTATCATATCCATGGCCAGTGTTATTTCATCTTATCTGCATGTTTGCATAAGAGAGGCAAACAAACCATTTTCAGTACTGGTTGTTGCAATAAATGTCTCTGATATGTTTTGCACAATCTACCTTTCAATCATTTGGGTTTCAGACATCAGATCTGAAGGAACATTCTTTGTTCAAGAAATGTGGTGGAGATCTAGTTCTTCCTGCTTTTCAGCATTTGTTTTCATCCTTTGGTTTTTAATTCTGAATCAGTTTCTGTTGATGCTACTTTCTCTATCTAGGTTGATGATTGTTCTCTGTCCTGTTGATACAAAGTTTAAAGTTCCCAGTTTTGTTTTGAAATGTGTTTGTTACATATATTTAGGATCATTCTCTATTTGCATTACAATAACTTTGTTTGTAAGATACAGTGCAGTTTCATTGCCCATGAATCTGTGCTTGCCTGTCATTGATCCAACAAATTCGTTGCAAATTATTTCTGTCACAACTTGGGTAATAGTTGTCACACAAACAGCATCAACTGCAATAATAATAGCTTTGCATGTTCATCTTGTCAGTAATGTGTCAAAAGTAGACACGGTTCTTCAGAGATCCAGGTCGGATGACAATAAGGCATTGATCACACAACTGGCTGTGATTACTGTGACCAACATATTTTGCTGGATGCCTGGAAATGGGATCTTTATTTCAGCCATGTTTATGGATAAATATCCAATACAGCTGATATTTTGGTCCACTGTGACAAATTTGCCTTTGAATTCTTTGATTAATCCTGTAGTTTTCATAATTGTTCTGCTGAAAAAGTATTTCAAAACAAGACCAAGGGAGGAAACACACGCACTTAAAAGAATAAAGAAAACCACTAGTCAATGAAACAATATCATTCTTGTAATGTTGTGACATCTCAAATTGAAAGCAGCAGAAATAGCCAGAAGATGGTGGATGAACAGTCTCAAGCTGCAGTGACCCAGTTGAACCTCTCCCACTCTGGCAGCCTCTCAGCTTTGATGAGAAATGTTGAGTTGAAATGTCTCCAGTGAGCTATTTTTGCCTTTTGCTGCTTGTTCTGACCAACACACTTGGGCAAAGACGCTTTCTCATCTTCATTGTGGTGAGGCGAACTGGGGACGACAAAAAGCACCCAAACATGGCTCTTAGTTATCGTTGCCCGTCTTAATGACAGACAACATGGTGACAATAGTGCGTTTTTATTTGCAAACTCCCATTTCGTCTGAAAAGCTACAAAAATTTACAGCAATATTTGGCTTCTCTTTCTCCGTGATAAGTATTTGTAGATCTGCAACAGGAACAATTCTGGTTTCAACAACTGCACTCAATCTGCCTGGAGTACACGATTTTGATCATACTTTTCCTCTTCTTCAATCATTCTTCTTTCACATCTGTCTCTCTCTCTCCCTCTCTCTTGTCTCTCTCACTATCTTTCTCCTTTATTCTTTTCCAAATCTACCTGGGCAGGAGACGAATGTCTCCATCATCCCACCCTCCTTTACTCTCACTGCTTTCATCCGACTCCAAATCCCTCTCTCTGATCTTCTTTTCGTGAACACGTTTTTGTTCCTGTCTTCTTTTCCTTCTTCCCAGTTTCTTCTTGATCTTCTGCTTGTCTCGGCCCTGAACAATTCCCAATTCAAAATTGTCATTGTCATCTCTTGGTCTCACCACCTTGGGTATTGCTCCATTGTGTGCCTCATCAGCTTGCTGCTTATCAGTGGCCATGGCCCCTTCTGAACTCTCCCCTTCACTTGCTGTTGGTCCTGGCCCTGGCCATTCTGCCCCACCCCCTGTGGCCCCTTCTTGATCTGAGTTCTCAAAGCTCACATTGTGAACAAGTACTTGTACCTTTCTTTCATTGTGAAATTTTTTATCAGGATTCAATCTCCTTCCCTCTGTGATGACTTCGTCTTCCCTTCTATCTTCTTCATCACCAGTTTCTACCACTACCACTCTCAATCTTCTGCCGTCATTTCTACGTTGCATTTTCAGCTCAACATTTTTCAGCATATCAAGGTCCTCTTGCTCAATAACCAATTTAGCTTTGTGCTGCTGTCCACTGTTGTGTAGTGTGGAAGCATCTTCCTCTTCATCCCCTCTTCCAGCTCGGCCAGCATCCGCACACTTTGCCCCATCCTCAGTTCCGTCAGTTGAGATCCCGTCAGAGTCTTCTTGACTGAGTTCAATGTCTCCACCGAGAAATGCACCAGGCTGCTTCTGGACACCCCCCTTCCCTTTTCTAGCTTCAATGATCCTTTTCCCCATTGCAACAGCGTATGTTTCAGGTGCGTCTGCAGCCTCTTCTATGTTGTTGTCATCCTGACGCTGTTTCAGTTTCCGCAGGGGAACTCTTGGCATTGCGTACTGAAGTCTTTTTCTTAGGTTCAGCTGAAATCAATTGTGATATGATTATGAAACGTATTGCACAACCACCCAAATGACAACCAAAATAAAAATTACAATGGAAAACTTTCTTCATGGTGAAGCAAAGCTCGGCTTCTTACCAAATCTTTGCAGTCCAAATATGTGTGGCTCTCAACGTACATCCTGAGATCTGCATCTTTTATGTCACCTGCATCTATATCTTCCAACATGAGAGGAACAAGATATTTCTTTCTACCATTTATCACTTGTTCATGAGCGATGTGGAACTCAGCGAGAAACCACCCAGCATCAATAGAGTTCCTGCAACAAAATCAACAAATGGACAACAATGAGTCGTTGAGAAGCAATCCACTGAGCAGTTCAGTGCCCCAAGCACGTGTCAGAGTCTTCCTTCCACACACGCAGATCTATGCACTTTTGTCTGTTCATTTGGCACAAGGTATAACAGGTGGGAGCAGATTTCTGTTCAAGCTGAAATGTCTCGGGCACATTCAGAAACAACATGAACACACAGTGCAAATGTCTTCTTGCACATGATTCAACTGTGTGTTGCTCCACCATGTCAGTGTGAGGAGCAAATATATATCTTTTGGAGCACACAGAAAAAAAGAGGAAATCTTGAAATTGACTTTTGTTTGAACTGAAAGGAACAAAGACACGTTTCATCAAATAATCTCACATTTTGTTGAACAAATTAGAACCCCCAAGCATCATGCGTGAGACACTCGTTTTTTTGGCGAAAGTTGATGATCACACTCCGCTTTACCTCCTGTGCCACCCAACATATGCCCCGCTGCCGTACTTTCTTTTGTTTTTGCTTGTGAAGTTCGAAAATACAACCAACCTGGAGATCAGCATGATCATCCTTCTGCTGTGGTTGATGGCAGCTTCTATGTTTGCTGGAATTGATTCTCCAACAAGAAAATCTCTCTCATGAATGCATAATGTGAATCCCAACTCCTCCAGAAAGTTTTGAATTTCATACTTGACAAATTTTCTATCCTTATGGCTGAGGAAAAATAGAAAATTACATTACTAACATGATGCAGAATTCCAATCAGAAGAATAATTGGACCATAAATTACCTGTAAGCCACAAAAGTGTCAAACTCAAAGTCATCCACATTTTCCTTTTCATCATCGTTGAGCAGCACATTGAATCTCATGAAGAAAAAGAATTTAAATGCATCCCATTTTCTGTTTATGACAATAGCTGCCACGATGAGGATTAAAACTACTGTTCCAAGAAGAATTCCAATCCAAATGGGAAATGTGAAGCAACCCATCTTCTTCCTGTTCAATTTTTGTATTGGAGTTCCTGTAAAAATTCTTTGCTTGAATGTGTTTCTGTTCTGACCAAAAAAGAAATTATGTTAAAAAATAACAAATACTCACCTCTCCATTTTCCTGCTCCACAAGTCATATTCTCACTGTCACGCACATTTCCAGCAAGTTGCAGCCAGTCTCTCATCCACATCATGTCACAGTTACAATCATAAGGATTGTCAGCAAGCCATAGTTGTGTTTGGTAATTTGTTTCCAACTGTTTCCTTGATAACTTTTGGAACTTATTTCCAGAAAGGTTCAGAGAGTAAACTCCTGAAAGCATGACTGCCAATACTTCTTCTGTAATACTTTGAATATTATTTCTCTGCAGGTCAATTTTGCTTACTGACACCAAAGAAATTGTCACAGAATCCAGTATTTCTATGTTGTTACCACTATAAATAATCTGTTCTGTTTGTGGCAGAATTTTTTGCAGAAATGATGTCAGGTTCCTGTTACTGCAGTCCACAGTGTTGGCCTCATCACCAACAGAATAGTAACAAACACAGCCATCCAAACAAGGAGCAGGGTACACTAGAAATATAACACAAAACAAAAAATGGAAAGAGGAAAGCATGATTTCAAGCCAAGGACTGGCAGCCTTTACCACAACATATGCTCCTGTCACCACTGAATTGTGTTTGCTTTGAGATGTATTTTGGTTCAACAACAGTTGCCCAAGATTCGTGTTGAAAAGTTTTAATTTGGAGCCAAAAAGACATTGAGCCAACCTGAAGCAAACTGTGAGAATTCTGCTGTCCAGTTCACATTGTTTTGTACGACCACATGGGGCATGGATGTATTGTGCAGAAAATTGTTGTCAATGGGAAACGTTTCATTGGTTCCAAGTTGATATGTTGTTTCCCAAAAGTAGAGCTCTGCTGGAACAATAACTTGTGATTGGGAATCCAACCACAATATACTTTCCATACTTGGAGAATCCTTTGAGGGAGTTCTGTGGAACAAGTTGTTGGAAGATCGGAAGTCGATCATTGAGGTTCGACCAATAGAAATATAAAAGGCAGGTTTAAACCCTACATCAATACCAGAACCAACACTGCCCTCAAAATAAGAGTTCTGCACAATTGTCCTTTTGTTGCTGAAGCAAAGAGCAGCCCCTGAAAGAGCAATCTTGCCAACAAAAGAAGTGTTTGTGATGATTAGTACCACTGAATAATAACCAAGGGCACAAATGGCCCCTGCAGGATTTCCAGAGTTCCTGTAAAAGGAGCAGTTGTGGATTTCTCCACTAGTAGCTTCCAGTACCAAACCTCCTCCCCCAATATTGTCAAAAAACAAAACAGCTCTCATCTGTGTTGTAAAAGCAGACTTGATATACACTGTACCAGTGGGCATGAGTTGGTTTTCCATTCTTTGTAAAGATCCAGATATTGTACTGTTTGACATGTACAATGCCTGAAACTGTCCATCAAAGAAAATTGCACCTGCCAAGGGGCATGTGTTGCCTGTGAGCCTACTGTGTGAAATATGCACCGATGTCCTGTTGAACAATAGTGCACCTCCTTTTGTAGTTGCAATGTTTCCTTGGAACAGAGAATTCTGAACCAAAAGTTGTCCTCTGTTAACACACAAAGCTCCACCAATAGAAGCTGTGTTGCCCTCAAATGTGCAATTGTGAATCTCACCACCAATGAGATCAGAAAGAAATACACTTCCTCCTCCCCTGTTTCCAGCTGTGTTGTTGGTAAAGTTACAGTGCTTCAGGTGAGCTGTGTTGTTGTTGCCATACAGTGTCAGTGCACCCCCTCCTTCCGGGTCCACCATTTGCCCTCCAAATGTGGCTCTGAAAAATATAACTTGTACAGTGTCTCTTTTCCACGGATATTTCCAGCAAAAAGTAGCTGAGAAAGAGCATACCCAGACAAACCCTTCAATTTTGAAGTGTGACCATAACGGAGAACACAATTATCAGTTTTGGTAAATCAGAAAGTGACACAGCTTAAGTTTGTTTTTACCATGACACACAACTCACTTGTCTCCTGTAGTATTATTGTAGAAAGAACACAAACTGCAGGTGAGATCCACATTTGTCCATCCACAAATAGCTCCTCCTTGTTTGGCTGTGTTGTGCAAAAAGTTGGTGTGGGAAATGTCATGTGAGCCATGGTCCAGGCTCAAAGCTCCTGCTGATGATTTTGCATTGTTGGACTCAAAATGACAGTTTGTCATCTTCAGAGAAGAGCATGATACTGCACCTCCAAATGAGGCACTATTTCCCATGAATGTTGTTCCTTGAATTTTTGTTTTTACAGTTGTGTGTATGGCTCCACCTCGCAGAGATGCATTGTTTTCTTTGAAAGTTGAGTCCCGAACACTAATCAATGTGGTCTTGTTTCTGGAAGATCTTTGATGCACAGCAGAAATGGCACCCCCAAGCCCGTAGGAAGCTTGATTTTGTAAGAACAAACAAGTGTGAATCAGTGTATCTGGATCAAGCACAGAAATTGCACCTCCAATGCTGGCAGTGTTTCCTCAAATGTGCTTCTGTAAATAGTTTGCTGTTGTTTCATGTAAACTGGTGCTAATCTTGTGTTTCGTAGAAAGACACTCACACCAAATCCAGGATACCTCTTGCGCAACAAGTTCATGACACTGCTTGCCTCAGGGGTATCTAACTTCAGAGTGCTGGCATTTGAGTACAAAATTAAACCAGCCCCAGTTTTTGCAACATTCTTCTTAAAGTGGCAGTTTGAGATGACAACATTGGTGTTTTTTACAGCAATTGCTGAACCATGATTTTGTGAAAAGGTGGACCCATTGATTCTCATGAATGAGTTTCTAGCAACTACAGTTGCTCCACTCACATTTTTTGCTCTGTTGTCACTGAAGGTGGAATTCTCAATGATACCAATTCCTTTGTCAGCACTCATAACAGCAGCTTTACTGAATGTGTTGTTGACAAAGTGTGAATTTGTTATCATGAACAAATTACCCCCATTACCTCCCAACAAATGCATTTTGGAAATGGCATCATTTTCCAGATTTATGTTGGATTGAAAAATTGAATTGTTTACAATTGCAGCACTGGAATTCTCCACAATGAGTTGAGGACCTTTGTTGGAACAGAATGAACAGTTATCAAGAGATAGCAGGCTATTATTGAAGACCATTATCAGTGATACTGTTGACAAACAATCCATAAAAGACACATTTGTGATGTATCCAGTTCCTGCAGTGATATCAACAAAACTTTGGCCTTGAAAATGATCAATATTTATATCTTTCATTCTCACTGTGCTGTTGAATGCTTTGATGAAAGTTTTGTTTCCTGATATTTCTGTAAAATTTACAGTGCAGTTTTCAAACATGACCTGTGCATCTTTGACAGTGATGTGGGAGCCAAGTTCACTTTTCTCAACAAACAAACTAGTGCTTGTGGTTTGAAGATTTCCTTCAATTGTGATTTTCAGTGATTTCAATGAACAATTTAAAAAATTTGAATTCATGTTTTGGATTGACCAAACTGATCTGTCAAAATGTACACCAGTCACATTGACACTGATGTTCTTCCCATGTTTTGTGGACTGGCATTGAAAAATGGATTTCCTGAAAGCTGGACAACCATTCTGAAAATGATAAACAGTCAAAAATTTGTCAACTGATGGAGAACTCTACTTCATTTTGGAGCAAAAGATAGAAATGGTTCCATTGCTTGAGAAAACAATCTTAAACTTACCATAGTTTTGTTATTAATTATCAAAGATTTGTCAGTTTTTATCTCAAGTCCCTTTATGGGTGGACTGGTGTAATACAGGCCCAGAACATGTAGGAGGCTGAAACAAGCGGTTTCTGTGGATCCCCCACAGTCACTGGTGTCAGAACCATTGTGTGAAATGTAAAACAAATCAGTTTCATGTCCAGGTGGCAAAGGAAGAACTGCCAATGAAAACACAAAGCATGTCTCAGAATTTGCTGTCCACTTTGAATGCCCTACCACCCAAAAATACAGCACTCAAATACTCACTTGTTTGGCAGGGAAAATACCCAACGAGTTGGTGGGATTTTATCATCGACGAAAATGTCAGAATTATTAATCCGCGAAGCAAACACGTGACTTGTGATTGTTTCATCTGAAACAAAGTGAATACATTCGCGACGAGAACAATGAAGACGCAACTTTGTTGAAACAAGCTCACATTTCGTTTTTGCACAGACGTCAAAACCAAACACACGAGTGTGTGTGCGTCAAACTTTTCTTTGCAGTCGTGTGACTTGCCTCAATCTTCCTGTTCCACTTACCTTGTGGCAAAGCCCTTCATCGTCAAAGGAGAGCGGCAGACTTGAAATGAGGTCCGGCGTGGAGTTGAATGAAGAAATAACTGGTGCAGTTCTCTCCCAAACAGCGACCCACAAACAAGACAAGGAACTTGCGAGTCTGTCCATAAAAGCCCCACTTGAAATGAGGAAGCTAAGGTTGCCTTAGGTGGAGGGCAATCTTGTTCGGGTTTGCCCAGAGAAAGTTTATGACTCCTTTCACCGAGCGAAGCGCCCCGGTGTAACAGGCATGGACGACACACCGGTGTAACAGGCATGGACGACACACCGGTGTAACAGGGGTGGACGACACACCGGTGTGACAGGCATGGATGACACACCGGTGTAACAGACATGGACGACACACCGGTGTAACAGGGGTGGACGACACACCGGTGTAACAGGGGTGGACGACACACCGGTGTAACAGGGGTGGACGACACACCGGTGTGACAGGCATGGATGACACACCAGTGTGACAGGCATGGACGACACACCGGTGTGTCGTCCATGCCTGTAACACCGGTGTGTCATCCACCCCTGTTACACCGGTGTGTCTTCCATGACTGTTACACCGGTGTGTCGTCCATGCCTGTCACACAGGTTTGTCATCCATGCCTGAAACACCGCTGTGTCGTCCACCACGGTAACACCGCTGTGACGACC
>JAAUXT010019644.1_pt1 | contig 12576 bp, 16 predicted proteins | sample 7278171 | NCBI WGS metagenome assembly JAAUXT01 (sample SAMN14350112, study PRJNA611818) | marine sediment metagenome | isolation source: surface marine sediment (1.8m) | place: French Polynesia: Moorea | collected 2018-08
GAAGCCTTCTGCTTGCGGGCCAAGAACATCTCGGCCACGGCCAGAGTGCTAAATCCCACGCAATAGAGGCGCACATCGTTTTTATATGTTCTCATTTCCGGACGCAAGGAGAGCTCACAACCGACTGCGATGGATCAGTAGAACACGAAAAATGGCAGGAACCAGCGGGAACTCTTTTAATGGCTCTTACCGCGTACAGTTTGATGTGGGTCGTTTGCTGAAGCGAGCAGCAGTGAACTGACGGATCTGAGCCTACGCGACTTGTTTTTGTCTTGGGTTGAAAATGCACTCCTCTCCCTTGGTGGGGCCGCCTCCCTCAGCACAGCCTGGACCCGCCCACGGTGAACACACCGGGTGTGCTGACTCACACTGACTGGCTGGTGAATCGTTGATTTCAGATCCTGACGGCAGCCATTGCCAAGGCCTCTCCAGACCTGAATCCAGGGGACATTCCGGTGAGTGCGCAGAAATCAGCTGTCAACTGATCGACTCACCACCAAATAGAAAGACAAAAGCGCATTGGCCTTTTTGTTGCCGTGTGGAAATACCGTGCTGAGGTTCAGAACTGAATTGGACCCCACGCCTGCATACACACCCACACATTTTTGCATGGATTTGGGCAAACCAAGGGTGTCCTGAGACAAAAAACAGCAGGTCTAAAGCCCATAAAATTTGAGAGTTTCTTGCTTCCAAACAAAACTTTCTTCCACAAGACTCTCTGCGACGCGGTAGAACATTTTGTCAAACAGCTGTGATTCAAGGACTCAAGGCCACTGGACCAGGACCCGTTTGTTCCACCCTTCGCGTTGCCATGGGCAGGTGGACGAGGTTGGCGCACGCTGTCCGACCCTGGAGCGCTTTTCCGACAACCCGGCCTGCATGCAGTGCAGCAAGCAGTTCAAGAGGACGCGCGGCAAGCACCACTGCAAGGGCTGCGGCCTGGTGAGTTCAGATGCAGGCTCTCTATTTCTGGGTGATTGTCTTCTTCGTGCACAAGCATTAGGTCAAAACAATCTTGAATTTTGTTTTGTTCTCCAAACGTCCACGTGCAAAAAACGTGCAAAAACAGACCGATTGTGATTTAGAACTTCACGCTACGATAAAACCACAATTGATTTCTACCCCCCCCCCCCCTACCTGTAGGTGGTGTGCCCCTCCTGCTCCTCCCACAGCAGCCGCCTCTCCTACAGCGGCCGCAAACCTCGCCGCGTCTGCGACGCGTGTTACGTGTTGACGTGTCGACGTCGCCCGAGTCACGTCGAGACGCCGCTGTCCCCGACCTCCCCGACCCAGGGTCCGGACTACTACAACGTGCTGGGTCTGCAGCAGCCGGCCGGAGCCGCAGCGACGTCCCGGCCGCAGCCGCAGAGCCCCGCGGCAGGGACGGAGGGGTCGGCGGCGGGGACGCCGCCCAGAGCCGCTCCGAGGAAGCGAAGCACGAACAAACAAGGTTCGAACCGAAACCTGTGCAAATGCGTCAACCCAGCTCTGCGTCTTTGTGACTGTCAAATTCGGTAAAACGATTCGTTTTCGCAGAATCTGATGCGGAAAAGACACTTTATGATCTGAGATAATTCTTGCGTTGCAGGGTCGCCTCAGTTGAGCACCGACTCCTCGCGGACCGGGGACCGGAGTCCGTCGGCAGGCTCCGCCTCCCCCGCGGGCAGCACGAGAAGCGCGGGCAGCGCCGGCGGCGGCGGCGGCGGCGGCAGCGGCGGGAGGGGGTCGCCCTTCCCCGGCGGAGGCGCCCACAGCGCCGCTGGAGGGCGTGGTCAGCCGCTCGGCGGGGAGGACGACGTGTTCGTTGGTGCCAAAGTCCCAGTGAGTTGGACAGACCTGTCTTACCCGTCACCATGCAGACGGTTTTCAAATGCAGCAAAAAGGATTGAACTTCGTGCTTCTCCGAATTCATGCGACGGACGGTATTTCTGTCAGTAGCAAGCTTTGGATCAGACAGTGTCAAGCTGCAGATTTCACTTTGACGATGATTGGCTGTGATCGATTTTCGCCAGCGAAGTCACGTGACTTCGCCCATGGGTTGGAGACAGGGCGAAATCAGCCATTTAGGCTTGTCGGGCTAAGTAAATGGAACGCGGTAATTGTTTCAGATCTACAGCCGAATTATCCCGAAAGAAGATCGAGATAGCAAGTCGGCGCTGGATGATGAGGAGGAGGACGCTTACGCGGACCTGGCGGATCCCGAGCAGCCTCCCCTCGCCGGATCCTCCTCCAGTAGCGAATCCAGCCCAGCTGGGGGGAAGGTCAGGAAGAACTCCAAGGGTTCTCACCAGTACGACAACGTGTCAGTTTCCTTCAAGGCATCAACTTCGAGCAATGATGATGACTCACCAGGTCACAGGGCTCACCCTCCGCTGACCAAGGATCGGTCATTGAAGGAAGCGTCTCGCTACCACCCTCCCCCGTCCATGGGGAGGTCCCAGTTCGAGGAGGAAGAGTACAAGCAGAAGTCTGGCTCCCTTCCTCGGGGCTGGAAGACGCTGGTGAAGCAGGTGCCGCTAGGGGGCGCTGACAGCGTCTTCATGGAGGAGGCTGAGAACGAGGCTCGCGACACCGCCGACGTGACCCCGGCGGCAGCGGGAGGCGCGCTGCGGGTGCAGAAGCCGGTGGCGGCGGTGCGGATCCCGTCGGCCGTGCCCGGGGACGCGTGGAGCGGGATCGTGGCGGAGTTCCGACAGAAATCGGTGGACGAGGAGAGGATCGCAGAGCGAGACGAGGACTCCGCGTGCTGAGAGGTCCACATTGGTTTCGGTGATCAAAAACGACAGGGCGCCATCACGTGTGTGCGAATCTTACGGCAAGAGAGTGGGACCGAACTTGAACCAGGATATGTGCACATTCCCAAACTCTCACACACACAAGCACACACACACACACACACACACACACACACACACACACACATTGCCAGTATGGTGGGGCGCATACAACAGCTGATAGTGGGGGAAAAGACACACACACACACACACACATTGCCAGTATGGTGGGGCGCATACAACAGCTGATAGTGGGGGAAAAGACACACACACACACACACACACACACACACACACCATCTCAGATTCAGCCAACACGCTTCGCTGCTGTGCGTGTTCAGCCAACTTTCCAAACTTTGCAAGACTGCAACAACTTGCAACGAGTCTTCAACCAAAATGCGTTGCTGAACCGGTGAAAGAGAAGGGAACACATTTTCAACACAACACAACATTTATTGCTTGACGAATGCAGCATGAGGTAGAACAATTCAGAGGCACTGTTTTTCACAACGAGGACTGACTGACGTTCAAACTCCTGTGATGGAACAGCAATTTAAGAAACTTGTATCTTCATCGCGTGTTCCCACGCAGTAAAAACGTCGACATGTGCAACGTCTTTTGATTCCTTCGTGTTGCATCTGCACATTCAGTGTGGAGAACCAAGTGCAATCAAGGGACTAACATTGAAAACCTGACCAAACGAGAATTGTCCACCTTGTGCACGGGAGAAACCTGGTTTGAGTGGAAACAGTATCATATTCATACTCGTGGCATGTCAACCGTTTCCATTTTGCGAAAGAATGAATTTTTGAAAGCAGGAATGTTCAGGTGGAAGACAGAAGACAGTTTCCGGAGTGCTAAAGTCCACACACAAAGCCAGCACGGACAATACAAAGACGAAACAAACAAAATAAATACGAGATCCTTCGATGTTTCAAGACTTGATAATCGGAGTTTCCCTTCTCGATGTGACGTAAAATTTAAAAATTGACTTCAAAACACTCAACTACACCAGCTTAACAACGAACGGAATCTTGGTCTAACATTTGAAGAATTCGTCTGCAGTGACTGCTGTTCGATCTCTCTCAGCATCGCTCTCCCGTGACGTCGCTTCGCCCGCTCGCGTTACTTCTTCCCGTCGTCGGCGGCCATCTCGGGCGCGACGGCGGCGACGCTGGGGATGCCGCGGCCGGCCAGCTCCCGCACCACGACGGTGGCGGGGGCCGCGGCGGGGGACGGCGGCGGGATGCCCGCGCCCGCTGCCCCCGCCCCCGCCGCGGCGGCGCCGGGGGGGATGTCAGCCGCGCTGAAGGGGAAGAACCCGTCGGCGGCGCCGCCGCCCACCGGAGCGCCAAGTCCTCCTGATGGGGTGGTCAGTACACATCAATTCTGGGCATTCAAAAACATGTCGATTGGCCGGCCTTCACATTCATAACACACAAATGGAAGGCTGCAACACGCTTGTTCCAAGTCCAAAATGATGGGAAGGTGGAGCCGAAGTTGCCGGTCGTGGCTCACTGACCTGCCTGGATGCCCCCGGGTGCGCCGGGCTGCGTCTGCGTCGTGAACGTGTTGGGGACGAACGGGTTGAAGCCGTCCCCGCGCGGGTTGAAGGGGCCGGCGCCGACGGCGAAGGCGCCCGGAGCGGCGAACGGGCTGCGGAGACGCCGAGACAACAGCCAAGGTCACAACCACAGCTCCATCGTGTGGCAACGGTCCCAAAATTTGGGCGTGTTTGCCATCCACGCGAAAAATACCATTGATTTCAAATGCTGGAACGCAACTTGTTTTTCTTAAACGAGAAATGCCACGTAAGGTTGTGTGAGTCAGAGAAAATTTACTCGTGCTGTTGCCGTCTTGTTTAACAAACCCAATGAAATTCTGTCGAATTGTTCAACGACGGTCGGTGACCAGTAAATACGTGTATTTTGGAAAACCGTCTTGAAAGGAACGTGTGCGGATAGTTGACGCAAGAAGTTCACAATCTTTTTTTCGCGAGTCGAGTGCGCGAACGTGCACGGACGCTCGCATACATGTGCAGAACGCCGCGACGTCAACAAGACGAGGGTCTCGCATGCATCAAGCGACAGTCCAGTTGTGGTTCAACAGTCTTACTTGAACACTGCGGGGTTGTAGAAGGGCATGAGGAAGGGCTCCCTGACGCGCCCGCCCCCGTCTGACGTCACGGCGGCGGCGCCCTGGCTCGCCCGGCCCTCCGTCCCACCGCCCGACACGCCGCCTTGTCCGGATTGCCCACCACCAAACAGATTGGGCAGCAGTCTGTACAAAAGCCGAGTGGGGGTCATGCAGGGTGTGCTCAAGGCGCTGGTTGACGGGTCAGCAGTGTAGAAAGCAAAGCAAAGCGTTCGAGGCAGGAAGACTGAAGACCCACGCAAAAGCGATTTGGTTTGTTCCGTTGCACTATCACCTCAGGCCACGGACACATGCATGCATGCTGGTGATAGCATGCAGGCTGGTTGCAGTACCTTCCTTGAAGAGCTCTATTGAAGAACTGTGTTCCGTACTCGTCTGGATCCTGAGGGACATAGGAACCGGGGACTCCCGGGATAGTTCCCCGTGTTCCTTGGGCATTAAAGCCTCCAGGCATGGGTCCCCCTCTCAGAGGGGGCCCCATCGGCCCCTGCGGCCCCCCTGGTTGGGGTCCCTGCTGTGGGTAGAAGTTTCCAGGCATTGGCTGCTGGGGATAGTAGCCACCCGGGAGGGTGGGAGACGGGGGACCCTGGGCTAGGGGTCCTTCGGGAGGACCCAAGGCTCCGGGTTGAATCGGAGGTCCTGGTTGGAAGGGAGACCCCAGGTCAATCGGGGGCAGGAATTCCCCCTGTGGATCTCGAGGTAAATTCACCCCGGGGTTTCGAATGATCCCTGGGTTGGGGAGAGCGCGAGGGGGTTGAGGGGGCAGGAAGGGGGCGTCTCGGGGGAATCCCTCAGGAAATCCCCTCTGGCCTCTGACGTCGATTCGGGGCGGCTCCTGGCCTCCAGCCGGACCCTGCCGAGTCTGGGTATTGATCCTGGAAGCAGAAAGGTTGAGGCTCCAGCCATGCATGCCAGCAACACAGAACCGTACACGCATGCAAGCTCCATGCACCAGCATCCACACTGTGCCCGTTAAAAAGAGAAATAGGGAGGTTCTGCCAAGGCTGCTTCTGCCGGGGATAAGTCAAGGTTAACAAAGCACAAAATTTGCACTTGAAATCTCAAAGATCAAAAGAATTCAACACATTTTAACGAGGGAAGAGCCGTGGCAGATCAGGAGATAGAAGATTCAAGTGTGGCATCAACCTTTGGAGAACGCAATGAGATTGTGCCTTGGAGTTGTCTTTCTTGTCTTTTGAAAATGCTGCTGCATGCGGTCCAAACGAAGCAAAGTTGTCTTTGACAGTGTTCTTAAACGGCATCTCACTTGCAAAGGAAGGAGCAAATCCCGATTTTTTGTTCAGTTTCACGCACGCTCAGTGCAGAAAATCCAAACACTTAACTCAACTAGCACTGCCCCGAAGGACGGAAGGACAGTTGAGTCAAGCAAGCGTCTTCCAGATTTTCTCAACACCGAAACGGTGCACGCACACCAGCACACAAAGCACACGAACGAACACAAAGCCACAAAGTTACAGAACAGAATAGTCCTGAAGGTGAACACCTGATGCAGGAAAAGGTGGGGAATTTCAATTTGTTGTCAAATTGAATGCTTCTGGGAACTGAGAGAACTCTGTCGCTCTACTGTACGTAGTACCTTGGCCTTAGTCTTGGCCTTCGGGGCTCTCTGAATTCAGAATTAATTCTGCTGTGAAGCTGATCTTCACTTGTATTTCACAAACAACCGTGTCCACACTTTTCAATTGAAAAACAGGCTCTTTCTGAGTGTGTTTACTACCAGAAAAACACGACCACAACAAACTTGTGTGTGTTCTTGTTTTGAAATGAGTTACAGTGAAATGAACGAAGAGAGGGAGACTTACGCGTTGGGCACGAGCGAGTAGCCCCCTTCTCCGTACGGCATGAAGAAGGGTCCGGCGGCCGGCATGAAGTTCACCCCGAGGAACGGGTCCCCGAGCCCCCGCATCGCGCGGTTCAGCCCCAGCGGCGCGAAACCTGCAGCGAACGGCCGAAGCGTCAGCGCCACCTGCCGTAGCTCGGGGAGTTCCCACCCGTGGTCATGAGGTGGATCCCGTCTTCAGCGAAGGGGATTCTTGATGCTTTGATTCACAAAATAAGCTCGGACAACGAAAGGAAAAACGTTGCAAAAGCGGATTCAACAACCCAAACAAAACGTGACTTTGCTCTGGTTCTTCCGAGTACTGAACCAAAAGCCGGTGAGACCAAACTTCAAGAGCGACTGGCGGCCTGCGAGTCATTCAGAATGTTCCAATGCTCAAGGATCCGACTGGGCGACCCCCAAGCCCACGAGACGCGGGGTGCTGAAAGCTGACGCACCTGCTCCCGGGTTGAAGGCCTGCGGGAAGGTGGGCATGTTGGGCGCGGGGAGACCTCCGCCCATCACGGCGGGGTAGGTCCCGCGGGCGAAGCGGAACGGCGCGCCGCCCAGACCCATCCCCATCCCGCCCTGCAAAAACAGTTACCGTCATCACCCAAGAAAAACGCACTTGTTGGTCCCTGAAACGAAGTTGGAGTGCGCATTACGCTCGTATGTATGAGTGTGTATTTTCAGAACAAAATGTTTGGCAATTTTTGGAGACAAAAGAAGGCGTGTGCATTGTCCAAAAAGTGCGTGTTTCTGGGGTGATTGCGGAAAATGTCCAAAACCACAAAAGGAATCTTGTTTGCTTGCTAACTTTGGACAATTGAGGCATTTTTCACGTGAACTTAGATTGTGTGACATCAACCTGTCAGTTTTGGCTGAACAATCTGACAGCACTCAATAATTCTCAAAAATCCTCATCTTTCCGAAGAATCGCGCTGAAGAGCTCTCAATGTCTATTGTTTCGAGAGTCTTTTGATGCGCCGGTTCCGTCTCCCTCTCGGGAGCGACATCACTGCTCGCCTCGCTGCCACAGACGACGCTGCGTTTCTTTGAACGCACAATTGCGCAGTGTTACTGAAAAGTATCTACAATGCGATTATTATGCCTCGCTGTTTGCCTAGTATTTGCCTTCACATGTATTTGTTACGGACATTGTTGACAGGCGGCAGCTCACACGACAGGCTGAGACAATGGCGTCTCTCAGGTCACAAAGGGATGGCCAAGTATTGCTTTTCATCTGTTGGTTCCTTTGCAAAATGTTTGATTTTGAACTGGCTTAAAATACTGTTGAATTTGGAAAACTTCATCCAAGAGTGGTTTGTTGCGATCTATTTTCAACGTCTGGCTTCAAAGTTTTTGAGACAATCAGTCGTGAAGACACATGCCAGGCAGCCACCAATCACGTTGTCGTCTAAAATGGACCCAGTCCGGTGTTTCTCGAGCAAAGTGACAAGGTTCCTGACACCAGAAGCGTTAAAAACTTCAGTGGAGCAACCAAAACGCTCCTGATATTGAGTCGTTTGACTCTCCGTGAGGGAATAAAAGCGACTCAGGCCAAAGACGGACGTTCTTCAATTGTCCTTCGGTCAATGCTGGTCACAACTTTGGGTCTGGCATGGCACAACAAGAACACAGAACCAGGCGCAAAAACTGGCAATACAACTTTGTGTTCAAGCCCAAGAGGATTCAATGCTCAGCCTCTGGTTTCCAGTCCTGTAGACGCGCCCTGTTGCAAAAAAGTTTCATGGAGCCTTACCGCGGGGAAGACCGGGACGGCGGGGAATCCGATGCCGCCCCCGAGGCCGAGTCCCCCGCCGAGCTGGAAGCCCTGCTGCGCGGAGCCGGCGGCGCCCTGGCCCCGAGCCCCGTCCGCGCCCTGCTGCTCCCCGACCACCTCGTCCCGCACCTCCGCCAACACCTCCTCCTGACGGCGGCGCGAAACACGTTTCTTCCTGACGCATGCTGATACGCACCGCCCGTGCGCAATCGACACAATTTATGTGGGCAGCCACATTTTCACACCAAATCTGTAGAGGTCGAGTCTGATGGGGCTCGGACCTCAAACATCGAGAGAAGTTTCCAGGCTCGTCTCGTTTCACTTCGTGAGGCAAACAGAACCAAACCACAGAAACAGTGCAGCCACACAAACCGCATCCAGGAGGCTCAGTGTTCCGAAGGTTCGAGAGCCAAAACCGCTCCCAAAGCGTGTGTCTTGGCACAAATTTATGGTCCCCACTCTTAAAATTGAGACATCTCAAACACACTCACACACACGCACACGCACACACACAGTCACACACGCACACCACACACGCTCACACATGCGTCTTGGCTTGAGGTGAATGGGATGGGTAAACACACATGCACACGCACACGCATACACACGCGCACACACGCACACACACAGACCTGCCGAAGAGCTGCACCCCGAGCCTTGACGAACAGCAACGAACACAGCACGACCACGAACCACCTCATCCTGAAAACCATCATCGTGCGCTCATTTCTTCCGAGAAAGAGCGTTTCCTCCCACACACACAAAACCAGTAATCTTTTTCCAACGTGCTTTTGTTTGACAAAAAATGAAAGTGCCAGTCTCTTCAACGGAGATCACAGCACAACTAAACTTTGTCGCAGCCATTGAAAATGTTTCCGCTACTTTTTGAATAACACAGCCAGTTGTGCGGTAAGTTTCGTCAAAATTGCTGATTGAAGAACACAGCCAGATGAAAATTTCGTCAAAATTGCTGATTGACGAACGTTGGTTCTCACCTGCTGTTCGGTCGGACGCTTCTCCAAAACTGCTGTGCGCGTCGAACCGGCCTCTCCTTCCGTCGAGACGCTGCATCGCGCTCCTCCTCCCCAACCGCGAGACGCTGCCGCTGCCTCGGCCTCTGTTTGCTTTTCAGATGCTGAAGAGTGATGCACACAAGGACCAACGCAGACGATCGAGGCAGACTTCAATACAAACTCAGATTGCCTGCCAAGAAAAGTTTTTTTAATGTCATGCTCTTGATGGCTGTCCCAACGTTGGATTAAAATGAGGAATCCATGGACACTGGCGGAGCCATTGTTCACTGAACACAAAACTGTTGTTCTCGGAAATACATTTCTCGGATCTTTGGCTCCAGTCATTGTGGCGCACACCAGACGCTTTTGAAAGTGTGTGCCAGTCCCCCCCCGCTCCAAAAGTCAACACTTTGTGACACATCACGTGAGAACAATGCACGAAAACTGGCCGAGTCCAACCACGGTCCTTGAACCTCCCGGCAATATAAGAAAAAGAAACAAATGATCTTTTGTTGATTCTGTATGGACAGACAAGAAGTACCGGTGCATTTTGTTGTGAGGTAGACCCTTTCGTGATCATTTTTCCAATTACTTTGCAGCAGCGGATGCCAGTGACGCTCGAAGTCCTTCCCGTTCTCCTGACCATTTCCAAACGCCTTTACAATTTGGCGTTCTCAAGGATTTGAGTCAAGGTTCTGAGGCCCTGCAGTCCCACGCGAAGTGACACAGTTCAGGAGCTCGGATACTGCAACAACGTCACAAACTTTCCTATCTTCTTTATTTCACAACGGAAAACACAGAACATTCGGTAAAAACTCTGCACAGACTCGTCATGTCAATATCACAGAGACATTTTCGTTAAAAACGAAAAAAGACATGTCCACAACTGTGAACTATGCACAAGTGCGTCAATAAATACTTGTTGTGGAAGGAAAGAATATTCAAATACAAGCGAACGGCGTACGGCGAACAAACCAATCACGTCCCAACCTGGCAAGGTCCACGGGCCAATGACACAGAGGCTCCTCTCTGCCTGAGTTGAAGAATAAATGGGCTTCAAGTGATTGTTTCTTCACATGGTTTGTGCTTCCACTGAGATCCTGACAGTTGTTCACTTTTAGTTCGAGGATTCTGCACCAGCTCCAGTGTTTGATTCCTGTTTCCACCCTGCGCGAAGGAAACCAAGCGCACAGCGACACAGCTGTTATCCTGACGTGTCCACAGCACCGAACATCAGAACAATCCTGTGCGGGTTCCGGTTGACGGAAGAGACGGACAGTCTCAGATCAAGGTGATTGACAAGTGGAGATTCTGTCCAGCTGATGTTGAAGATCAGCTCATCCAGTTGTGTCACCCTTGAATTGCATACATCAACTTCTCCAGAGCACTGATCTCGAGAGAGCTGGCAACGCGCGACAGCAGCTGGATGTCTCGGAGTGAGCGCATGTTCTGCCTTCACCATCTCCGTTGCGCTACGCTCAGTCGAACTCATCTTCGTCCTCTTCGTCCACGAACCATCGCTTGATGGAGCTCATCCTTCTGAATATGTACCTGAAACAGGGAGCAAGGTTCTGAATAGCGGTGGATTGAAGCCCATGTTGTGTGTACACGTGTGTGTGTGTGTGTGTGTGTGTGTGTGTGTGTGTGTGTGTAAGTGGTGCGGTGTTTGTGTGTGATCTTTCTCAGGATTCCTGTGGCCGCCAGTACACTGCTCGTCAAGAGTGTCATTTGTCGTGGTTTGAAGAACAAACTGTGCACGAGACATTTTATTTTCCTTTTGAGTTTCTCCGAACATTCAACAGCGTGTTGATCACAGACAAAGAATGCAATGCGTGCAGCCAAAGAAAAGTGCATTGAAGGTGGGCCCAGGCTCCTCAAAAGGTAAATACCTTCTGTCGCTACACTTGGCGTTGCAGGAGCTGAACTCAGGAATCAGTTCTTTCGGGCGGCGTTCGGGCGGCTTGGGCGGCGCCGTCCAGAGTCCGTAGAGGAAGAGCAGAGAGACGACGAGCACAGTGGCGACCCCGCCCACACCCAGCACCACGTGCAGCCCCAGCTCCACGCTCTCCCACACCGCCATGTGACCACGCATGCGCAGACGTCACGTTAAAACGCAGTCACGCTGTCCGAACCGCGCGCGCACAAGGTGGCGCTGAGGGCGTCGTGCGTCAACAGAATGTGGAAGAAGTTTCCACAGTTTCACAATGTCGATTGTATAAAAGCCTCTCTCACGGCATGTGGAGGCCAGTGCTATTCCTGGTGCAAAAGTGCTCTCAACTGCAAGATTTTCCCACAGAAAAGAGTTTGTTGTTCCTTGCCACAGACTGTCCTGTCATTCCTTGCTGTATTTTGTTCGCTCTTTGCTTAAACAGCTGCAGTTCAGTGGGAGCGAGAGCCTTGTCCTCCGGTATCTACAGATTGTCGACGCTGTCGCTGTGATTGTGTTGCTTCTCGATGAAGATGTTCCAAGTCCTGAGGGGAGTCACCTGCAACACAAAGCAGAAACACATTCAGGGATTTGGAAAAAAGAACACAGGTGAATATGGTGCCTTCAAACAGACTTCGTGCGCAACAACGGTGTTGGGGACCTGCATGGCCTCGGGCACATCCAGGGGTTCAGAGGCCCACATGTGCACAGCGTGCACTCGGTCTCACAACCACGCCGAACAACGAAGACGTTGTCTCTAATCTGCACAATTGAGCACAAAAGTTTCACATTTTTGCTCAAATAATGAAATTGTGACAAGGATTGGCGGACCCCTTGTTCTTCTGGATCCGCGAAAGCTCAGCCAAGTTGATTGGGTTTCAAAGGCTTTTGATTTGCTGTCTTTGCGTGTGATCACCCTGCCTTCCAGTGCAGCCGAGCACTGCAGTGTGACAGGTGTTGTGGTTTGCACCTGTTACGAGGTTGATACCAATTCTCTTTTCCAACATGTTGAAGGTCCGGTCGGCTTCTGCGAGTCATGTGGGTCAATGGATCGGTCAATTGTATAGTCAAATGTATGATCCAAA
>JAAUXT010035319.1_pt1 | contig 12576 bp, 12 predicted proteins | sample 7278171 | NCBI WGS metagenome assembly JAAUXT01 (sample SAMN14350112, study PRJNA611818) | marine sediment metagenome | isolation source: surface marine sediment (1.8m) | place: French Polynesia: Moorea | collected 2018-08
GACACATTGCTGACTGGGGCATTGGTGGATTGGGACAAGTGCTGTCCTGCCTATGTACGCTGCCCGCGGCTGATTGTCAACTTGAAAGTCTAGTTTTTCTTGAAATGGGATGAAATGCGAAAAAGAAAAGGCATGCCACACACAACAATCCGTAAATTCGGTTGAGAAAGAGACGCATTGTGAAGGCAGTAAAACTGGCTCACAGGGCCACACAATTGTGCACAATTTCTCGTCCATTCACAGTGGCGCAAAGGAAAGAAAGTGGTCATGATTTGATCTTGTACGCCAAGAACGCGTGCTATTTCTTTTTCTTGTCTGACAGACCGGCTCCTGCGTTGAATTTGAAGTGAATTATGTCCCCGTCTTCGACTAAATAATCCCGACCCTTCTGTTTGTATTTCCCGGCAGCCTGCAAAAATAAGTTGGTTTGTCAAGCGGACGGTGTCCAGCTGGGATGTGTCCCACGTTCGTTACATGACGCAATGATTTCGACAAGCGCGACAGGGAATGGTGCAGGAAATCGACAGCCCTCGTGTTACACTTCAAAAAGTGAGACACACTTGGGAGTTGCCACGTTCAAAGAACTCGGGGAAATGAAACTGCGCGCAAGAAACAGTTGGTGCTCTGGTTTCAACAGGGCAATTTGAGGGTTGCAAGCCTGCGCTTCTGATCACTTTGAAGTCAATTTTGCGAAACATTTTGGCGTTTGCTCACGTGTACTCATTTTCCCACTGTATACTTCAGTTTTGTCATGAGGCGAAGCCACCGACACAACCCTCGCAGATTCACTCAAGGACACATTCTCGTCCCGGTCAGTCTCAGAGTGAAATCTTTACACAAGCCGAAAGACCGAAGCACCAGCAGTGTGCGCATCTCTGCCTTGTCTTCCGACATGTCATGTTGGAGAACGGACTCACCTTGACAGCGTTTTCCGACCCAGCCTCTTTGAAATCGTCGTACTTCATCACTTCAGCCATGATGAAGCCTTTCTCGAAATCCGTGTGGATCTTCCCTGCAGCCTGAGGCGCCTTTGTCCCGAGCTGAAGAAATCACGAAATACACTTTGAACGTGATGGTGTCAAACATCTCTCCAGGTAGCTCCAAAGGAATTTCCTTTGTCAGGCGGGTACTTCTCACCCAGCCACAGAAATTCACTTCAGGGCCACATTCCTTGTGAACTATCACAAGCCGCTTGACTGAACCTTGGGGTAAACCCAAAGATTGATTGCGTGGAATGAATCATCACTGTAGAACAAACACTGATGTCAACTGATTGCTTGGGAAAGCGGGGTGTTACCTGAATGGTCCAAGCCTTCACTTCGTCAGCTCCTACCGTGAAGAAATACATGAGCGACAACGCCTTGTAGCCTGTCGTGATGATCTTGCTCAAAGCGCTGAAAATAAACACCAAAACATCCGTTGACTGTACTATTGTTCAGACCTAAGAATGCAGGCACATTCGTGAAAATCGCAACTCCCTGCATCCACTGATGAAAATATTTGGCCAGATTCCAAGAGTTCTGAATTTTGTCAGAGGACGCCAGTCACTCGGCTGTGCTCACCTGGTGACACCGTTTTCTTTGCAGAAGGCGTCTCTCTTGTCGGCGTCCATGTCCATGAGATTGAGTTCGAGTTCTCCACTGAATGGGATAATGGTGGAGCCTGGGTCGTTCGCGTCGATCCACTCTTTGATTTTGAGTAACCTGGCAACAGAAAAAGGTCAGCGTGACGGAGATCAAACCGGTAGCCTGTTTCCAGAAAGAATTCAGCAACAGAACTTGAGAAGGGTGAAGCGGCAGAAGTAGAAAGTCGCCAGACATGTGGCACAAAATATGTGAATACCATTGTCCAACTGAAACAGTCAACTGAACTTGCCATTTGTTTTTCTTCTTGATGTAACTTTTTTCTTTGAGGTTGACGAGGTACACCATCGGTTTTGCAGTGATTAGGAGATGTTTGTTCAGTTCTTCCACCTGGAAGCATGACAAAATCTTGTCGTCCCACTTTGCTTGTCGCACTGTCCTTCAGTCTCGCTCCCACGATGGAAATCCCAATTGACATTGGGCGACATGGAAACATGGGTTCTCACCTCTTTGGCGTCCCAATGCCCGAATCGGACTGGTTTCTTGTCTTCAACTACAACCTTGTGGATCTTCACCAGAGTATCCTGAAAGGAAATGACGACAAGGTAGGTCTACACCAAAGGCCAGAGCTAATTCTTTCTTGAACAGTGTTTTGTCAAACAAACTCAAGACCTGAAAAACTGTCACTCACGTATTCGTATTTCTTGCCTTTCTCACCACCTCTCACCACTGTTCGTTCCAGGTGGTCTTTGTGTTTCCTGCAAGACGACAAATACAAGAACTAGCTGCGATCCCAAACAACACCCATTCGAGGCCAGTTTGCATTGTACATGCAGGGCACTCACGTGATGTACTCCACATCTTTGAGGCGCAGCTCTTCGTGAATGATCTCGAGATCACGAACTGGATCTACGTCACCCTCGACGTGCGTCACGTCTTCGTCCTCAAACGCTCCTGAAACACAAGTCAGCTTCAGCTCGAGAAGGACGAGGGGTCGCTTTTTGTCCTCAAAGTTTTCAGTGGTCCAATGTAGGTGTCGAAAACACCTGTTCCATGTGTTTGTCCTTTTGACCTCACAGTCACGTCTGCAAATGCAGCGGTGATACAATGCGCACCCCCTTTCGATTTTTTTCGAAATGAAGGAGAGGGTGGCAACAGAGAGGGGAAGGGGGACCCTCCCATCATCTGCAAACCGAAATGTCTCTGGTGACTACAAAGGTGCGCGGTTTTCCGTCAAACAGCGAACGAAAAATGAATGGGCGTGAAACCAGGAAGTTGCTTTCAGAAATATTTGTGCACGTCCGTCCGCGCGGAGAAGAGATTGGTGGAAGGAGAACCTGTACTCACGCAACATGTGGAAAATAGCATCACAGGCTTTGATGTGTGAGAGGAAAGCGTTGCCGAGACCCTGGCCTTCCGAGGCGCCCTTCACCAAACCCGCGATGTCGACCACGTTCAAAAACGCTGGCACTTTGCTGTGACGAAGAAAGGATTTCGTGAAATGTTCACTTCAGTGACTTGGTTGAACTGACGACTGACCACGACAATTTTTGAAACACCATACCTGGCAGGTTTGTAATAGTCACACAGGAAGTCATATCTCTCGTCGGGAACTGGTACTCGACCTGCACAAATCACAATACGTAACATGTACGAGGATCACACAAGTCCTTTGGTTCATTCGAACATTCTGCACTCCAAATGTCTTTTGGAGATCCCATTGCTTTCAGAAAGTCAGTTCTTACTTTCATTCGGGTCGATGGTGCAAAAGGGGAAGTTCTCCGCGGCTGCCTGACTCTTGGTCAAGACGTTGAAAAACGTCGATTTCCTGTGGCGAAATCAGATCAAAGATCAAATGACTCGGAAAGCGATTTCAAGTGCGCGATGCTCTTCGTCCTTCATAGCAACAGCGACTCTCTTGCTTGTGACAGGGTTCTCACACTGTACAAAAATCGTTCCTATGAAATTACACAATGACTCTTCCAGACCTTTGGTCCAGAAAGGAGTTGTGTGATTGAACAGGAACCATTCTGAGAGGTGAGAACCCATTTCTACCACAATGCGAGCACATACGAGAGGTTGTGTGATCGCAGAGTTGTAGAAAACAGAAAGGAGAAATCACAGAGCACAATGTCTCAACTCGAACGCTTTCGTTTGTCCTTCGACAAGAGTGATGTGTTTCTGATTCAGTCAGGGTTCCCACCAAAGCAAAGTGACAAAATTTCATGATTTTTTTAGGTTTTCAAGGAAATTTCCAGGTAATTTTTGTATTATATTTTCAGCCTGGCTTTCTTTACATTTGGGTCAAGTCAACTGAATCTTTACTTCTATTGCACAGGAAAAACAAGCAAACAAGACCATGGACTATTATTTCAACAATATTTCAGAACAAATTTTTGGCAGAAGCAGCAAGTTATCTCAGACTAAGTATCCTGTGTTTGGAACAGGCTTGGTTGATTGATGTCTGATTGTCCAGAACATATGAACAAAGTAATTTTCTTCAGTTTACCATCAATTTACCAGATCTCTCTCTGAATTTTATTGGCTCTTTCCCTCATGGTATTTCATTCAATCAACAAGGTCTTTATCAAAACTAGGCTTTCATACCAAAAGTAACCTTGGGCCTGGGGTTGGCAACAGGTCAACAAGGGCTGCTTTTTCAACCAATACCATGGGAATAGGGTTTGGTCAGGTGTCCTTGAGACAACAGGTTCAAACCCCACTCACTGTATTTGCCCCATCCTGGCCACACCTCAACAGTCACTTACCCAGGGCACAGGAGGGAAACTATCACTTGTGTAAACCATTTTGAAAAGCAACAGCTTGCCATACAAAATATTTTGGGAGGTTCCCATATTCAGCACTGAGCTATAACATAGTAACTATAAAAATATCAAAAGCTACACCTCAAAATAAATATTTTTCTAGGTTTCAAAATATTTTTCGTTTTTTGGTGAAAAACCACTGTTATTTCAGGTTTGCCATGATTTCTCCAGGTTTTCCAGGTCGAGTGGGAACCCTGTCAGTGGCTGAAACTCGTAGATCTAGTTTCCTGTTGTCAACTCACCCAACGTTGGGCAGGCCCACGATTCCGCATTTGAGGTTCGTTCCCATCCGCCCGAGGATCATCGGTTTGGTCGGGGCGGCTTCGGCCCCCTTCTTCTTGGGCGGCATTTTGAAGTCTGCTTTCAAAGGGGGTTCCTTGACTGAATGTGGCTGACTAAAAACCACAAAAAATGTGATGAAACAATTAAAATTGGCCTGTAATTGCACATTTTAGACTCTATCACTCAACCAGACTGAATGGAGAATCCGACAGACTGATGTAGAAGACAACACGCCGTAGAATCATCGCAAAAGTCCAGTTGTGATGGCAGTGATCAACAGTGACATTTCAGTTGTGCCAAATGGCAATGCTGAAGCAGATCCAGAGACAGAACCAAGCCCAGACCAGCTTTGGTCACTTGTTTCATCTGTCCATTGGGGTGAATCATCCTACATGTCACAACACAGCGGCGTCGCCCACAGGCTGTCAGAAATTCGGACAGCAAAACCAGACAGCCATCTGTTCAATTTTCGAGATAATTTCGGGTGCTTACCTTGAATATGCAGCCAAAACTGGCCGGTATGTCAAGAGTTGCACAAAACGTGGAAATGATCTGCAACGTTGGAAAATGTTCTCCCAACGAATTCAAACGAAAGATGTCGCCGGCGCTTCCGCAGATGTTTTCCCGCCATAGGTGCTGTCGCGCGCACACGGTCACAAACATTCTGAAAATTGTTCAATGAGTGGTTTCAAGAAATCTGCAGTGCTGCAGTGCACGAGAAACCACTGGAAGTCGAAACCAGCACTTTCCTCTTGGGATCACACGAGTGTGTTTCAGTGTCAAACCAATTTGCTGAATTGGGCACATTGTGCAATGGACACTCAATGGTTGAGTATTTCAAACAAATGTGGAGTGACATGAATTCTACTCACCTAGAGCGACTGGGCGATTTGCCACACAAGGTTATCGAAGGCTTGATGTGGCGCTGGGCCACAGTTGAAATAGCGAGACACTGCTTGTGTCACTTGAGGATTGGTGACTGGAAGGCCCCACTAACTGGAGATCTTGAGTAGTTTCCTTACTGTGTTTTGCTTGAGAAAACTTAAGAGTTGTTCTTCCTGTTGGGTGATCACACGTTGACCTGCTGCCACTGTTTTTGAAAAGGAAAACCTTGAGGGGTCATGTGACCACCCCATGGGGGAGGGATGCTGGGTAATTACCAGCAAAATAGTGATATTGTGCTATTATGCATCTATTCCCTGTCTAATATATACAATTAATTATTGTAAAAAATATTCAGAATAGTTAAAATTGGCTGTAGAGGCCAGCGCCCCTGGTGGGGGAGGAGTGTGGTGTGACACACTAGCTGCGAATTTAGAACCATCACTCACCAGATGTACACAATAAATATGGAGGTTCCCGCCCTCGGGGACAGTCTCTCCTGAGATACCAACCAGTGTGTTTGTGATATCACCACAAAAAGCGCCAACATGAGAAGTTTGTAACATCTCCCACTCAATTCGGAAGCAAGAAGGAACAAATGTGGGAATAGAAACAACTGAATTTCCATGTCAACAAGGACAACACAGATCTATCCAAGAAAAGATGTGTTTGGAAGCCCCTCTGGGAAAAGAGTGCCACCTTGCCCAGTGTTGGATCCAAACCCCCACCCCCAAATGGGCGATATCCAGAAAAGAGCGAGACAACAGTTGAAACTGCAAACAACTATGCCAGCATTGGTTACTGTAGTTACGTGGGTGCAAGTTAATGACTGGCCCTGCATGTGATTGCGAGTATTCGCAACCGGAAGGCAGGGACTCAGGCCTGAGATTTAGGAAAGTTTCTGAGGCTGCAAATTCACTCAGGAGTGATGTTTTACCATCATGTTTTGAATGCGTGACTTTTCATTCGGACAACACTGCCCTTGTCTGAACTGACAAGTCAGTTCTAGTTGACAGGGCGTTGCTCTTTCAACCTATTTTCCTTCCTGATAAATTTCAGGATGACAGGCCAAACAAAATCAGTGGTGTCACTTTGTTACGAGTACGTAATCATCACATCCGTACCTCGAGTCAAAGGGTGTTGTAGAGAAATCGATACTCCAAAACAACATGCCCTTTCTTCTCCAATGGACCTGGTTTTGGGACAGGAAGCCAATCGGAAGTTTTTGACTCGCTGAAATGTGTGAAAAACATTGCGCTGGGCACGAGAAGGAGATGAAGGGACCGTTCCGCCGTTTGTCGCACAGCCTCGGGCACGTATTCGCGAGTGCATGTGGGCGATCCACCATCAGTGGAAGATCTTTGGAAAGGTGAAATTCGAAAGAATTACGTTGTTGGCGGGTCAGAAGGGTAGGGTCCGAAAACGTTACTGTACACTTTTGACTCGACGATCATCCGAGTGAAAACTACCCAAAGACCAGGGTCAAAAGGTCAATATGAGGTACTCTAAACAACACACCAAATTCAGGTTCAATGACAGTGGAGGTTTCAATCAAAAGTATTTTTTCTTTTCTCTTTTCTAAAATTACAAAGACCTTATTTGAAATAAATTTGAAAATTCTCTTGTTGTGGTGCTGTTTGGAGTAACTCAGACAGAGCAATTTTTTGTCATTGAACCTAAAATAGTGTGCTGTTGGGAGTACCTCATACAGGGCATTTTCCACTTGGACGATTGTCCGAGTCAAAAATGCACTGTACACTTTTGACAACCGGGGCATTCTGACACTCCGACAACGTACACAAAACAATCGTTGTAAAATGAAGTTGCAGACCTTGTGAATCCGTTGGTGCATGGGGGGCGTGCAAACTCTGTTCAGTTGCCGTTTGAGGTGAGCTGGGTCAGAAGGAAACGCTAAAATGCGTCACCCCAGAGTGGCCGCGCGCGCGCACGCGCGCGCGCGTGTGTGTGTGTGTGTGTGTGTGTGTGTGTGTGTGTGTGTGTGTGTGTGTGTGTGTACGTGTGTGTGTGCGTGTGTGTGGATATTGAGTGTCAAGCCTTTGGACATCTATCACCAGACATCCTGATTTCGGTGTACAACTTGTACACTGGTGGAACGAAATGGGGAGACGCCCCAAATTATTGACACTGCCACTCGGAAATTGTTCATCTGGCTGTTTCAAGTCAGACCTGAAATGAGGAGACATATGCCTGGCCATTTCATGGGGGTGTCTATTGACACAGCTAGACACCCGGAAAACTATATTGTGTCCAGAAAACAGTGAAGTTTGGTGAAAAAAGCAATGTGCGCAGTCAGTTGTAAACGGCTGGACCAAGACCGCTGATTTCTTTACAGTTGCACAAGTTTCCGAGTCGGATCGTAGGAGGACGATGGCCCAGGATTCATGGATTCCGTTCTGTTTGATTTTGTCCTGTCCGGAGGGCATGAAATGTTGATTTTCATATCTTGTGTTGTTGGGCCATGGTCAATCTGCAAGGATTAAAGCTCGGTCTGCAAAACAACAGAAAGCTGGGTGGACGGAGCAGCGAAGAAACCAGCACTGAAACGCTGTGTACGAGAATGGAAGGAACCAGCGTGTTTTGTCTCGAAAGGGGTACAAAAGACCATGGACTGCCTGAAAAGAATGTGCATACAGGTGAAGTGAAGAACATTTTGGAATCACAGATGCAATGTGGTTCCCTGAACCCGCAACTGCGGAGGGGGGAGGGCAAGACGTGCACTTGAGCAAGTCCTTTCAGGACTTCGTCGGGGACGCCAACACAAATTGACAAAACAGATCTTTTGCGAATTTAGGCCATCGCAGACAACAGAGTGTTGCGTTCATTGTTTTCTTTCTGTTTTTTCCCGAATTTTGAACGCCAGGGATGAGCTGATAGTCTTTGACAAAAATTGCTTTCCAGTAGAAACGGAAATTAGCTCGTATCCGACCAGGAGGCATGATAAATCGCTGTGGGCTAATCTTTCATTGGAAACTAACAAACCTCAATTACCAGTCGATGGGAAAAGGTTGTTCATCGATTTGACAGACAACTTTTGTGTACTGATAATGGAACAAACAAGAATCTTTGGCCTTGTTATTTTTTTCGCTTGAATTGTGAAACAGCTTTTCTCTTTGAGTTGAGAGCTGCACATCCGCGCAAAGGACGAAAGATTCGACGATTGTCGTGTCCGCACGTCAAAGCTTTCGCTGTGTCACTGTTGCACGCAAGATGGAAAAAGGAGAGAATGAATGAGTTTGAATGAAAAGTGACTTTTTCTGAGACAATTTGTCTGTGCTTAAATATGAAGACATTTTCTTGGATTTCAGTTCCATTTCTGAACTTTGCAGGTGAGCACATTGTTCTGTTGCTTCGACATTTGTTCAGCAAAGTAGACCCCATCCATGCGCCAGTGTAGGATGCAATGCCCACCCGTGTGGCGATCTGCCTCTCAAATCGCACCGTCAGATGCAGATTCTCCGTTCACGCACACGCACCCGCCTTTGAAGCGTCTCTCTTGTAAATTTCAGTGTTCTTCTTTCCTGTGATATCGTATGCCAACAGCATAATTGTCCATCGAGAGTACGAAAAGCGCGCACACACCGGCGTGACATCTGGTTCTGCAATGAGAACAGAGGGAAACATCAAAAGATCTTGGCAATGTGTAGGTGAGAGACCACCCCATGTCCGCAAATGCAAAGCGCACACCTCGATGTGATTTAAATTTGTCCATTCAGGCGAGGACCTTTGTCTTCTAAGTTTGCTCGATCAGCCACACAAAAAATGAACAAACACACGGACAGACCTATCAGATCTTTGTACGACCTGTTCAACATTTTGTCCAAGAATTCACGTTTGTCAACCTGTGCGTGCCTTTCTTGCAGAGTTGTGCGTTCGTGCAACAGACTGTGTGTCCGCTGAATACGACGACAACACGAAAGCTTGTGCCTTGTTCAACTTCTCACCAACGAACACAGAATATCGAAACAATCATCACTTGTTTCTCTCAAACTCTGAACCAGGTGAAATTTTTCCTCTATTGTGTCATTGCAACGGCAGTATTAGATCGATTTCGAGTGTGGATGACAAGGAAGAAAATCACAAAACAACGGTGTCTGCTTGCAGTTGAAGAACCACATAAAGCAACAACTGGTGCTCCGACAAGCCCAGTAGAAGCTCCGAGCACGGCGCCTCCTGTCCGTGAGTTGAGAACGCGTGCGGTGTTTGACGTGAACTTTTGTCTTTGATGTTGTTTCATTGTGTTCTCGAATTTGACATTTTTACCCTGAAGAGTTGCGCAAATGTCAGTCATGGCTGATTTCAAATGTTTGCCTTCAGACTGCTTTGGACTTGGAGGAGAGTGGTTTGGCTCTGAGTGCATCTGGACAGATTCTGTCAAGACAGACATGACATGGGAGGCATGTTGGACGAAGTGCAAGGAGGAGCCGAACCGTCGCATGATCATTGTCAGGGACCAAGCAAAACAAGATGCGTTCGAAGCGTACATCCCCACTCGATATGATGACGGTAAACAAAAAAAAAACAGAAGAGACTTTTTGGTGCTTGTCTGGAAAAGCATGAGAGTCGCTCTTGGTGCTGGTTTGAGTTTCATCTGTTTGTCCGACAGTCTTCAGAAAATCCTTCCTTCTTTGAAGTGCACGACAGTCAACTGAAGCCTCGTGCACGTGTGGCTGAAACATAAACAATAGCACAGGCTGAGACAGCTCACTTTGTTTTTTTGCAGAAACTTGAAAATCCTTGCTCTTGGATTCAGAAGTCACTCAAAGTTCTCTCTTTCAGACAAGCACTGGCTGTCAGTGTTTGACAGGACAGGGGACGGGAACGGACACCAGTACGTCGTGGAGAACACTGGCGGACAGCACGTGTATGAAGCAATGAGCAGCTTTAGTCACTGGAAAGCAGATGAACCCAAAGCAGGCAAACCGTGTTCTGTCATGTTGAAGGACAGCTGGACGTGGGCTTCGGATGACTGCGACCACACTCACGCCTGCACCTGTGAATATTTTTGACTTTCTGTGGATGACTGACTCTGTTCACCCATGTCGGTGTTTTTACAATGCATGACGCACCCTTTCATCGTGACCAAAGCAATCCAAACAAGCTTCAATGTCTGGACATAGAATTTAATTTCTCATGATTGTGAACCAAAGTGGCTTTCGAATGTTCCAACCATGACACCCTGAAACCCTTCCTCCGCCAAAAGGGCAAGAAATGGTAAGAAAGCTTTTGTGAACCTCAAATGTGCTTTTCGAGATTCTCCCATGTTGAGGTTTCCTCTGCATAAAAATCTCTCTGAAATCAAAACCGGGCTGTCTTTGTCAAAAGGAGTGATTTTCTCTTTCCTTTCAAAATCCTGGACTTCCAAATAAAGGAGAGATTCAATGAGTGGCAAGCTGCATGTGAGAGCACAAGTACTCTGCAGATTGACACGCTACACATTGTCCCCTTGAGAGGACGCGACGAAATTCATACTTTGACCAGGAGCAGTGGCACCAATTTGAAGGGAGGGAAGTTTTCTTCAGTTGGGAAGGTTGAGTGCTCATCAGACCACGTCATTTGTCATCCTGGACACTGGCCAGTAACACTGAAACAACAGGATGAATGCAATCATGTCGAAGTGTAAGATTTTGGTTCAGCAATAAATTTCTTTCTCCTTTTCAAACGAATTGTTTTTCGCCAAGTGATCCGTGCGAGGTGCGGTGTGCTCGTACGATGTGGACAAGAGAAGAACAGGATCGCAAAGTTCTTAATAACAGGCAGATCCTACATGATTTCTTGCTCTGAAGAACTTCAGGTTCCAATTTTGTCTGTGCCAAATACAAATGCAATGTGCCCGGCGGGGACCAATTTTCCCAACGTGAGTGGTCCCACGTCCGTTGCTAAATCTGTCAAATCGTTAGTGCAGTGCACTCCACCTTGTCGTGAGCCGCTTAGAGACTGCGTAATGGGACCAAGGACATTGGCTGCACAAATAACCAGCTGACAGTGTTTTTCAGTCAGCTTCTGTTCCACGTGCCTGCCATAAACGTGATCTTTTCCCCCTTTCACCATCAGTGTGTTGTTTGCACGTCAGTTTGTGACTTTAAATTTGAACCGACAACAAAACTCAGCAAAACTATGACAGTCCGGTGGAGTTTTCTGTCTCTTTCGAATTGATTTTCTCAACGTGAGACATCTTGGAACCAACTTCAACTCCAAGGCAAACGAGTCGGCTGGAAACTATGTTGTTTACGAAACTGGATTTGGCGGCGAAGCGTGCTTCACAGAGACTTCGTGTTGTCGTGTTTGTGTGTGGACATGCATTGGGACATGTCCACACTGGGGAGGAGGTTCAGTCCCATTTTGGGGCGGGTCAGAAATTGTTTCTGATCTTATTCCACCTGACCCCCGTCCTCCTCCCAAAAAAATATTCAGGGTCAAACTCCATCCTGTAGGTGTCCTGGAACAGGCCCCCAAAAAATCAAAAGCACCAAAAGTTGTTCCTGATTATGTTTCACCTGTTCGAACAGATAGGACAAGCCTGCCCTCGTTGTGGAAGGTGTTCCATGACAGGCAGGGGTCTGGTCCCCAAACTCAAAAATTGTCCGAAACAGTCTGAAAAAAAATGGTCAGGTATGTCGAGTGTTGTGTCACGGGCACCAGATATCGCGCGCTCTTTGGTCTCAGGTTTCTTGTTTGTTCAGGCATGGTTGTTTTTGTTTTGGGGACAAAAAGGTAAGACGGAGGAATCAGTGTTTAGGGTCGTGACACACTGGATGTTGCGGGGCGGTCAGACGCAATGGTCACTGGATCTCCCGAACCTTGAACTGACAACAGACACACTGGATGGCATGTCACATCAAGTTGCAACATTGTTTTTGAATGCTGCAAGTTTATTTCTTGTGTTCAGTTGACCATACAGTGAAGATTTGTACTTTTGAAGATCATACAGCAATATGTTTGTGTTCAGTTGACCATACAGTGAAGATTTGTACTTTTGAAGATCA
>JAAUXT010048043.1_pt1 | contig 12576 bp, 11 predicted proteins | sample 7278171 | NCBI WGS metagenome assembly JAAUXT01 (sample SAMN14350112, study PRJNA611818) | marine sediment metagenome | isolation source: surface marine sediment (1.8m) | place: French Polynesia: Moorea | collected 2018-08
CCCAAAGCGGGTCTAGGGTTAGACCCACTTTCGATTTTTTTTTTTGTTTGTTTTGTTTTTTTTAAATGATCAGTGATGAACTGCGAACGTATAGACCACACGCTTTTTATGCGTAGCATTCTTGTTGTGACTTGCTATTCGCCCACTCTGAGAAACTGGTCACGACGTACACCTCCGGACAAGGCGCCTTTGCACCAGGATTTTTTCAGGCCAAAATTGTTCTGGGACAGCGGGACACAAGTCTTTCGACGGAATTTGTTGGGGTTTTCTTTGGAGGATGGGCTGGGGGGAGAGATTGACAGTGTGTTGTGAACTTGGTACGCTCGCAGTGATCGCAGAACGTCAACACGCCAAGCGTTCCCAGTTTTTGTGTGGTTTGATGCTGACGATGTTTGCTTGCTGGAATAATATCCAAGAAACATTTGGGTGACGGGTCTCAATTTCTGCTGCAATGCTATTTCACAACCGCTCCGTTCCATTCTTATGCGGTGTGTGTGTGTGTGTGTGTGTGTATGTTTTTTTTGGGGGGGGGGCGTGCATGTGCGTATATTCCAGGGGAAAGGTTCCGCAAAATATCCTCCTTTGCCTGACAAAAAGTGTCCAGAGGTGTGTTATCTTGTGTCCTGATGCCTGGGGCAACGTGTCCAGCGTCCCAAAATTGTATTTTTTTATTTTTTGTAAATTCTTTGTTTTTTGTCAAATGTCTGCCAGATCCCCCACCCCACCCCACCCCGGACGGAAATTCCACGAAGAGTCGAGGCTGTGCTGTGGTCGAATTCGTACAATGTCGGTTGTGTTGTTTTGACTCGCTTGAAAGTGGCCAAACTGCACGAGGCCGTTGTCGAACAACAGCCGCTCTTGTTTATGCTCTAGACGTCATCCAACGATGGCAGTGTTTTGTCATATCCCTGTTTGCCTGTGAGCCAGAACGTCGTTTGTGTCCCCTTGCCCTGGGAAAAACGACATTGCAGCGAACTTCTTCGTGGAATCTTGTGTTGTTTACGCTGCTCAGACAGATTTTGGAAATACAGATGCAACTCAAGGCGTCACACATGTCTGTCATTTATCAGGTACAGACGTCTCACCTTCATTTCGACCTCTCCACGAGCAATCGTGATGTAACCCGGGTGCCTGATGAGAGCATCCCGACACTCTTTACTGACGTGAATTCTGGCAGCTGCAAAGGAATTACCACTGCGTTTTCGATGAAGCGAGAAAGATGATTCACCTGACATTCTTGTGGGTTTGTGTTGGTGTGAGAGCTGCGGAAGTGCATGCCTCCATGCAGAGCGGTTCTGAAACTTCATCAACTAAGAGTCCGAGCACACGCACAATGAGAGCCAAACTTACGCATTCCGTTTGACTCCATTCTGCTGGCAGTGTTTACGGTGTCTCCAAACAAACAATATCTGGGCATTGTGAGACCCACAATCCCTGCAAAGGGAAAAACAGTCATGCACAAAGAAAACGAACTTTTGTTGTTCATTGAAGGACGTCATGATTGACTTTGTCGTGCTGCAATCTGTACTCTGAAACTTGCTCTGTCGAGCACCAGTGTCTCCTCGCAGTTTGACTGAGACGGACGCACCTGCGGCGCACGCGCCCGAGTGGAGCCCGACGCGGAGCTGGAGCTTCTCGCCGGGGCGGTGGCGGATGCGGAACGTCGTGTGCACGGAGCTCAGCAGGTCAATGGCCATGTTGGCGATCTCAACGGCGTGGCGGTCGCCGTTTGGTTTGGGTAGTCCTGACGCCACCATGTAGGCGTCGCCAATTGTCTCCACCTGGTTCAGATCAATTGGTCGATCTCAGCAGTGAGTCTCGGGACTGAGCACAGATACGCGACTTGCAACATGGACCTATTCGCTGAAACGTCCTGAACGCCATGGCTGTTCTCTCTTCGACGGGTTTGGAAAGAAAGACAATTGGAACACCAGCAGCACCTTGTAAACATCGTGCAGCCCAATGATGTGATCGAAGAGCGTGTACAGGTCGTTGAGCAGGTCGACGACCTGCATGGGCGTGCTGCTGGAGGAGAGCTGCGTGAAGCCGACGATGTCCGAGAAGTAGATGGTCACGTGGTCGAAGATCTCGGCCTGCACCTGCTGTCCGCGCTTCAGAGACTCCGCGATGCTTCTGTTGTACCATGAACATAGTGTAAAACCGTGGAACCATGGCCTCACACACATGAAAGTCGCTCAAAGAAAGCGGTGACTTGACTATAGACGGTCAGAAGAAGCACAGTGACAAATTTTCAACACAGTTTGAGTTGTTAATTGTTGCGACGGAGTGTTTTGAGTGATAAATGAGTCTTGGAGGTTCTCACTCAGGCAGCATCCTGTAGAGTAGCGTGTCCGTTTTCTTCTTCTCCTCGACGAGCTGCTGGGTGCGCTCCTCCACGATGTCCTCCAGGTTGTTGGCGTATTTCTCCAGCTTCTGAATCATGTTGTCCATGATGTTGAACTTCCTGTGGAGTTGTATGATTGAGGATGCCGAAAGGAGAAAGGAACGAAGGACAAAAAGTGGCGCGCAGACAAATGCGAAACCTGACTGCAAAGCTGGATGTGAGCAGAATGCGTTTCTTGGTCGACACTCATAAAGACGTGTGCAGAACAGAAGTGAATTTCCTCAGAAACAAACACTTCAGAATCTGCGATCACACAATTTGCTGCTTTACCTGCCCTTGTTGATAAGCTTGAGGTCCTTGAGAATGTGCGTTGCGTCGGGTCTGTCTCCCGGGTCCTCTGCCCAGCATCTCTGCATCAGGGTCAGGATGGCGGGGTCCGCGTCGTTGTCGACCAGTTTCGGCAGCTCGGGTCGCACTGGCGTCTGACGGAGCTGCTGGACTTGCTCTATGATTTCTATTCAAACGAACAGGTATTCAAGTCACGTTGGCAAACCCTTTGCGAGAAAAGATTTCGAGAATCCAACGAACGCGTGCCAAGGCTCCAAAACCTCGCTACCACCACGGTCGTTTCGAGTCGGCGAAAGCGAGTCACCCTTTGGTGTGCTGGTCTCGATGAAGAAGGGCATGGCTCTGTAGACGACTTCCTGCGCGATGATGCCGAAGCTGTAGACGTCTCCGGGCGGCGTCCCGTGTCGAGGCGGCGCCGCCGACCGCAGCAGCTCCGGCGCCGTCCACAGCTGCCGGCGCAGCAGCGCAAGGTACAACACAGTATCTTGCACGTCAATGCAATTGCGCATGGTGTACGACACTCACGCTCGTGTGAAAGGGCATTTGTGTGTTGACAATACGGAAGAATTGTGGAATCAAGTTTTGTGAAAAACGAACCTTCTTTCGATAGAACTGATATTCTCCGACGTCTTTCTTGACCCCGATTGTAAATTTGGACAATCCGTAGTTTGAAATTTTGAGGACCCATCGTCCGTCAACCAGACAGTTGCTGCTTTTGAGATTTCCGTGTGACTTCAGTGTGCCGTTGTGAATGTACTGCAGGCCCTGTTTATGGGATGACTTTGTCAAAACCTTGCAGAGAAGAAATTTTGCGAGAGATTGCTGTGGAAATGAAAACCAAAACATCCTGACGTACATTCGCCAGATCAGAGATGAGGGAACTTTTGAACATCCAGTCGAGTTTTATTTCATCATTTTCCAATATATCCTGAAAGACCCGTGCATCAAGTTGTAGAATCTGGATTTGTTTCAGGCAGAGCCTCTTCTATAGATAATGATGTGGCGTCACCGCGAAAATGCGACCAGTGTCTCAATCTGTTCGTTGGGTGACAGACCTGTAGACTGCCTTTGCTGCAGTACTGCGTGAGAACGCACACGTTCGGTGGGTCGATGCAGGCCCCGATGAACGGATTCACGTTTTCGTGTGACATTTCCCGCATCTGCAGAGCAAGCAAATGTGTGAACTGAAAATGTTTTGGTGTCTCGTGATCATTCCACATGTACAGCCAGGCGCACAGTCAATGTTGTCTGTTATGAGACTGTCACTTGTGCATGATTCAGACGACACAAAGAGAAGAGTGTTTGTTCGCCTGTGACAATTTTTGTGGAAAATTGCTCGCAGTCAGAAGCCAAATTGACTCCACTCCACGGCTTCCGAAGTTCCAAACGTGAATTGCTTCAGCCTGCGAAATTGCATGTGTGCAGGCGTCAGGCGCCGCCTGAAAGCGATGGGTTTCAAAATTTTGCTTCGAGCTGTGTGGATTTGTTTGTCTGTGGTCTCAAAATCCAAGTCCAAGTTTTGGTATTTGTCAGAAAACTTGCACACAAAAACAGACCAGGTTTGGGACCAACCAAACCAAGGCTAGGATTTCCAAATGGACCTGGTACGAGGCAACGGGAATATAAATAACATGCCTCGTATGCGTACAATTCTCCTCTTCAATGCCAGGTTGTGATTGCGTATTGTCAAAGACTAAGTTCTTCTCGTTCTCTTTGTTGGAGTCAGGCAGGCCGAAACGAGTACAGACTCTGCAGAGCTGCAATGGACCGTTGGTGCACGCACAGGTGTTTTCTGTGTTGTCTCACCACTTTGAGCTCCAGAAGATCATCTCTCGACAAAACGACATGCTCTTTGTTGATCTTCTTGATGGCAATTAGAACGCCTTTGTACATTCCAACCTGTTGTGAAATATGATAGAGTCAATCGATTGCTAGTTTGCACAAAAATGGCCCAGGGTCCTTGGATTTTTTTTTTGCCTGAGGCCAGAATTCTTCGCAGAACTCTGATGATCACGTAATTGGGGAGCAACTCAGGCGGATTCAGTATTGGGGCAAAGGGACTGATTGAGACTGGATCGGATTGAACTTTGGAACATTTGACACAAAAGTAAGAGTTCCTGAATCCGCCAGATTGTCACTTTCTATCCTGATCTCTTCATTGGACTGCATTTTCAATCTGTCGTCACAATCCATCTGATGTCAGAGACCTGCATATTTATCAGTTCGGTCACTCTTTGTGTACCTCAATGAACATCTGGTTCTCGTGCGCTTTCGGAGCGTCGGCGCCGGAAACTCTCGATCCGCGTCCCAGGGACGAACCAAGGCTCAGCCCGCTTCTGTAGCTCAACTGCACAGAAACAAGTGTTGCATAGTCATAAAAAAACAACAGTGGACTTCAATTTCTTGTTTCGTGTTCAGGTGAAACTGACAACATGAACGAGCACAAGTGAAAGGAAGCCTCTGTGAAGTATCATCAGAAGAACTTACAGTGCTCAAGGCCCGTTTTTTGGTTTGTTCGACGTCTTCAAACTTGACTCTCCACAGCATACGCTGCAACTCTGCCTCCAGTTTCTTCTTTCTGCAATGTTTGCGCAAGATTAGGAGACGGCAACTGGTGTTTTATGTTTGGCTCCAATTCTAAAATGATGAAAGAGCGTTGTGTAAGCGTGCAAAAGTGGAGTCGTTTCCATTTGGAGATTCAGGCCTTCCCGGCCCCCTTGAAGTTGTTTGCAGCGTTTTGCAAACAAGCGCTTGCACCGTCATCAGAAAACTGCAGCAATCTGTCTGTAGGGTTTGGCAAGTTCCAGAGGTAAAGAAGAATATATTCTCTTGCATTGGAATGGAAACCTCTTGATACACCTGAACCAACCAGGCCGAGAAAGACGGGCCACAACAGTCCCTGGTACTTGCTACCTAAGAACCTTGTACGGGATGAGATTCAGGTTTCTTCCTGCAGTTTTGTGACAGACACGACACTGAATTCTGTCGTTTTTTTACGCTGGCTGCAAATATTGAAAGACGGTGGATGAAATGGCCCTGGGAGATGCTTTCCTTCAGAATAACAGTCCGACAATCATTCTTGAGTGTGTGTGTGTTCATGAATATTTTACCTGTAGAAGTGATGTGTTGTGTACAGCACCACTGCCGTCACCACACCGAGTGTGACAAGTGTCGCAATCAAAGCATTTCGAGCTGCAAGCAAAGGAGCACTTTGTCTGCACATACAAGAACACGCAACAGACAAGTTCTGATTTGATTGAGCCAGAATTGAATGCAGACTGACTTGAGTGATCTGGAGAGCAAAGTTCGTGGTGGAAGCCACACACTGGATGGTCTGGTGGAGGCTTGTTGCTCATAGTCCCCCAAAAAGGAGTTTGGTTCAGTTCTTGAATCCTCTGAAAAAATATCCCAGACAGTTGTTTAAGGTCTTTTTTGGGGGTTTTCGTGAAGACAACTTCAGTGTCACGTGTGCAGTTACAAAACCAGGTCACCTCAGATCCTGCTGGGGATGTCATCCGAACTTTGACAAAAGGTTGGTTCCCCACATCCCCTGATCCGGGGACGGAGCTCCAAACCCAGTAATCTGGTTCCCTGTCCGCGTTGTTATCCAGAACAATTTTTCCAGTGATACCTGTGATAAACACTTGACAAATTCATTTTACGTGTTGCAACTTCAGTTTTGCTTGTTTGGGGTTGTGGTTGTCCATGTAGCATGTGCATCTGTTCACACACGGAGGGTTGTGTTCCCCCAGTCTATGTCCATGGCACGAGAAAATGGAAAGGTTCAACTGACTGTATCTGAATCACAATTCGATTATCTCTGCATATTTTTACGGCGAACGCCAAGTGAACAGCTCGGTCTCTTCCATGGGAAAGAAACACCAGCCACCTTGCGAGCAACAAAGAAGACTGCACCCACCAAAGAAAGTTCGGTTTCTGCACTTTTCAAAAATCAGTGTTCCATTTCGTGGATCTTGTCCCTCCTCCACGATTTCTTTCAGGACCAGGAGATAGAGATAAGTGGCATCGTACAGAAAGAGACTCCAAAGAGTGCTCTGTCGAAAGAAGAAAGGAAGGATTTGAGTATGTTTCTGTTGGGAGACCGTGGGGAAAATTGTGACGATATCAAGATTTCAGAGAAACAATTTTGGAGCTTTGGGGCAGCCACAATTCACCAGTGTCAAACTGGTGGACAGTTCTTGAACGTTTACAAGTTGCCCAAACCGTGAGGTCGGGAAGATTCATTGTCCAGCAATTGATTGAGGGGAGATGTATGAGTAGACCTGTCAGTTGGTGACAGGGTGCTCTACAACTCTTGACGATCTGGTGTCGCGGTTGCTATAGGGGTGGGCGCCCAGTTCTGACTGGTGAACGGGACCCCACCAAAAACATTTGACCTGCAACCTAAAATACGGGAACAAATTTTCTGAAAGCTGATGTCGGATATGTTCAAAATTTACCCGGTAACCTCTGTCCAATGCATACGAAGTGTTCCATGGTGGCTCCAGCATTCTGTATGGCACCGCATCCCGAAACTTGTCTGTCTTTGGTCCCACCAAATCTGACATTGTAACCTGCAACAGCGAAAACGCATTGTCGTTGTGTTTCAGCTTCCTTCAAGACACACTTGTTTCTGCCAAATTCAATCTCCCAAAATGAGAGGAAGATGAGCACGAATATTTGAGAACAACTTTCAGCTCAAGTGACGTGTCAAAATGAATGATCAAAACTCATCCGTTTGGAATCTCGAATTCGCACGGTTCGAATCGTACGAGATCTTTTCCGCCCCGCCCCGACCGGCCCCTAATATTTTGATCTGCCAGTCAGTTCTGCACCATGGTTCTTTTTCGTCCGTTGAGAGATGTATCCATGAAGGATAACGTACCATTTTCAGAGACATGAAGGAAGCTTTCCGTTTTGTCATCTCTTCGTCCGATACGTTGGCGCCGTAGCGCCAAGGTTGTTGTATGAAGTCATTGGGATGTAAGGTGTAGTAGAAGAACGCGTATTCGGGCTCTGCCATACCCAGCTCGTACGCTCGGTACATCATGTTACGCATGTCAGCGTACCGCAGGCAAGAGATGACAACTGAAACGGAATTGAAAGACAGAGACATGAAATTACACAGGAACAAAAGAGGTGTGTTCACAAAAGACAGATTCTGTGTTGATAATCTCTCCCAGATCCAGAATCGACGCAGGGGCCCGATCCGCTCCTAACTGGAGTCGACGCTGAAAACTTTGCTTCGTGAGGGTGAGGGCACAGTTTTCTTTTCAGGCACCAGGGGGGCCGCTCTCGGGACCGAGTTCACTTGACTTACTTCTTCCTCTTTCCTTTATTCGATCCAAATAACGATCGACAGCTTCCAGTGTCAAAGTGACCCTTGTGTACTGGAGTTTTATCCACTCCGACACTTCGATGTTGTTCCGCTACAACGAATCAAAGTGCTGTGTGACAAGTGACGCGTCTCGAGAGAAATTGGAATCCACCAAATTGGATGATTCCCGTGCTGTATTCTTCTGTCTACTGGTGGCACTCAGCGTGATATTTCTTTCTCACCTTGAATTCCGCCTCCATGCCTCGAGCTCCATAATCGCAGAGTGAGTTCCCTCCAACGGTGAACATCACTACACTATTCCATCCGAAGTGGTTGAGAACGCTGACGAACGCCTTTCCCATTTTATCGTTAGGCGCGTTAACTCTGGATGGATGGAAGATTCAAAGGCTCGCAACTTCGGCAAACATTTTTATGCGCAGATGTCATCTCAAACAAATTGAAAATGTTGGGTTCACAAGCGTGGAGAAGAAAAGCTGCAAAGGACACAAATCGGGGGGAACTGTGCACCTCACAATGGTGTTGAATATTTCCTTGTCGCCAAGATCTGGATCGGTGGATGCATGGGAGATGAATGCCCGATTGTAGTAAGACATGTAATATCCTGCTGGAATACCCACTGAAACTCAGACGTAAATGCATGCTTGTATGCCCAAGTCAATCGGTGCGTCAATGAAACGTGCTGCAAATTGGGATCATGAGCAAAATTGGTGTTGTGGTGGGTCAGGGAAAACCATCCATAGGCCTACTCACGGTTCCGCCCTTATTGTGCGAAGTCCCTTTGGGGCGAAGCACCTGGTGGTAGTGCGGTATAGGCAGCCTGGGCCAGATGTCCCCTGTTTGTCCCCCCCCTACCCCCCTGAGTGAAATTGCCCCTGGGGGGGACAATTTGATTTACTTCTACTTAAGCCAGAGCAAAGATCTTAGGCTCATATGAAAGGTCTTTGAAAGTACTTTCCAAAAAGAATTTGGTTGCTGTGGCAACCCAATCCTGACAACTACAGTGGAAAAAGCTAAAAAAAATGAGCAATAGCTGTTGTAGGCCTGTTATTCAAGTCAAAAGGGGGGTTTTAGTATCAGAACAGCAGACTAAAGTAAAGCAGTACTTATGGCAAACATTATATCCAAAGTTAAAAATTCTGAATTGGTTTCCATAGCAACCACCCCAGCAACCTGATAAAAATTGCTGAATCTCAGCTTGTAATTGAGATAGAGCTTTGATATGTGGTTCATATGAAAAGCCTTTGAAAGCACTTTATGGATCTCATAATTTTGTTGTCAGGTAAGCTTTTCCCCAGCAACCAGTTACAAGTCTTGGTTCTGTAGCAACCACCCTGGAAATATGTTGTATCTCAGCTTGTAATTGAGATGGAACATTGATATTTAGTTCATATGAAAGGTCTTTGAGTACCCTTTGCAGACAGATCTCACAATTTTGTTGTAAGGCAAGTTTTTCCCTGGCAACTAGTTACAAATATTGCCTCCATAGCAACTACCCCAGCAACAAGCTACATCTCAGCCTGTAGTTGAGATAGAGTTTTTGATTTGGTTCATATGAACTGTCTTTGAAAACAGCTTGTAGATCTTGTAGTTTGGTTGAGAGGCAACTTTTCTCAGCAACCACTGGTGTAAAGAGGTCAAAAAGCAAGAAATTGATATTTTTGCAAGATTTTTAAACAATGATATTTTTAGTATTAGAATAATATACTAAAGCATAAAAAGTCCAAAATTCTAACTTTTGTACCCAGTGACCACCCTAGCAACCAGGTGCAAATGGCTGAATCTCAGCTTCTGATTGAGATAGTGCTTTGATAATTGGCTCATGAATATGAAAAGTCTTTGAAAGTAGTTTATTGATCTTACAGTTTTGTTGCTTTGGTAGCTTTTCCCCAGCAACCACAAGTGCAAGGAGGTCAAAAAGCTAGAAATTGATTGTCTTGCAAGGTTTTCAAACAACAATGACAGTTTTAGTATTTGAATACTACACTAAAGCATAAAAAAATCCAAAATTTGAAATTTGATTCCACAGCAACTACCCAAGCAACCAGATGCAAATGGCTGAATATCAGCTTTTTATTGAGATAGTAGTTTGGTATTTGGTTCATATGAAAGGTCTTCAAAAGCACTTGATGGATCATGTAGTTTGGTTGCTGGGGTAGCTTTTCCCTTGCAACTACAAGTACAAAGATGTCAAAAAGTATGAAATTGATGTCATTTGCAAGATTTTCAAGCAATAATGATATTGCAAGTATCAGGATACTACACTAAAGTACAAAAATAGGTGAATTCAAAATTGAGGTCCCCAGCAATTACCCTAATTAATTAATAACCAGATGCAAACAGATGATTCTCAGCTTCTGATTCAGATGGAGGTTTGATGCATTGGAGGGACTTCGTACTGCAGTTGCCTTGAGCACTGCTTCTCTTGTTCTCGTTGCCAAGTTTTGATGTCCCCATTCATGACCTCTTCTCACACGGGGATTGCATTTGGGCAGGTTCAGCAACCTCGGTCACGCATCCGATAGTTTTCAAAAGTAGCTGGCAACACCAAGTGTTATCTTCAGTCTGGGGGTCCACGGGCCAAAAGGAAATGCAACGGATTTTCAGATGGAATTAGTTTACCCTTGGTGAGGGATTCTGGTTCTTGTGCATTTTCACAGAACTTCCCAAGATCAAAGAAAAAAGTTATATTTGTCTGGAAAAGTTGCAGCAAGTTGTATTCACGAACAAAGTTTCGTCTTGAGTCACAACTTCTGAAGAAACTTGAGAGGAAATTGAGATGACAGCAAATTACTGTTTTCCCCAGGTTGCAGATGACAGCTAATTTCTGTTCTCCTCAAGGTTCTAGCGACAATTAACAGGATTGTCTTCATCGGACGTTGCAATGTTTGAGGGCTTGCCCAAGAACAAGCCCAGAACCAGAACAAAATTGGCCGCTCATGAACTGCTAGTGTTCTTCGGGTCACTTTTGAGAAATTTCGCACGTGATGCATTTGAAAAAAAAAATTTTCTTGGCTGACATTTCCTTGTGATGAAAATTTCCTTGGTTGAAGCTCACTTGAAAGTCAAAGTCTTCAAAGTTGTTCCAAAATGTTTTTGTCACACTTTTGAGGCAAAATTGACATTTTCAAGTGTTTTATTTTCAAATTCAGAACATCCAGATATCAAAATCTTCTTTTGTTTTGAAGAAAACTTTCTACAGTCCAAATCCACAGTACTGTCCAGGGGTTATTCCAGAAGTCAAGGTGTTATTATTGCCCTGATCAAAGTTTGAATATTTTGTATCTTTAATACTGAGATTCTTTTCTTGATTTTACATCAAAACAAAATATTTGAAGATGAATTGAACTGTCCTTTGTTTCGTACAGGTGCAAGAAACATTTATTGATCGTTTATTTTTCGGGCTCTCTTCACAAAGTCACAAAAGCCGAAAAAAAAACCCGTGAAGCCTGTGTGTTTCGTTTATTCCCGGTGAGAGAAAAATTACAAGGCCAACACGAGCGATCGTGCCCACAGATCTGTGATCCCTCAACTGTCACCCTCGAAGTTCACTTGCCAAGATTCAGCAGGCAAAGTCTGAATGTAACAAGTTTTCGAAGTTTGTTTGAAACAGACAGCGTCCGCAGTGAGCTCACCTGTGGAGCACAGTGGTCCAAGAATGACGTCGACATCTTCGTCGAGTAGAAGTTCCATCACGGCCCGCACCCCAGGCTTCGCCAAACACTTGTCATCTCTGTACGCCATTCTGAACAACAAACGGTTGCGGCCTTGGGTTTGATTGACTCGTCACAAATTGGTGAAACTGACTTGTCATTCAAAGGCAAAACAAGCACGGAGAAGCGAGGTGTTTCTGTCCGGTGTCCCAGACCACGGTTGTCCGAGGTACTCGAAACCGAAATCCACATTCAACGGTTGATCGCATCGGGTTCGTCGCGCTCCAAGGCGCGACGTTGTTCTCGTGAGCGCGACGCGCCCGATGCGAGTCGCACCGTGTCGTTCTCTCCAGCGCATCGTCGGTCTCTGCACGGTACAATTACAACCAACTGGTGGATCTCGAATGGACAATGGCGTCCAATCCAGTTCCAGGGAACGATGTCGCAGTCATAAGCGTGAGCGCGACATCGTTTTTCGCTGAAAATTAATTCAGTGTGTCCGGTCCCAAACGGGCAATGAACGAGGGGTTTTCGCTCGTGTGTGCGTTGGTCAATGTTAAAAGTGCGGCTAGCTTGGTGAGCTACAAGCTGAAACAACCTTGACAGTCCGTGCAACCTTTCTTGAATTTTGCCCTGCTTTGGTCAAAACTCACGAACACATTCTGAAAACCTCCCAAAGTAATTTCGATTTGAAAATTATTCTTCTGCATGAAGTTTACGCACGAATGCCAATTTGGGAGGGTGTGGTGGTCTCACAAGGAGGGCTGCATGAAAATTTGAGTATTTTGTTATATATATTTACCATGACCACCCCCTAAGTACTGCCATGGCCTTCCATAGCCACAGCAACAGCCACACCCAATCATATCATTCCCTAGATGGAGCCACTATCCTAA
>JAAUXT010057977.1_pt1 | contig 12576 bp, 12 predicted proteins | sample 7278171 | NCBI WGS metagenome assembly JAAUXT01 (sample SAMN14350112, study PRJNA611818) | marine sediment metagenome | isolation source: surface marine sediment (1.8m) | place: French Polynesia: Moorea | collected 2018-08
CCCCCCCCCCCCCCCCCCCCCCCCCCCCCCCCCCCCCCTCCCCCCCCCCCAGGCCCACGGCCGGTGCCGGTGTCGTGGTGACGTCGGCGTTGGCCAGCCGGGCGGATTCCTCCCTCAGCGACGGCGGTGCCAGCGCTTCATGGGCTTCGGCCAGAATGTTGCGCATTTCGGCAAAGGTCTGGTCGATCATGGTGGACGTGCGGCGGGCCAGTTCGGCATCGTGGTCGTAAACGGTCAGCACGCCCGCCGCCGCATCGGCACGATTCGTTTCGGTGGCCACGCGGTCTTCGATCAGAAAATCCCTCGACGCCTTGAAGTTGCGCTGGGCCACGTCGCCGATCTGGTAGTTCAGCTTGGTGTCGGCCAAACCGGGATAGAGGATCGTGCAGAAGACGAGCACGCAGGCCAGCAGAATGATCCAGCGCAGGTTTTTCGGCTGGAGCAGGAGACGAATGATACGATTGAGCGGCGGATCGTTTCGCATGAATCGTTAAACCCGTCAGGATACGCTTGCCCTTGTTAGGGCCGCTCATCGTCCGTCGGCGGGTTCTTCTCCTTGTGTTCATAGGCCTGGATGATGTCCTGGACCAGGCGATGCCGCACCACGTCCGTGTGCGTGAAGAACACGAACTGGATGGCGCTGATCGAGCGCAGAATCTTGGAGGCCTCGATCAAACCGGAGGATTTGGCGGCCGGCAGATCGATCTGGGTGATATCACCGGTGACCACCGCCTTGGAGTTGTAGCCCAGGCGGGTCAGGAACATCTTCATTTGCTCGGAGGTGGTGTTCTGGGCCTCGTCCAGGATGATAAAGGCGTCGTTGAGGGTCCGTCCGCGCATAAAAGCGATGGGGGCAACCTCGATGACGCCGCGCTGCATCAGCCCCGAAGCCTTTTCGAAACGCATCATGTCATGCAGGGCGTCGTAGAGCGGCCGCAGGTAGGGGTCCACCTTTTCGGTCAGATCGCCGGGCAAAAAACCCAACGCTTCACCGGCCTCGACGGCCGGCCGGGTGAGGATGATGCGGTCGACGAGGCCCTTTTGCAGGGCGGAGACGGCCATGGCCATGGCGAGGTAGGTCTTGCCGGTGCCGGCCGGGCCGATGCCGAAGACGATGTCGGAGCGGCGCATGGCGTCGATATAGGCTTTCTGGGTGGGGCTTTTGGGTGTGATCGCCCGTTTTTTGGCGGTAATATAGACGGTGTCGAGAAAAATGTCCTTGAGCTGGGCGTTATCGTCGGCGCTCAGCACCCGCAGGGCGTAGTCGATGTCACTGGGGTAGACGGGATACCCGCTCTGGATCAGACCGTAGAGTTGCTCGAGGGTCGTGACGGCAAGGGCGGCGGCGATCGGGTCGCCATCGACGATCACGTTTTCACCGCGGGTGTTGATCTGAACCTGCAGCGCCTCGGCGATGCGCTCCAGGTGGGCATTGCGCTCACCAAACAGCTGGCGTGCGGATTCGATGTCCGAAAAACTCAGCTTCAGTGGCGGCTCTTGGAGGTCGTTGCGCATATAGGTTCAGATCCCGCTGCGTTCCGTCTGGCCCCGGGGTGTCGCGCAGCCGTTTCGGCCATTGCACGCGGGGCGCGATTTGGACTTGACCCAATTCATATCACAACCAATTTTTCGAATGCAAACGCCGGTTGGGATAAGCCTTTAAAATACTGAAATAAAAGCAAAAAATTATTTACATCTTTCTGCCGGGCATTGTCTGCGGATCGGGTACCCCCCTTTTTTATGGTTGCGCCGGCATTGTCGGTTGGGTATAGGAATTTCTTTTGCGGCTGCGTATCATTAAGACCGAAACTGGAAATTCGTATGAATGCTTTGGATATCGCCATCGGCATCATCCTGGCCTATTGCCTGATCCGCGGGGTTTTCCGTGGATTGGTGGAAGAGATTTCTTCGATTTTCGGCGTTTTCGCCGGCATCTATGCGGCCGTTTTCTACTACCCCCAGGGGGCGGCCTTTTTAAGCCGCTGGATGGCTGAAGCGGCCTACCGCAACATCATCAGCTTCCTGATCATTTTTGGATTGGTTTTTATTGTGGTCGGGGTTTTGGGGGTTCTGATCAAATACCTCCTCAACATCGCCTCCCTGGGATGGCTGGATCGACTCTGCGGCGTGGCTTTCGGCGGCATCAAGGGGATTCTGGTCGTCTCCGTCCTGTTGATGGCCCTCACGGCCTTTCTGCCCCGCGGCGCGCCCCTGATCAAACAATCGCTTCTAGCACCCCACGTCAGTCTGATTGCCACGCGGCTGGCCAAAATCGTACCCCAAGACATGCGCAAAAAATTCAGCCTTAAAATGAAGGACTTCGAAGGGGCATGGCAGAGGCAGCGCTGATGCGGGGCAACGGCCGCCTGGAAGACATTCTGGCCTTGATCCGCCGCCTGCGGGCGCCGGAGGGCTGCCCTTGGGACCGCAAACAAACGCCGTCATCCCTGGTTAATTATCTCCTCGAGGAAGCACACGAATTGGCCGCCGCCATTGCCTCCGGCAACACGGAGGCGGTCTGCGAGGAGTTGGGGGATGTGATTTTTCAGGTCCTGTTTATGGTCGAGATGTACCAGGAGACGGGCGCGTTCGACTTGTCCGCCGTTGCCGCGCGCAACATCGAGAAGATGGTCCGCCGGCATCCCCATGTCTTTGGCGAGCGCCGGGACATGTCGACCGAGGAGATTCGCGCCAACTGGCATGCGATCAAACAGCAGGAAAAGGCGGCGGCGATGGCGGCCGACCGTTCGCTGCTGGATTCCGTTCCCAAAAATCTGCCGGCCCTGATGCGGGCCTACCGCATTTCCGAGCGGGCCGCACGGGCCGGTTTCGACTGGTCGGCCCTGGATGGCGTCATGGCCAAGGTCGAGGAGGAATGGCGCGAATTCAAGCAAGCCCGGCAAACCGGAACGGATGCGAAGGCACCCCAGGCCGCGGCCATGGAATTCGGTGACATCCTGTTTACCCTTACCAACGTGGCGCGTTTCGCCCGCTTTCACCCAGAAAGTGCGCTCGCAGCGTCGGTCGATAAATTCGAGCGGCGGTTTCGCTCCATGGAAAGCGATTTCGCCCGCCGAGGGCGGGATATCGCCTCGGCTGACCGGGATGAACTGGAAGCCGCCTGGGAACGGGCCAAGGTGCGGGTGGAGCAGGACGGATGAACACCGAGGCGTTTGTCAGGCGGAGTCGTCCCCGGTGGTTTCGTCGGGCGCGGTCAAATGCTGAAAGCGTTCGACCAGGCTGCGGCTGTCCCTGACCACCAAGCGCTTTCTCAATTTGTCTCCGTTGCGATCCATCAAATGGTAGTCAAACGCGGGCGAATGGCTTTTGCTGCCCCCGTTCGGTATGCGCGACGGGGTTTCGGACGCGGTTGGCATGTCCCCGTCTTCCCGGCCCAGGTTGGCGATCCGGTGCATGATGTTGTCGGCCACCTTGGTCACCACACTGGTCAGCCGCAACGGGTCGGGGCCCATTGAGGGCGTGGGGGGCGGGATTGGAATATCGGCCTGGGGCGGAAGGCCCTGGCGTTTCTTTTTGAGCTGAAGGGTGAAGTCCTTCAGAATGTTGTGAATTTGGTAGCTGGGTATGAACATGCGCGTATCCGTCACCGCAGCCCGGGATCCAGAGGGCTGTCAATCTGTATTTCGGTCCAGGCCGTCTATAAAATGCCGGATAATGGCCCGGTGGCTGTCGAAAGCGATGGCCGGCAGATCGGCCGGCGCAAACCAGCGCGCTGCGGTGGCGTCATCGCCTGCAACGGGCGTTTGCCCTTCCGTCCGGACCAGATAAGCGGCCAATAATATGGTATGATACAGCCTGCTGGGGGTCGAGTGCAACCCCAGGAGGCGTTCGATCCGGCCCTTCAGTCCGGCTTCCTCCTTCAATTCCCGCAGCGCAGCCGTTTCGGGGGCTTCACCCAATTCGACGAACCCCCCCGGAAGGCACCAGAGGCCCTTTTGGGGGGCGACGCCACGGCGCACGAGCAGGATGCGCCCTGCGTCGTCGGGCACCACGACGCACGCGGCCGGCACCGGGTTTTCGTACACCGGCTGGCCGCAACGCCGGCAGAAGCGCCGCAGGGCCCCCTCCCAGAGCCGGTCCTGAAGCGGCTGCCCGCAGCGGGGGCAGAAGCGTTTGGCCGCCCACCCGTCCCGGCTCGCATCGCAGGCCTCAGTCGTCAAAATCGCCTTCAGGCCCCTTGTCACTCACGATCGCGGCGGCGCGCTCTCTGATCCGGGTCTCGTCCCACGCCTCGGGGTTTTCGATCCGCTCCGCTTTCGGTCCGGGATCGCAGGATCCGGCCGCGAGGATGGCCTCCACGCAGAGCGGAGCCGTATCCTGGGCGTTGAATACGTTGACCAGCATGTCGTAGGCAAAGGCCCTGACCCGATCCACCATCCGCTCCCGGACTTCCCGGGGCTGGCCCAGCAGCACATTTTCAAACGGCAGGTTCAGCTTCTTGTAATTGCCGCCTTTCCAGCCCTGCTCGGCGGCGTGGGCCACCATGCGCTCCCAGACCGCCTCCAGCGCGCCCTCGTCGGCGACCTTGATGAAGTCGCCGTTGGCGTCCAGGAGGGCGTTGCCGTAGTCGTTGACTTCCAGCCCCCAGCTGATCATCTGCAGGGCGGTGGCCACGTTGGCCTTGGTGGTGCGGGTCCGGCTGGCGATTTCCCGCAGCCGGTCCGAATTGTTGCCCGATGTGCCGTGTTGGGCCCCGGAGACTTTATAGGGGGTCAGCGCCTCGTGGATCTCGCGGGTGAGGGCCACCTGAATACCCTGGCCGCTGGCTTCGATCCCGTGAGTGGAGCCGTTGTTCAGGGCGATCCAGTTGGGGAAGATCCCGTGGGCGTTCAGGCCGCGGATCAGAAAGCGGGCTTCTTCGGCCGTGGAGAGTCCCTGCTCGCCCTTGATCTCGCCGACTTCGGTTTCCAGCCCGGCCCAGGCCGGCACGCACGGATTCAGGGCCAGGTTGGTCAGCAGGTTGAGATCGTCGGGCATGTGGGAGGCGTCAATGGCGATGGATGTCATGCCGGCCTCGAAGATCGTGGGAATCTCCATGCGGGCCGGTTCGATGTCCGCTTCTTTTTTAATCCCGTAATGATCAGCGTGGATGGCCACGGGAACGGTGATGCCCAGTTCATTGCAGGCGGCGTTGACCTGGCGGGCGATGTTCCAGTAGTTGACCGCGCAGTAGGCGCTGGCGCCCCCCTCGGAACGGGCGATCTCGATGATCAGGCAGGCGTTGGCCTGCTGGGCGGCCAGCAGCGCCCCGCGGATGACGAAGTGGCTGCGGCCGTTGGCGGCCATGGCGATGGCGTTGCCTTTGGTCAGCATCGCCAGGTCGATGTATTTGCCGCTGACGATGAGGGCTTTTGATTCCGGAAAAAGCTTGACGATATTCGGCGGACGGCCGACCTCCAGGGCTTTCTGATACGCCTCGGAATCGGGGGTATAGTTGGTGGCCATGGCATTCTCCTTTGTGGGGTGGTGAGCGGGGCGGCCGGGCGGCCGGCAGTTGATTCTGGACGGCCGATCAGGGGCCGGCGGGTTTTTGGATTGATCTTTTAATATTATATTGGCATGTCAATTTCAAGAACGCACAGGGAGGGTGAAGGCATGGCGACGCACGATTTGAAGGGGCGGGTGGCGCTGGTCACGGGGGCTTCCCGCGGCATCGGCCGGTCCGTGGCGGAGGAACTGGCCCGGGCCGGCGCGGCCGTGGCCGTCAATTACGTGGCCGACCCGTCGGCAGCCGGTGCCGTTGTCGACGGCATTGCCGCGGATGGCGGCCAGGCCCGGGCCTTCCAGGCGGACCTGGCCGAAGCCGCGCAGGTCGAGGCCCTCTTCACCGGGGTGGAGGAGGCCTTCGGGCGGCTGGACATCCTGGTGAACAACGCCGGTCTGGCGCGCTACGGTCCTATCCGGGATTACGCGATCGAGGACTTCGACCGCCTGATGGCCGTCAATGTGCGCGGCCCCTTTCTGGCCTGCCGTCAGGCCGCCCGCCGGATGGCCGACGGCGGCGCCATCGTCAACATCACCTCGACGGTGACCCGGGTGATGCTGCCGAACTACGGCGTCTATGCCGCCAGCAAAGGGGCCCTGGAGCAGCTGACACGGGTGCTGGCCAAAGAGCTCGGGCCGCGGGCGATCACGGTCAACGCGGTGGCGCCGGGCCCCACGGACACCGACCTTTTCCGCCGCGGCAAGAGCGCGGCCCAGATTGAAAGCCTGGCCGGCATGGCCGCGCTGGGGCGGCTGGGCACGCCCCTCGATACCGCCCGCGTGGTGGCCTTTCTCGCCGGCCCGCAAGGCCGCTGGATTTCAGGGCAGGTCATTGCGGTCAATGGCGGGTTTGCCTGAAGCAGGCCCAATTGTAAAAGGCATCTTTCGGCCCCGCCCGGCGTTTTCGTGCTTTTTTAAATCCTCGACAGCGTTTGTCTGCACGTCGCTTCACGACGTTAGCTACGCCGCTGTTAAAAAAAACCTGCGGTTGATTGAACACCTCGGTGTCTACATAAGATGTGAAATCCCACCGCCGGGCGGTGGGGGACGGAACCCAAACCTGTTTTTTCTGGAAGTCCCTTAAGGAGAAATAGACCCATGCTGCTCGCAGAAGAACGCCAGGCCGTGGTGGACGGTGGAAACGCCATGCTGCGTGCCGGTCTCACCACGGGCACCGGTGGCAATCTGAGCCGGGTCTGCCGCCGGCGGGGCCTGGTCGCGATCAGCCCCTCCGGGTTGGACTACCCCACCATGCGACCCGAGGACGTGTCCCTGGTGGATCTCGACGGCCGCAGGGTGGAAGGCGCGTACCGGCCTTCGAGCGAACTGGGTTTTCATTTGGCCCTCTACGGCCGCCGACCCGAAGTCGGGGCGGTGGTGCACACCCATTCGGTTTATGCCACCACCCTGGCCTGCCTGGGATGGGAGCTGCCCGCCGTCCATTATCTGGTTGGATTGGCCGGCCGCAAGGTGCCGGTGGCGCCCTATGCCACTTTCGGCACCGATGAACTGGCCGCCAACGTAGCGGAGACGCTGGGAACGGCTTTCAACGCCGTTTTGTTGGCCAACCATGGCCTGGTTGCGGTGGGTGAAGACATGCGCGCGGCCCTGAACACGGCCGCGGAAGTCGAATTCGTGGCCCGGATCTATTACCAGGCCAGGTGTGCGGGGGCGCCGGTGATCCTGCCCGAGCACGAGATGGACGTTGTGATCGAAAAATTCAAAGCCTACGGGAAACCCCGGGCCGAAGAGGACAAGCGGTAACCGGCGCGGCAGGCCTGACGATGAGGAAGGTGCAGCCATGACACAATCACGATCCGTGAAGATTGAAATCGAACCCGGGCGCGCCGTCGAGGGGCGGTTCGATCTGCCGGCGGCCGGTGCCGGGCACCACAAGGCTTTGGTCCTGATGGCCCACGGGGCCGGGAACGACATGCATGAAGCGCTCCTGGCCTATCTGGCTGCCGGGCTGACCGCCCGGGGCTGCGGGACCTTGCGTTTCAACTTTCCCTACCGCAGCGAGGGGCGTGGGCGCCCCGACAGCCAACGGGTGCTCGAGCGAACCTGGCTGGCGGCGGTGCAATGGGTCCGCCGCCGGACCGATGTCAAAACGGAAAAACTGCTGGCCGGTGGCAAATCCATGGGCGCCCGGGTGGCCTCGCAGCTGGGCGGGGCCGGGCAGTTGGTGGTGGACGGGTTCCTGTTCTGGGGTTACCCATTGCACGCCCCCGGCAAGACGGAATCGTTGCGGGACGCGCACCTGAATACCATCACCGCGCCGATGCTGTTCATGGCCGGCACCCGCGATCCTTTCTGCAACCTGGATCTGATGCGGCCCGTCGTGAAACGGCTCGGAAAGCGGGCCGTTCTGGAGATCATCGAAGCGGGGGACCATTCCTTTCGGGTGCCTCGAAACGCCGGTCGGCCCCAGGAAACCGTCTACGCCGACATCCTGGAGCGTTCCCACCGATGGATCGAAGATCTGCTGACCAATGCCTGAACGCGGCCTGAACGGATTCTCACGGTGGATTCTCGAAATTCAGACCGACCCCGCCAAAGCGCGTGCCCGGATAAAAAAAGACCGATAGCGGCGTTTTCCGCCATCGGCCTTGAGCCTTCAATTTCAATCCCCGCCCGGGTTGTCGCGATCGGGCGGCGGCTTGGTCAACCGGCTTATTCCTCGAGTTCCTGGTGGCACCCCTTGCAACTGACCGGGCCGTTGCGTTTGAGTTCCATGTTGCCCGTCAATGCGCCTTTTTTATTGATGGCGCGGTTCTCGGCGTTGATATCGCGGTGGCAGCCCCGGCACATCTGGTGATAGGCGTATTTGAAGTAGCGAATGCTTTCCTCGGTGTATTGACCGTCCTCAATCGATTTTTCCGGCTGTTCACCCAGGTCGTGGCAGCCCGATGTCGTACACGAGTTGACAAATTCGGTGTAATCCCACTTATGGTGACAGGTGTCGCAGCTGTAAGTCATGTGGCGGTTGTGCGGGAAAAGCGAATCAGGTAGGGTAGATTCGGTCCCGTCGGGGACACTGGGAGCAAGGTTGCCCATCGGTATCGTCAGTTCACCTTCATCGTCGATGCCATCGACCCATGGGCTCGAGGCCATCAGCGTCCCTCCCATCACCAAAAACATTGCCACACACAGAATCACCATTTTTTTGTTGAACATTGATGCCCCCTCTCGTTCAGTAGTATCTTTCAGCCCGCAGGCTTTGTTTCCGGTGTCACTGGAAAATAAAATATAAATATATCAATTTGTTATGATGACAATTCCGTTCAGTGGCATTCTGTGAATCCAATTCAAATGAGCCGTATAGCATAAAACTTGAAAAAAGTAATGGGGATATTTGAATCCGGGCGAGGCCGCCCAACTTGACCACCGCTGGCGTTTCCATTAGAAACCGGCATCGGGTTCAACACCTCTGCCGGCGCCGTATGGGCTTCGGTAAACCGTCATCACTATCAGGAGAAGTCCGTCATGAGCGATACCCAGAATCACGACCCTTTTTCGGATGAACGCATTTCAGACGCCGAGTGGGCCAACCGGCGCCTGTGCCCCGACGGCAACTGTATCGGTGTGATCGGCCCGGACGGCCGTTGCAAGGAATGCGGCCGGCCGACGGACGATGCCCTGCCCGCTGCGCCGATTGATGAAGGTGATGCGCTCGAAGCCCCAGCGGCCGAGGCGGTCGCTGACGATAGTCCTTCCGCCGGGGATGACGACGAGTGGGCCAACCGGCGTCTTTGCCCCGACGGCAACTGCATCGGCGTGATCGGACCGGACGGCCGCTGCAAGGAGTGCGGACGACCCGAAGAAGCGTCCTGAAACGTGCCGCGGACGCCCCGGCGAAAGTCGATCCTTAGGGTTCGATTCACAAACTTAGGGTTCGATTCACAAGACCCGTCGGCCTTCGCCATGCCTTTCCCCCTTCAAGAAAACCTCTGTCCCGCCCGATAACGTTTTTCAAGACGATTAATACATTTTCCCCCTTGCAGGAAGGGCCTGCTGACCGGCCGCGCTGCTGAACGCCGGGTGCGGAGGGCCGTCAGGCTTTGAGCACAATACGTAATCTCGCGGCATCGACAGCGGGATTTCGATTGAGGATCGAGCACGGCGATGACTGTAAAAATCAATACAATAATCGGGGCGGCCGTGGTGCTGTTGGTCCTGGGCGGCCTTTCCCCGCATGTCCGGGCCGAGAAGACGGTCGTTGTCGGCATCTACCCGCACCCACCCCTGATGATGATCGACGATCGGGACCGGCCGGACGGATTTCTGGTGGAGGTCGTGCATGCGATCGCCGAGCGCGAAGGCTGGGATGTGGCCTTTCGCGACGGCAGTTGGGTGGATTGCATCGACTGGCTGGAAAGGGGTGAGATCGATGTGCTTGGCGGCGTGGCGTTCAACGACCAGAGCGCTTCCTGGCTGCAATTCGGGCGTGAAGGCCTTTTGACCGCCTGGGGCCAGGTTCATGTTCAACCGGGGGCCGCCGTCGAATCGGTCGTCGATCTGGCGGGACACAAAGTGGCTGTGATGAAGAACGACCGGCACTATTGGGATTTCCGGGATGTGATCGAACGCCTGGGGTTGCAGTGCCGGTTTATCGAAGCGGATGACTACGAGACCGTCCTCATGCTCGTGGCGGCCGGCCGATGCCATGCCGGCATCGTCAGCCATGTCTACGGTGATGCCAACCGGGACCGATTTACGGTGGTCAAAAGCCCCGTCGTCTTCAGTCCGCGCGAACTGTATTTCGCCGCGCGTCAGGGTCACCGCACGGAGCTGATCGAAGCGATCGACCATCAGCTCTGGGAGCTTAAACGCGACAAGCGCTCGGCCTATTACCTCGCCCTGGCCCGCTGGTTCAGGCCTTTGCACGAGTACCATCTGCCGCCCTGGGTCTGGTGGTTGAGCATGGGCATTGCGATGGTGACGCTCGCACTCGTTTTGCACATCGTGGTGATGCGCCGCAGTATCCGGACCAAGACCCGCGAGCTTTCGGACAACAATGCGACGCTTTCCCAGGAGATCCTTCAACGCCGCCAGGCCGAGGCCGCGCTCAACCGTCAGAATGAATACATGAGCGCCCTGCACGAAACGGCATTGGGCCTCATCCGCCGCCTGGACCTGGACGAACTCCTTCAGACGCTGGTCGCGCGTGCCGGACTGCTGCTGAACGCTTCAGCCGGTTTCGTCTATATTTACGACAAGGAACTCAAGGTTCTGGTACTGAAGGCCGGACTGGGGGTCTTCGCCGATACCATCGGCGATCAGAATATGCCGGACCAGGGCCTGGTCGGTCAGGTCTACCGCACGGGCGATGCCGTCAGCGTGGATAACTACCATACCTGGCCCTATCGACTGGAAAAGCCGATTTCCAATGATATCCGCAGCGTTCTCGCGGCGCCCTTGTGCTCCGGCGGGGAGGTCGACGGGGTCATCGGTTTTGCCCGCTGCAGCGATGGGAGGCATTTCGATGCCGATGAGAAGCGAATCCTCGAGCAGTTTGCCGAACTGGCCGCTATCGCCATCGACAACGCTACCCTCTATACGCGCTTGCAGAAGGAGCTCGTCGAGCGCCGCCGCGTGGAGGATCAACTTCTCCAGGCTCAGAAAATGGAAGCCATCGGCACGCTGGCCGGCGGTATCGCCCATGATTTCAATAATATTCTGGGGGCGATTATCGGCTACACCGAAATATCCCTCTACGATCTGCCGGAAGACACGAACGCCCGCAACAACATGGCGCAGGTGCTTCAGGCCGGAAACCGGGCCCGTGACCTGGTGAAGCAGATCCTGGCCTTCAGCCGCAAGGGCAATTCGGACCACGAGCTCATCGATATCGTTCCGATCACCAAAGAAGTGCTCAAACTGCTGCGGGCTTCGCTGCCGAGTACGATTGAAATCCGCTCCCGAATTGCGCCGAAGATCGATCTGATTCTGGCCGACCCGACCCAGATCCACCAGGTGTTGATGAACCTTTGCACCAATGCGGCGCATGCCATGGATGACGGTGGCGGCCGCTTGGATGTGGAGCTGGCGACAGTGCATCTCGCCGCCGAAGCGCGATCCAAATTCCCGGATGTGGAGCCCGGCGTTTACGTGCAGTTGATTGTTCGCGACGACGGCCACGGCATCGATCCGGCGATCCTGGATCGTATTTTCGATCCTTATTTCACCACCAAGGAAATGGACAAAGGCACTGGGATGGGGCTGGCGGTGGTGCACGGCATTGTCAGGAGCCAGAAGGGCTGTATCCAGGTTCGCAGCCGGATTGCCGGCGGGGCCGAATTTGAGGTCATGTTTCCGGTGGCACAGCGCCAGGGCCAGCAGGAATGTACCTTGGAGATGCCTGTGCTCAAGGGCAATGAGCGGGTCCTGTTTGTAGATGACGAAACTGCGCTGGCCCAGCTTGGAAAAGCCATGCTCGAGCGATTGGGATACGAGGTCCGGGCCTGTACCGGTTCGCTGGAGGCGCTGGAGATCTTCCGCTCGGATCCGGACAGCTTCGATATCCTGGTGACCGATCTGACCATGCCGCATATGACCGGCGTGCGCCTCGCCCGGAAACTGAGGGAAATCCGCCACACCCTGCCCGTTGTCATCTGTACGGGCTACAGTGACCAGATCACTCCGGAGCACGTCCAATCCCTTGGCATCAATGGTTTGCTGCACAAGCCGCTTGTTTTGAGCGATCTTTCCCAGGAGGTGCGGCGGGCGTTGGATGCATGTCGGGCTTTCTTCAACTAATGGCCCGCCGGGAGGGGCATCTTTCGATCCATGGCGGCGTTCTCGCTCCCTGCCGGTCCTCGACGTAGCCGGGCTACGCCTGCGGGCGTCAGGTCGTTGCGGCCTTGCCCTGGACGTTGATAACGGCGAAGCATTTACCCCTTGAAATTTTCAATCGATACTGATAATGAGCGCGTCACTGTTCGGCACGGTCCGAGTGGCACTGAAAGCCTGCCGGACGCGGAAATGGTGGGGTTCCCGAGTGGTCAAAGGGAGCAGACTGTAAATCTGCCGGCAAAGCCTTCGGAGGTTCAAATCCTCCCCCCACCACCA
>JAAUXT010081691.1_pt1 | contig 12574 bp, 10 predicted proteins | sample 7278171 | NCBI WGS metagenome assembly JAAUXT01 (sample SAMN14350112, study PRJNA611818) | marine sediment metagenome | isolation source: surface marine sediment (1.8m) | place: French Polynesia: Moorea | collected 2018-08
AGTGGAGTTGCTTATTACTTGGCTTTGTTATTTTCTCTTTGCTGAACTTTATATAATCTGGACTGGACTTTGCGCTAATTTTGCTTTCGAAGAATCTCGTCGTAGTTACTTGCAGGTAATTTTAAATTCAAATGATTTTCAGACTAGTGTCAACCACTCAGATTTCTAGCCAATGAAAAATCAATGCTAACATAAGAATTAAATTGTCCATCTTCCAATTAAATTAAAGAACGAATCAGGATTGAGCACTAGCATTTATTATTTTGTTTCAGACCAACTTCACTTTATTTTCTGTTTTATTGCTGATCGGTCGACTTGGATTTTACTTTAAATTATGCCTGGAGAAAAGGTTAGCTGTCCCGACTGTGGCAACGAAGTTTCTCGTTCACACTTATCTCGCCATCGCCGAGTACATTCCCGTGGAACATTGCGAGGTAACCAGTGTCCCAACTTTCAACCAAAGACCAATGAGCAGCTGCAGGCACACAATGCGCGCAAGCATGCAGTAGCGCAATCACCACAGGTAAGTTTTATTTTTTTTTTTTTTTGCATTAGTCATCAAATTAAATCTTCATTTTACACGGTGAACAGAAGGCAAGCAAACTTTTTGCATAGAGGGTGGATTTATCATCCAGTACTGAACCCCAGGCGTCCACTGCTCAGCCTCAACTGTCCAATGCTGAACCCCAACCGTCCAATGGTCCAACACAACCATCGATTTCCCATCCGCAACCACCGATCTCTACCGTCCAAGCAATGTCATCCAGTGCTGAGTCCAAGATCTCCTGTCCAAACTGCAGCTCACTGATCTCGGTATCGCACTTAAGCAGACATATCAGGCGATTCCACCAACCTGGTTCATTGAAGTGTGACCACTGTCCAACATTCCACCCAAAGTCTGCTGCTGACCTTGATTACCACCGACAGAGGAAACATTCCGAGCAGGTTTCTACTGAGCCCCACCAATGTCGGCTATGCAGTAAAATTTTCAACTCCTTTTACGCACTTCAACGTCACAAGAAGGAGGAACATGGAACAGAAAATCGTCTTGTAGTTTCCTCGGTATGCAGTTCCACTATTTCAATGAAGCAATAATATGAAAATTCTGTTAACAAGCATCTGTAGTCCAGCAAACAAGAACTTTTGTTTCAGGATACCATCGACTTATCTGAATTTGAAGATAACGAGCAACTACGTCAAGAACTGACGTGTGTCAAACATTTCCTGCGCGATTACGTACTACACCAAAAACACCAGACAATCTTCAATTTTCGCATGTCAGACAACACGCATGAGTCGCTTAACCGTCATTTGGATACCGTCTACAATTCCCTGGACTGTGCTGCAAAACTCAACATTTCATTTGGTTTTATCCTCAAAAATATTGACGATGACATTGGGTTCCGTTATTTCCATGCCCACACCAACAACACGGTGTTCGATAAACCTGTTATGGTTGCAACACCAGGTGACATGGATTTCATGAAGGACCGACTGGATGGCGAAGACTTTTTTGAGCACATGACCAGAGAGAGACCGGACACCAAGTGGCGGTTCTACAAAGTGACGAATGTGTCAGTTATCGCCACCATGATGCATGATGTCCACTTGGGTTGCAAAAACACCAACTTACCGGAATTTCTGACACGCAATAATCGGATTACAACTTTACTAAGAAATCCAGAAACACGAGAACCGTACAATGATAACCTGTGTATGATCCGCGGAGTCGCCATGCACAAGCTGGGACCCGACAGTGATGGACGAGTGACCAAAAGCACTGCTCTAAACAGCCGCACAAAGGACTTGTTCAAGGAATACATGGCTTCATTTCCCGACAAGGACCCTTCCCGTTTTCGCGGAGTTCGTCATGCAGATATTCCGGTTCTAGAGCGAATTGCCAGTGTCGACATCTATGTGTACGGAGTTGATTACGTCAACGGTCAGATTGTGGGCGAGTTGGTACGGAGAAGCGCAGGCGCGTACGGTGACACTGTGCATTTCATCCAGTACAACAACCATGTCTGCTACGTGCGGGATATCAAAACTGTGTTTCACAAGTATCGGTGCCAGCACTGTGACCATGTGTTCGCTCACTCATGCAATCTTGCGAAACATTTGAAAAAATGCAATGACCGGATCCGTCACAAGTATCCTGGTGGAATATACCGGGTAAAGGAAACAATATTTGAAAAGCTCCATGATATTGGTGTTATTGTTCCGGCCAATCTCCAGCTCTTTCGAAACCTGGCGATATTCGACTTTGAGTCCATGTGTGTTCCATGCAGTGACGATGTAAAATGCACAGAGAATTTAAACTGGATTGGAAAGCACATTCCCGTGTCCGTTTCCATCTCCAGCAACTTGGTACAAGGAACGATTTTCCACTGTAATGAAAATCCATTGCAACTTATCGAGGAGTTTGTGAAGAGTCTAGAAGACATTGCAGCAAAAAGCAATTTAGAGATGATGGGTAAAATGGCTCCTTACCTTGAGACTCTGGACTCAATGATTGCCGGACTCGACTCGGAGCTGCGTCAACGGAGCGAGCCACAAGTGACAGAAGAGGACAAAGCAAGAAGAGATGCCGTGATAGATGCATTTGTGCAAGATTTGATAGAAGAGGAGGAACGGGAAGCTCGGGAACAGCAAACAACAGTTAACCCTTTCAACGGCGATGATTCATTGACAGACCAGGAATTCGAAAACTTTCTTAACGATTTATGGCAGGGAGATGAAGAGGAACTGGGGGAGGAGTTTTTTGATAACCTTGAAGAAGAGCGGGATGAATGCATTGAGGCGCTGATGGAGAGTGATAACGATATGGATCAAAACCTGGTGACTCCCATCAAGCAGAACTTTAATAATGATCCTATATATTTCCTGAAACAACAACGTCAACAGTGGAATCAGATCCGATCGGAATTTATTCGGTATATATCGACACTGCCGGTATTCGGATACAATAGCTCTCGTTATGACCTCAACCTCATCAAGGAATACCTGGTCCCTTACTTGGTTAACGAGAAGCAAATTCCACCTGAAGTAATCAAACGAACCAACCAGTACGTAAGTTTCAAGTTTGGAGATATCCAGTTCCTGGACATAATGAATTTTCTGGCTGGTGCGTCCACACTGGATTCCTTCCTGAAAGCTTACAAGACGGAAGAGACAAAAGGCTTTTTCCCTTATGAATGGTTGGATTCCTTTAATAAACTGGAACTCACCCATCTCCCGCCATACGAGTCCTTTTACAGCAAACTCCGCAAATGCAACCCTCTAGAAAAGGATTTTCTTGAGTACAATAAATTGGTTCTGCAGGGGAAAACATCTGAAGACGCATTGAAATCCTTGAAACTGAGATCGGTACCACCAACTGGAAAAGAGAATTATGACTATCTGGTCAAGGTGTGGCAGGACAACGGGATGCAAACGTTTCGGGATTTCTTGCGATGGTACAACGATAAAGATGTAATTCCCACTCTGGAAGCTATGCAGAAAATGATGGAATTTTACCACAACAAAGGTGTGGACATGCTAAAGCTGGGCTGCACTCTTCCCAATTTGGCAAACCGGATTCTGCATCAGTCTACCAAGTGTATGTTCTGGCCATTCTCCGAGAAAGACAAGGATCTGGCGGAGAAACTTCGAGAAGACACTGTTGGTGGTCCTCCAATCGTGTTTACAAGAAAGGCAGAGGTGGGAGTAACCCGGATCAGAGATTCTGACAATGTGTGTCAATCAATATTGGGAATTGATGCCAATCAACTCTATCCATACGCAATGTGTCAACCAATGCCTACTGGTCCTTACACACGGTGGGAAATCAAGGAAGAAAATGGACTGTTCTACCCGAAATACAATGGAAAGAGCCGTCTGGAGATGATGGTACTTGGGTTTGAACAAATTAAATGTCGGCAATGTACCATCGAGACTCTGTACACCGCTGGAAAACAGAAGAAGATCGGACCATACTTTGTCGACGGATACTGTGCGCATTGTCGGACGGTCTTTGAGGTGATGGGTTGCTACTACCACGCTTGCTCATGTCAGGATGCGAAACTGTCTACCACCGAACAAAAAGAAAAAGCCGAAAAGAAACGACAGCGGGACCAGGAACGACGAGAATACATCCGGGGAAAAGGCTACAGATTGGTGGAGCGGTGGGAGTGTGAGTGGTGGAAGGCAGTGAAGGAAGACAAGAATGGCGAAAAACTTTTCATGAAACACAATTTCCCATTCAATCCTCCAATGTCCGAAGAAAAGCTGATCTCGAAAATACGATGTGGAGAGGTATTTGGTTACGTGCAGTGCGATATCCACGTTCCGGATGATCTTAAACCGCAATTTGCGTACTACCCTCCAATTTTCAAAAATGCAAATGTCTCTCGAGCGGACATTAGCGACTTAATGAGACAACACGCCGAGCAGCACAATCTTCTTCGAAAGCCACAGAGAATGCTAGTGTCTAGTTATTATCTGGAAAATGGTACACTTATCACACCACAAGTGAAGTTCCTCCTTGACCTGGGGCTAAAACTTACGAAAATCTATCGCTTGGTGGAATACACGCCAAAGTACTGTTTTGTGGACTTCGTTGACTCTGTGGTTGAAGCCAGACGAGCAGGTGACCAGAATCCCGCGTCGTCTGTTGTAGCCGAAACAATGAAACTCATCGGCAACAGTAGCTACGGATACCAGATAATGGATCGTCGGAAACACACCTGCACAAAGTATGTCAATGACTCAAAGGTCGACTCTGTCATCAACAACAAACTGTTCAACACGTACAACCAGATTACCGACGGAGTATACGAGATCGGTATGGCGAAGAAGGTTATCGAGCACAAGGAACCCATTGTAGTAGGCTTCTTCATCTTACAGTACGCCAAGCTGAGAATGATTGAATTCTACTATAACTTCTTTGCCAAATTTTGCGACCCTAATCTCTTCGAAGAAATTGAGATGGACACAGATAGCCTTTACCTAGCTCTTGGTAAAAAGTCTATTTATGAATGTATTCGACCGGAGATGCGTCAAATCTGGAATTTGCACCGGGAAGATGATTGTTTTGATTATTTTCGCGCCGACCCGCATAGTAATTTCTTCCCTCGTGAGTGCTGTTCGGAACATAAGAAGCATGATCGCCGCACACCAGGACTCTTCAAGGAGGAGTTTAGGTGTACAAAAATGATTGCCTTGTGCCCAAAGACGTACTGTTGCTATGACGCACCTTCAGGAAAATGCAAATTCAGCAGCAAAGGTTTGAACAAGCGAGAGCTGGAGGCAGACGACGATGGTCCACTCTCCAAATATCAGCGTGTCCTGGATGATGCTGTCAATGTAATGTCTACCAACAGAGGATTCCGGACAATAAATAACTCTGTGCGAACATATGAGCTTCAGAAAAAAGGTCTCGCCTACTTCTATGCCAAAAGGAAAGTTGCAGCTGATGGCATTCACACTACTCCATTAGACATTTGACATTATTTGCAAATATTTTGTACATAGTTTCACTTTGTTATATTTTTTTTTATTTAATTTGTTGTGAATCAGATTTTTTTTTTTCTGAATTAAAAAATTTTTTAGTACACAACTGAATCAAAAATCACCTTTTTGTAATCCGACACTGAACCAAAAAACGTCGTTTTTACGGTGTAAAATGAAAAAATTTGGGACTTTTTGCAAAAAATATTGGTTCAAAATCCGCCGGTCCGATTTTTTTGAACTTTTTTCCGACATTAGGAATTTTTTTTTGATTAAAAATCGGAACTTCCTAAAATTTTTCGATTATAAAATCGCCCTTTTACTTTTTTAAATATATTCGAAAAACGCCCTTTTTACGGTGTAAATTTGAAAATTTTACGACCGTAGGGAGATTTTTTGGTTCAAAAATACGACCTTCGGAAATTTTTTTTGTTTAAAAATACGACTTTGGAGAAAATTTTAAGTTACAAAATCGACTTTTTCACAATTTTCGAAGTTTAAAACATTTTGTAAAAAGGCACTCCCTGTCGGAGAATCGAACCCCGGTCTCCAGTGTGACAGACTGACATATTAACTACTATACTAACAGGGACTTGATTTAGTACCACAAATCGTTGCTTATATGTAAAAACTGAAGTTATTTTTCTGAAAATTTTAATTACACATGACAATAATACATTTGCAAAACACATAACAATAATACATTTACAAAGCACATTACAAAACAAAATTACAAATACATTGACATAAAACGCATTAAATGAAAGTCATTAAGCTGACTGTCAATCTGATTACTAGTAAATACACACCATGCAAAGTACACGGTATAGAGTCCACATAAAGGTAAACTCTGTGTTTTCTTCTGTATGAGTCTGACGTATTGTTTGTAGGGAAAGTGGGAATAAATCTCCTTGTAGGTTTCCAGCGGTTCACCCATAGAGTCACCAAAGTATATAACTCCATTTTTATTTGCTATAGTGATCCAGTGTTGTCCCTGTTCACTTGACGCTTGATTGTTGATTATCGCAAAGGAGTTTTTTCGTAAGAGTGGACAATTATTGGCTGCGTATACACCCAAAAACTTGTGTTTCAAGTGCGGAATTTTATTTACAACCTGACTAATTGCCTCATCATCCATTCTTTGTTACCTTTCCTTGATTATCAATGTACAAGGTTGAAAGCTTCTCACCCAAAAGAAATAATTCAACTGGTTCAGCCAACGGCTTTGAAAATTTTAATTCGATTCTTAGTCGACTACCGGTTAGTTCTGGAAAATACAGCTCCGCGTCTGACTCAAGAGTTGACGTTACATCAAATACCAAAATGTAGTGATTAGCAAATTCACTTAAAGGTATAGCTGGTCCAGAGCGTGTGAAATGTAGACTTTTCAGTGTTGTATAATACGCTTCTACGTCGTTTGTGGTATCCAGCTGTACAATTGGTAGACCGTTTCTGAAAATTGACACATGACGCAAATCGAATTTTTGGTATTCATAGGGATTCGTTTCTAGTGAACCAGTAAATTTCATGTTAGTATTCATTGCTAGTGCGATTCGCCGGATTGGCTGATTTTGAAACAAGTCATCGCGAATAAATTCATTTTGACTGTCTTGTATGATGAATGTTTTTGCAATTGTTTCATTGAATACATATTTAGCAGGTCCTTTCAAATGAGTCTTTTCTATGGATGTGTATGCGTCTTCGGACAGAATCATTTGCCTTGTCAGTAGTGACGCTCGAGTAATTTTGAAATGATAGCCTTTTGACTCATCAGCAGCAATGAGCGAGAAATGAGGTGAAGCTTTGGTCAGCTTGATGCGCATATCCACCTTCGGCAGCATTAGCCGTTCACAATTGAACAAATCAACTGATAATTTCCCGATTAGAAAAACTTCACCCGACTTCTTTGTCAACTCCATCCGATTTTCCATGGTAGATGATGTCACATCACCAGGATTGTGCTCATAGGTGTACCCCTGACAGAAGAGTATCCCTCTCTTACACTCCAATCCATGTGATACTTCGGTTTCAAGATATGCTTTGTGTGGATACAGTCCATTACTTGAACTGACAAGTTCGCCGTTGAGATATACTTCACAGTTGGAGAAGAGGGAATGCAGTATATTATTTACAAAGAGAACCGAGTCTTTTCCTTCGGTGTCCAGGGTTTTGTCTCCCGCAGCCAGAATCTTCACTGCTAACTTTAGCTCAATGTGCTGCATGTCCAAGAACACATTTCTGTCTGTTCGCACAGAAAAGTCCAAGTTAGGACCTGAGACTGATGTTGTAGGATAAATTTCTTGGACATTGGACGCATCGAAATTAACCAAAATAGATGGATTCTCGAAGATGTCCAACGAAGAATGTGTTGCTGCTTGAGGAATATCTTTAATCATCATGCTAATTTACACAAAATGTCTGCACGACTGCGCGCTGTGGATCCTTTTTTACGACTGATTTTCCTGGTTTGTGTTGACCTTTTATGTGTCTTTGTCGATTTTCGTCGTCGCTTAGTCGTCTTTTTGTGAACACCCCCACCGCCAAGCTGCTTTCTAGCGGTTCTTTTCACTGTCTGTTTCAATGCTTGTCTTGGCTTGACTTTTCCTTCAATGACATTCATTATTTCAGGTGCAGCCTCTTCAGCTAGTGATTTTGCAATTCTTTTGGCCGCTGGAACAATAACATTTGACAGTACCGGTGCAATTCTGCGTCCAATTTTCATAAGTGCCCCGAATCCTTCTCCATTCTGTTTGACATGTTGATATCCGTATTGCCTAGATTTGCCTTTGTGAAATGGCATTGTATTTTGTTTTCGATAAGACCTTCCCATTCTCAACGACGTCAAAAATTAGAATGACTTCTGAACAAAAGGGCAAGCCTTGTTATACCAACGGACACGAAAGGTATGATTTCTCCAGTGTGATCCCGCAATTTTATCGTAATGGTATGGAAATTTTTCTTTTCTATTTTCTTGAACTGAAGCTTATCAAATGACTGATAGTTCATGTAGTGTGTTGTTAATATTCTGTCATGTTTCAGGCTTGGCGTGAACGGAAAGCATCGGAGCACTGGTGCTCTTGTATCGCCAATAATTCCGTGTTCAATAATATCTGCGTACACCATTACAGAATGATATCTCAAAATGTCGATTGGGTACATACTTTCGTGAGGACCCTCTCCGAACAACAGAAATGAGGACGGGAATCCAAGAATATGTGCCAGGTCACTACCAATTATGTTCAGAATCGAGCTTGAATTAGGCAAGTTAATGGTCAAGCTTTGATTACGCGAAACAACATTCCAGGTAAAATTAACACTTCTATGTGGATTTACTGTCTTCACAGCATCCTGCATAGCTCTCAAAATATCCGTCAGCGAGTGATATAATCCAGCTGGAATTCTGCAAACACACGATCCGTCTTCATTTGCATTTTCTCTGTACCGAAATCGTCCATCAGTAATATTGTGATATAAGGCAGGGTACGAAATTTCCAAAAGTGCAACTTCCCAATCTCCATCAAGGTTAAATTGTTCCGGTAAAAAGTTGCTAAATGACGCTAAAGTATTGTCTGGATACAAATTTAATGACGCGTTTGACACCAACTCAACAATGAACTGCTTCATAGCTAGACAGTATATAAAATGAGCTCCTTCTCATAAAATTGTCCTTTAATAATATTCTTGTCTTTGTCTTGTAGTATATATGTATTAGGCAACTTGTTTACTAGTTTGATAACTTTAAAAATTTCATCAGTAAATTGCGCTTTGTATCCTTTTCGGAATGGCATATCTTTTTTCGATATACGAACATAGTCGCCAGCTTTAAATTTTGGTTTTCTGTACTTCAGAGGTAATCTTCTGTAAATAAGTCCAAGCATATCTTCCTTTTGCACATCTTTTGGTGCCATGCCTATAGATCGATTAGTTCGTGCGTTCATTGTCTTTACAAATGACTGGAGTTTAGTGTGATATTTCCATGTGTTTCTTTCCTCAAGGTATCGATACAAAATATTTTTTAGAGATTGTATGGCTTTCTCTGCGTAAGCGGCTTTCTTGTCACTAAATGTATGATACAGTCGTATACCCATATTATTGCAGTACGTCTTGAATGCACCTGCAAATTCTTTACCGTCATCTGTCCAGAGGTATTTCGGCTGCGTTCCTGATCTGGTTATTATTTTGACAAAGGCATTTTTTGCACTTACAGCAAGCTTGTTTTTGATTGGTTCGACATAGACAAACCGCGAGAGTACATCAACCATAACCAACAAATATTGAATACCATTATTGTCCGAAGCCAGTTTATCAACTTGAGCTAAGTCACCACACCAAATGTCATTAACGAAACGAGGATACACCCTCTGCCTTTCGAATTTTCTCACAGCTACGTGATGTTTTGTGTATGCATTGTTTGAATGAAGAAACTCTTTCACTTTCTTCACGGACAAACCACTAGCTTTTACCAAACTTTTAATAGACCCAAATGCTGCCGGTCCATTAGTGTATAGTCCTTGGAGTAATCTTCGTTCAGATTCGGAGATCAATCCAGCCGCCGGTACCCTCCTGCTTGGCATACTTATTTTTTACAAGGTGGTTTGGTAAATGAAGAACTGACACAAGACCTTGATAAGATGCCGGAAGTCTCTTTTTTGGATTCTGCAAATCTTGAAGAAATGAGCTAGCACGGATATCAACGGAGTTACCGTCAAGTAAAATGTTATCTTCTGACACACTCACGCGAGGCGATTCTTCAATAATTGCAAGTATACGTCTGGCTCGATCAAGCGCTATCCCGCTAAGAAGGGTTAAATTCGCTAGAGGATCGTATGACTTTGATTGTTTTGGTTTATCGGGTTCGCGCTCGATAGTTGGTATAATTTTGGACTTTGCCTTTATTTTAGGATTGTTTAATATTTCTTCCTTGTCCAACTGTTCCTTATTTTCGTTTCCACCAAGCAGTCGTTTGTACAGTGAGTTAGGAATTAACACGAATTCTTCAGACCCTGCCATCTGCAGTGACGCCAAAGCGAGAAATGATTGCTGGAGCAATTGCTTTTATTAGGGCGAGTCCTTTCTTTGAGGATAGTATAGTTCTCCGCTCAGATATGGTGACTTTCTTCAGCGATAGACGACGAATTTGATCTCTGTATTTGATTACGGCTGACTTTGTTACATTGACATTACCGTGAATGAGGTTGAGGATGCATTCGCAGAGGAATCTGATGAATTCCGTGGGACATTTTCGAATGAACGTGACTTGAAAACTACTGTTGAAGGTTAGAAATACCCATAGTGTATAAGCGTTTTGTTTGCTCATCGTCAATTTTGGATATGCGAGCTTCGGACGGAGTGAGATAAAACCTCGCTGGAAAACTGGTAGAGTCTGTACAATAACGCAACTTGTCAACTGTTCTTGGATGCAGATCAATTAATAAATGACCAAAAGGTTTTGAAGTTGCACTTTTATACCAATTAACCAGATGCTTTCCAAGACCAAGTTGTTGACTTAATCTACTGATTTGTTGAACGTCTCGTGGGGACTTGAACAGTACAATGTGAGTATTCTGTAGTTCAGCGTCTCTCCCTATACTACTCTTATGAAACAAATTATGTTTTATGTAGATGGCATTTAATTTGCGATGTCTCCCCGAAGTCGCCAACTTTTCAAACTTTTGGTTTTTAGATAATTCTGCACACGAGTCGTCAAAAATTAGTAGGTAATTGGTACCGTCAGCAGGTAGCGATTCAATCATTTCGAAATCAATGCATTGTACAAATTCAATATTGGAAACTTCTGTCTGCATTATACTGTACAATGGTTGATAATGCTGATAAAAATACAAAATCTTGTCAAAGGGTGGTTGAAACACACCGCATTTCAGCATTTCATAGACAAGCTGCGATTTTCCTGATGCACTTGGTCCAACAAGGGACATGAACACACGATCTTTGGTCGAAATCACTTTGTTCATAATTTAGGATTTGGTAATACGTATGCGACAGTACTGGACAAAATTGCGACCCAGAATGTGCTTTCTGGACAAGATTCGACAAGCCAAAGTTTTACAATGGATAAGCAAACAAGAAGTAGGACCAAAAGAATTTGCGTGAAAAACAAGGTTTGCGATCTTTGTACTTTCTTCCCACAAAATGTAAATGGCTGTCTCTCGTTATTTTCAGAATCAAACACTATTTCGTTTAAAGTGCAGTCTGCAATATCAGTCATTGAAAACCAACTGTTATGAACAAAACATTGTATTAAAATGACTTTATTCAGGTAAAATGTTAAATAGATCAGAACTATAAAAACTAGCTAACCAATCAGCCAAACCAATTACTCTTCTATGTGCACAAAAGTTTATAGTTGTGTGGATATTGGGATATGCATAACAGTCTGATTCGTCATTTAAGTCTTTTATTTCCGGACAGTAGAAATCTTCCAAATTTGTGAAGTTACAGTTAAATAAGTCTGATAAATATTTTGTTTTTGCGCTACCTTTGGTATAATACCATGCGTTCTCTCGCTTGATGGATTCAACAATAACTGGAATTTGAGAATAATTATACTTGCCATGGTACCATTTGATACCATGCTCATTAGCTATAAGGTACGAGTTACGGCGGGCTTCTTCTTTTGTCCAAAATGTATGGGAATAGGGGGGTTTAAAGGTGTATACTTTGGATTTTGATTCACAGCAATATGCGAGTTCTTTAATAATATTACCGGTAAATGCTTCGTAATCTACCACAATATCCATCTAACAATCAAATTCGACGTAATATTTTGACGAGTGTGATAAATACAAACAGTAAAGTATTCCAGATATATGTCCCAGAAATGGTGAGTTAAATGGAACGTTCGGGATGGCGTAACAATAACCCGGGCCAATGTCATAATACTCTTTCATAAAACCCGCTGCATCATGTAGGACAGCGTGAACACGTATTACTTTAGAAAATTTGAGATAATTATCCAGTTTGGAGTTACCCATTCCAATAATGCCCCCATAAGGACAAAGTTTATTAACAGCAAATAAATCAGTATTTTCATCTAGTGATAAGCAAGTGGCTAAAAAGAAATTCTTTC
>JAAUXT010151717.1_pt1 | contig 12574 bp, 15 predicted proteins | sample 7278171 | NCBI WGS metagenome assembly JAAUXT01 (sample SAMN14350112, study PRJNA611818) | marine sediment metagenome | isolation source: surface marine sediment (1.8m) | place: French Polynesia: Moorea | collected 2018-08
CAAAAATCAAAAATCAAATGTTACCACTCAAACCCCCATACAATATACTACATTTCATCAATATACTTCTTTCACCAAATATTTGTACCTTCTGGGACATGGAGCCATTTCTACATCTGCGCCCCATTTTTTCTGCACTTCCAAATTTGACCTTTTTGACCTCAGAAGCCCAAAAATTCAAATTTGACAAATTCCTTCCTCACACATTATCTCTAACTCAAAATGAACCAAAAGAGCCCAAAAGATTCTTAATCAATCCTCATCTTGACCATGAAGCTGCTGTAGACATACTTTTGGAAGAGGCTGCCTACAGGTGCTTTGATTTGGCTCGCACTGATTTGGCTCATGAATTTGAGCCCAAATTAGTAAAGTAGTAAAAATGTTGTAATCACACTGTGTACAAAGTTTCCACCTCAACAAGTTCTCCTTTTGTGCACTGCCTGCACGAAAATGTGTTGTTTTCTTTTCCCGGACGCCTGTCACCGAAGTTGAGACAAGGAGCCAACAAGACTTGAACAACAAACTGCACTTCTCAATTTGCTGGAATGGAAAACCAGCTATTGTTTGGCTGTGGCAGGTTCAAAGACATGTAACTGATCTCACTGCACGACTTGCACTGAAAGTGAACTCAAGTTTCCATGGCAACAGCTGCACTAACAATGGTAGGTTCAATGCAACTGCAGCTGCAGCAAACACATCGTGTTTCCATGGAAACAACTGCAGGTGAAGCTGCTTCTTGGCACCAGGTGCAGCAGAAGTGGAGAGGGTCAAATTTATCAAGAAAATACACCTGAAACAGACTGTAAACTCGCAGTCAACAGAATTGAGACAAATGTTCAGCTCCAATTTCTGTTTCAACACAGATGTGTGGTTTGTTGGAAAGAAAATTCCTCAAAACAGAACGTTGTAATTCATTCGCAAGGAAAAGTTTACCAGCCTCTGGACAGTCATGATGTACTGTTTGGTAACTGAACACAAGAAGTGAGAGAATGGATTGGACAAAAATTCTATTTGCAGATTATATGAAGGATGAGTTTAACTGCCTGTCTGTGTCTTTATTCCTCCAGCACCTGGTGTCTTTCACAGGTTGTGTGGGGCTGTTTGTTTGTCCGTGGGAGCTGTATAACCATTTCAAGGACGAGGACAGTTCCACAAGCCTGAAACCTGGGATTGGTTGGGGCACATACATTTTTTCTGGTTGGGCATTTTTTGTTGTAATCAATGTTGTTGCATGTTCCTTGATTCTGTGTTTGCATAGGAACCTTGGGGAAAATGTTTGGTTTCTCCTGTTTAGTCCATGCAGATTTCAGATAATTTTAGTATTGCTTGTGTTGGTTGTTCCTTTAGCCACATCTTGTTTGGTGAAAACCTGTTATGAGAAAGTTTGCAGAAATCACAAGGATCCTGGTAGAGAGGAGCTGGGTTGTAGTGAGTCTGACCCTGGGATTCAGGAGAACACTGACACACTTGCACACCAGGTCACCCTGAGAACAACCCAGGCTCTCTCAACACCAACATCAAAACTGTCAAACATACTGAACATGTACATTTCAATGTTCTCTTGGTTACTCAAAATACATGTGGTGAAAAAACTCTCACTTTGTTTGTGCAAGTGTTGTGAAATGAATACAGAGAAGAGTGTGAGTGAAGCAGGTCAGATTCACACTGTTGAGCTTGGTGCATCCCAGCCTGAAGGGTGGATCTGAGGACACTCTGACTCCGTATTGAGAAGAAGAAAACTGACAACTATTTGACGACTAATTCTCAGAGTAGGTCCCAAGGCAATGGCGCAGTTCAGTCCCAAAGACAGATTCAGAGCCCAAGGCTTTCCCTTTGTGCAGTTCCAAAGTTTCAGAAGAGAAGCATACAATCTGAACATTCACAAGGCAACCGCTGAAATGACAGAACAGCCCTTTCTTTTCTCTTATCACTGTTATCACTGTCACCATATCTTATCTCTTATCACTGTTTCTTGTCCAGTTGTTGCTGAGAAGCCTGGACTATTTTTTTTCTGGCAATGCCTTGACTTCCAGATTCCTGTCTTGCTGTCATATCCAAATGAAACTGACAGCCATGAGCAATGTAAACATTGCTGCTGTTTGAGATCTTCCTCCAAGGATTGTGAGAAGTGATCCTGCAAAATAACAGAGTTGTGTTGATCCCAGAAAACCTCATTGCATGTTTCAAACAAATTCAATAAAATACAACATGATGGGAGTCAACAAAACAATTACAGTGTGGTTGAAAAATTAAAAATGAACACCAACCTTTGTTTGTTGTTTTTGGATTAGCTGTGTCTGGTCCTGATGTAGCTGTTCCCTCCTGTCCACTGGTCTGTTCTGGTGTGGCTGCTGGTTCTGAACCCTGGGTTTGTTCTGCAGGGGCTGTTGAGTTCAGGGTTGTTTTTTGTGTGATGGAGGTTCTTCCTTCTGGCTCTAGATTGATTGCTGGCTCTGGGCTGTTTGTAGTTTCAAGAGCAGCATTTGGTTCTGGACAGGCTGTGAGTTTTCCAGTGGACATGTCTGTCAAAAAAGGGAAACTCATTGTAAGTTGACACAAGGCAGGAGCTTGGTGATCAGATAGCCCATTGTCAAAACTCAACAAGCACAAAAAGGTTGACCTAGCTGCACTCAACACACATCTACTGTACCTTGTGGAGAGCAGCGCCATGTTTTCCAGTTCACCCAACCTGCACACCTGGGTTTGAAGACCAGGTATTGCTGGAATGGGTCCTTGTACCATTTTATGTTTCCTTCCAATTCCTCCTGTTTGAGCCAGCAGAGGTCAGAATTACACTTCAAGACAGAGGTGCTAAGTCTGGGGTCACTGAGGGACAGGGTCAGAGGGGTGGACATGCTGCTGAATGTATCAGCTACAATCACACTCAGTGGGTTGTCATGCAGCCCCAGGGTGTGCAGGGTGGTCAGTCCAGTGAAGGTATCAGGTGTGAGACAGGTCAGTTTGTTTTCTTCCAGTTTCAGGTGTTCCAGCCAAGCCATGTTTTCAAACGCCATGTCCTCTATCACAGAAATCTCATTGCTGCTCAAGTCAAGAAATATACACATTATTTGGTTCACAAAGTCCTCCTTCCTGATTCTGGTGATCTGGTTTTTGTTGAACTTGATCTGACTGAACCATAGAGGGGTGTCACCTGGTACTGACACCAGTTTATTTTCAAACAGGTGAAGGTCACTAAGTTTTCTCATCCCTTTGAATGCTCCTGACTCCACCTCTGATATTTGGTTGTATGTCAGGTACAGATGACAAAGGAGTTTCTGCTGTATAAAATCATTCTTTCTAATTATTGTAATTGCGTTCTGGAACAATATCAGTTTCTCCAGTTTTGTCATCATTCTGAAAGCATTCTCCTCTATCTGTGAGATTTGATTGTAAGCTAGGTCCAGTTCAATGCATTCAGCCAGGTTGAGGAAGTTCTCACTCTTGATTTTGTGGATCATGTTGTGTCTCGCAAAAATCTTCCTGGTGCTGGGAGGGAAGTCTGAGGGAACCAATGTGAGAAAGTTTCTGCTCAGCTGCAGAGTCTCCAGTTTGTGCATCTTTCTGAACGCTCCATCTTCAGTCTTTGACAGCTTGTTCCAGAACAGAGACAGTTCAGTGCAGACTGCCAGGTTGACAAAATCCTCCTTTCTTACTTCACTGATCTTGTTGGAGTCTAAACGCAGCCTCACAACACTGGCAGGAATACCAGTGGGAACTGATGCCAGCTGATTATGATTCATAGTGAGGTTTCTCAGACTTTCCATCTTCCTGAAGGCTCCTTCTTCTACCTCAGATATTTCATTGAAGGCCAGGTCCAGCTCAGTGCACACTGTCTGATTGGCAAAGTCATTCTTCCTGATCATTTTTATGTGGTTGTAATACAACCAAATCTTGGTGGCCTCAGCAGGGATGTCTGATGGAACTTCAGTCAGGTTTCCTCTCTTTCTTGTTGACAGACCAGTTCTGAAATAGGTGTGGCTCTGCACTGGAGATGGCAGCACCAATAAGATACCCACTGCAAGCAAATTGTATCCTCACAACAGAAAGCCATCAACACTTTTTGGAGCATAACAACAGACTTTTAGGAGAACAGCCACATTTAGAAGGACTTGACCAGACAACACACTGACCCCCAAAACGGAAACTTTGACAGCCAAAAATCGGAACACAAGAATCGGAAGAACCCAACTAGTGTACCAAGGCCTGGATATTTTTTTTTACCAAAGACACTCGTGCGAAAAATTTCACTTTCACCCTTTTCCTGAGCAACCCAAATCCTAATGGTGAAAGGACAAGTGGAGAACTTGCTAAACTGACTTTCAGAAAGCAAATTGCTGGGATCGTGCTCTGCCGCTGTATTCCTGTAGTAAAAAGCTGCAACAACCCCCAGGCCCCAGCTTTGGAATATTTTCAGGATTTTCAGTTCACTTTGTTCATAACACAAAGTTGAACAGTGCCTACCCTGTCATTCCTGAGTGGAGTAAGCACAGAAGTACGAGACAATATCCAACCAAAGTGAGAATTGTCATGATCAACAAAGAAGCCAATTGGCCTGTCTGCACTGAGAAGGGGAATCAAATCAATTGTCATGAATCAACCACCCGTGACCTTTCAGGCCGATCGTGACCATGACAATTTTCACCTTCGTTGGATAGAGCCTCGTACTTCTGCAAATAGTTATTGACACCCATGGAGGGAAACAAACTTATGCTTTTGTGGTCTCACAAAAGTGATTGTCATTTTCTCAGCAAAACATCATACCCAATATCCACATTGCTCTTTGAGGCAACATCCTTCAAACCCAAGACATAATCTTCAATAAACTGTGTTCTTCTCCACTTGTACAAGTGTCAGTACACCCTCCCTCAGTGCCTGACTGCACCAACTCAACAGAACCACCTCAACCTTTCAAAACACCAACTCAAATTACAAGCTCACAGAATCAGACACTGCTTCCCTTGTCCAACAGGGGGATCACATCTCAGATCAGGTTTCCATGGTAACATGAGATGCAATGTGACACGAGTGTGTGGTGTTCGCTGATTTTGATCGGCAGGGCAGATGATTATATTTTGGCGCTTGTCAAACCAAAATGTTGAGTGTATTATGTCTGTTGAACGGATTTCCTTGAGCAGATAGGGTGAGGTGAGATGTGGTGTGTGTGTGTGTGTGTGTGTGTGTGTGTGTGTGTGGTGTGTGTGCGTGGTGTGTGTGTGTGCGCGCATGTGTGTGTGTGTGCGTGTGTGTGTGTGTGGTGTGCACTTTGTGTGTCAGTGGTCTTTCGTGTGTGTGTGTGTGTGTGGTGTGTGTGTTGTGTGTTGTATGTGTGTGGTGTGAGCGTTGTGTGTGCCAGTGGTGTGAAGTGTGTGTGTGTGTGTGTGTGTGTGTGTCTGAGTGCATCTGTGAGTGTGCGTGTGTGTATGTGTGTGCGTGTGTGTGTTTGGTGTGATCACAGTGGTGTGCACGGCAGCTGAGTTCACTTTTTGTTCTCCATTTTACGAAAGTCCTGACACTTTTGCTGCCATGGAGATCACATTTCTGTGGATCAGATTTCCATGGCAACATGACAAGAATTGTGAAAATCTATGTGCGGTATCCCACAAAATGTACGACCTTTTGCTGTTGTGTGAAATGCCCCAATTTGGTGTTTGTTCGAATTGGGGTTTTCACACAGATGACGCGGCGTCAAAATTTTGACGCGAGGCCAGGAACGGACTGGACCATTTTTTAGGCTGTCCATTGGGCGTCATGTTAAATTTGATGCCCGCGCATCAAAATTTGACGTACGCGTCGAAATTTCTGACGCTGCCCTGCCTGTGTGAAAACCCTTATTCCCTGTCGGGGCACCGGCACCGAGTGGTTGTCCAGTCCAGTCCAGTCCAGTCCATCCCTTCCCAACCCCCCCCCCCCACAAGACACACACCACCCCGCCCAAAATTCTGACCCACCCACCCAACAATAACCTTGCCAAACAGACAAACCCATACTCCTTCGTGGTTCGTGCACACAGGCTGCCACACGGACATCGCACCTGCACTTCCCTGACGCATTTTTCTCATTGGTGACGCGCGGTCGTTTTCTTGACGTCGGCGTCAAAATTGTACATTGAACCCAATTGTGGAATTTATGACCTCAACGCTAAAAGTAACCGTGCGTCACCCAAAGTGAAAACCGCTGGAGTTCTGCTTCCTTGGTTTGGTCAGCACTTCAACACCTGCCGGAATGGTTGCTTGGTGGCGACGACAAAGTTTGCCACTTTTCCTGCAAACGTCGGGTCTGGAGCAAGCGAGTTTCGGTACCCATGGAAACGGATCCGTGAGGTGCAATAGCGAGTTTAAGTTCCAGGTTTGAAATTGACGCCACGTCATTGAAAACTTCAATGTTGCATCAACTTTAGACACCCTGACACAGAAAGATTCTGCTTGAGAAACCCTGGTTTTTAGTCAATTTTGTTCAACAATACTTCAAAAATGTGGAATTACTTCCCAAATGTGGAAACATCAAGGTGTGTAAAACTTTTCTTGATATTCATGTTGACGTTTCCAATTTCAAACGTCGAACTTAAACTCGCTATTGAACATGGCAGCGCGTGGGCGTGACGTCACCAGTACCACGTGAGACGCGTCGAGCACGTGGGTCGAAGAAAGAAAGCTGACACTCAACTTCAAATCTCTCATCTCTGAGCAGTTTTATTTGTTCTTTCTGCCAGTCTGATAAACACAGACAGACACCTTTTGTTTCTAGATACGCATTGTTCTTTTTTACAATCTCAAATCCAAGACACAATTGGATTGTCATGCTTGGTAAAGCCTGGGTTGCATCACGGGTTGCGTCATGGGGTTGCGTGTGGGTTCCGTCATGGGTTGCGTCATGCGTTGCGTCATGGATGGGTTGCGTCAGGGACTGTGTCAGGGTTGCGTCAAGTCAAATCAACTGTCCGGCATGACGCAGGAGGGATGATCAGAAGTGTAAGCCATGATGACTTTGGCTCAAGCGCACAGATTTACAATGGCTTTTGTTCTGAAAAATTCATGGTTGTGACCCAACACCAAAGTCATCAGTAGCTTCTGGATCACAATCAACAGGATGGGGTCAACATAATTTGCATGTGCAAGGGGTAAAATACTTTTTTCCATGAGTAGCAATGACAGTGGAGTTTGGAATACTTGGCAGGTCACTGACCTCGATCGTGGTCAGGATATGGACAAACCCGCTCCCACACAGACACTGGATAAGTCTCCGATAACCTGATTCCACGTATGAGACCCACCCGTTTGATGATGAAGCCAAATGGAAAAAATAGTCTGCTGGTTTCTTCTCAGCCTGATGGCCTCGGGCAACAAACTAGATCCTTGGATCTGCGGGTAGAAATCTAGTTTGTCGCACAGTTGAAGAAACCAGGATATTTGTTTTATCCGTTTTGTCCTCTGCTCAGTGGCAAACTTGACAACTCGGCGACAAAGTCAATTTTTGCCGAGCTGAGGACCAATCAGAGAGCAGGAATTTTGAATGTAGGTCACTGGAGGAAAGCGACACAGACTGGCTAGAGGCGCCCCCAGGATCAGCTGGAGGCGCCCCCTGGTTGTTCCCCCCGCCGGGAGGGGCCGCTGTTAGAGCTTGCTGCGCGTCGCCATGCGCGACAGCTCTTTGCGCAGAATTTTCCCCGCTGCGGATTTGGGGATGGACGAGACGAACTCGATCCCTCCTCGGAGACGCTTGTAGTGGGACAGGTGCTCTGGAAAAAGAACAGGGAACCAGTAAACGCTGGGGACGCCACTCTGTGGGGGCGGGCGTGCACCCGTGGTCATGAAATTTGTGTTGGAGCTTGCATCCTGGACGCTGTGAGGCTTATATCACGTCCCTCCATTACAAACAGACGCACATACGCATCCACCCATCCACACACACATACGCACACACGCACGCCCACGCCCAGCCCCATCCCACCTTGCCCGTGATCTGGAAAAGGAACCGGGAAACAGACGGTCAGGAACGTCCAGCGGATCTCTGCACAACCAGCGAGAAGCGTCCCGGTGTAACAGGACCAGACAACGACCAGGACCAGACAATGACCACACTCCAAGGTCGTTGTGAGGTCCTAAAATTTCAGGACTACACAACAACATCGGAGAAATGTTGTGGTCAGGGTCTGGTCCTGAGACACCGGCCCTCTGAGGATGCCTCCCCATGTGGGCCCTGCAACAGGCACTGACACAAGAGGAAACACTGAACCAGTGGCCTCGGTGTGTGCTCTTGAATTTGGACCCTTGACTGCAATCCCATGCATTTGTTCCTCTGGCAAGACACACCAGATTTTGAACGTTACATTGCAGGGTCCACCCACAGTTTGCCAGCCCTTGACCCTGTTCCTGGACAACTGGCGTTCTGACGCAGCACCCTGCACGAACACGCACACACACACGCACGCACGTACACGCACGCACACACTCCACACTCCACACACCCGCACACACGCACGCACGCACGCACACTCCACACACCCGCACACACGCACGCACGCACGCACACTCCACACACACGCACGCACACACGCACGCACACCCACGCACCGTCCACGTAGTCATGGATGTCCCTCTCGGAGACGCGCTTGCCCGGCTTCCTGACGATGAAGGCGCGCGGCAGCTCCCCAGCCTCGCGGTCCGGCACGCCCACCACGCCCACGTCGTCCACGCCAGGGTGGTTAATGAGCAGACCCTCCAGCTCTGCTGGCGCCACCTGGTGATGGAGTGAGGATGAGATACACGCACATCCCGGCACGCACACCCACGCACACGCACACACGCACACACATGAACCACGTACGCAAACGCGAGCACTAGATCTACGCCTGTGACCAAACGAACCAACTGAAATGGGCACGGCGCCTCGCCCCTCCCCCATCCTGAACGCTGCTACTGTACCTGGAATCCCTTGTACTTGATGAGTTCCTTGATCCGGTCCACGATGTAGAAGTAGCCCTGGTCGTCATGGTAACCCACGTCGCCTGGAAACAGAGCAACACGGGTGAACCCATGTTGTATCACGCAGGCACTGACCAACATATCCGTACACACGCTCGTACACGCACGTCCTAAACACGCGATTCGAGAAGCCCTGCTGGTTATGAATGGGACACATGTCTTCTGACGTCAGCTGTGAGCAGAAGAGCTAACGGAGAGACAGCAACTGGCCTGTCTCTCTGTCTCATTGTATCTCTGTCTCTCTCGTTCTGTCTCTCTCTGTCTCTGATCTCTGTCACACACACACACACACGGCGGAGAAGGAACCCTGCTGGTCAAAGGTGGACTGGAGCGAGGAAACACGTGTGATTTCACACACATGCACGCACACACTCTCACACACTCAATCCATGCTGTGCCCTTTCGTCAGACTTCCTCTTCACCCTTGTGTCTCTGCCCCACGATCTCTCTCATTCCTCTCTCTATCTCTCTCTCTCTCATTCAATCTCTCTCTGTTCTCTCTCTCTCTCTCTTTCTCTCTCTCTCTCTCTCTCTCTCTCTCTTTCTCTCTCTCTCTTTCTCTCCGTCTCATTCACACACAAACCCAACAAACCCTTTCTGCTGCAAGTCACAAAAAGTCAAATGACCGATCAGGAGCAGCTGGTGTTGTGTTGGTGTGTTGCGTGTCACTAAACAAAGACTCTGTCATTTTGCAGGAGCAAAAAAAGCGCAATGGCTTCCTTCCCTTAACTAACAAAAACCTTCAGCGGTGGCCTTTTTGTGCAGCCTTCATTCACACTCCGTTGCCCCCTCGTACCCTGGGCTGCCCAGCCCGCCCCCCCCCCCACTCACTCCCGGCTCGTCCTCGACTCCCCATTCATAGGCCAAGCGTCCTCCCACCCACCCTCCCAACCTGACCCCGCCTCCCGCCCGTAACTTTGCCTCACCCACCTCCCTCTACTTTCCACCCACCTATCTGACCCTCCCACCCATCTCCCTACCTCTCCCACTCATCTCCGTCACCTTCCCACCCATCTTCCCCCCGCCCACCCCCTGGCCCCACCCCACCCATCTGCCCCTCCCCATCCCTTGGACCCACCCCCGCCCGGCTCCTGGCTCCACCCCCGCCCGTCCCCTGGCCCCTCCCCGCCCCCTGGCCCCGCCCCCGCCCGTCTGCCCCCTGTTTGATTGCCCGTTGTTAATACTTCACATGACTGCACGCATTGTGTCACAGATGATTGATCTGTCCATCGATTGGGAATCACAAGTGATCAATCAGATTCTCGTATCGACCCGTCTGTCTCGCGCGCACGTGAACACGGTGGGGCGTCGGTCCCGCGCCCGCGCAGGGGAGGGCCCCGTCCGCACTGTCCTCCCCAGGGGCCAGGGACACAGCGGGTGCGCGTAACTCTGCATTGTGTCCCTGCACACGTCATCCGACGCTACGTCATCGCAGATTGACCTGAAAACCCCCCAAGGACTCCAGCTGCTGTGAAACCTGCTTCGCACTGGATGAGGATCTGTTTTCGCGTGCAGATCAATTGGCTTTTCGTTGCACGCTCGACTCACTATTCATTTGTACAGGGACGCAACGCGTGACGCGTGCAGCGTGCCACGCCCCTCACGACATCTGGGATCCTTGGAGGCGGTGTAGGGATCGTTAAATCATTCAAAGCGATTCCGTTTCCGCTGGGACGCCTGACGGAGGGAAACCGAAGAGCGCGGCGGCGGCGTCTCCGCTGACGCGCCAAGGCCGCCCGCTCTCACCCCGCCTCTCCCCGCATCCCTACCTCCCCCCGCCCGCTCCCCTCCTTACCCTGCCCGCTCCACTTGCCGACACCCTTCCGCCACAATCTATCTCCACACACACTACCTCTCCCTGCTACACCTACTCCCCGCCCCCTCTCCCCACCACCCCTCCTGCCCCCACCCGCCTCCCCAACGAGCTCCTGCAGCGCCCCTGTGTCCGCTTCCCTCGTCCGTCCCAACACCCACTGAACTCACTCCTCACAGGGAGATTCCTGTTCTCAATCCTGCAGTACAGATCAGGGGCAGATCCAGGGCCGTGGAGATATGGTGAGGGGCAAGGTTGAATCGAGGAACAATACCTTGTCAGAAATTCGAATGGAACTTGGTTTGCAAAAAAAAAAAATTCTGGAGAGGAGGTCGGGAGTTCCCCCAATGCCACACAGGACTCCATCCAGGATCCACCCCTGAATGCTGGGGCGTCAGAACCCCTGGAGCCCCCTCCTCCGGATCAGCCCCCGCAGGTCACGTGATTCCACGCGGGACGCGAGCACTGAGAACTTCTCGTGACAGCAGATCGTTTGGAAATGTGGAGAAATGTGCCTTTTGCCCGCAGAAACAAACTGAATGCGTCAATAAAGAACATGTGCGTTGGAGACTGAAGTACTGCGAGCACGGGATGCAACGAGGGGGACGTTCTGAGATTGAACTTTGTGAACTCAGTCTTCGAGGTACGTGTCCTCTGGACGTTAATTTGATTGACCAATTTTGTTCCTGTCCAAGAGGCCTGGATGCGAGGCAGTGTATTGTGTGTGTTTCAAACAGGTCAGTTGCACAAAGGACCTGCAAGGAACTGCGAAATCTCAAATAAGCCACGGTCAGCCCAGGAAATTTGCGTGGGGACATCGGGTTGTGCAGACACTGGTAGGTCCAGGTGCCCCTTGTACTGAACCAATCTCAACCTCGCACCCATTCCACACGAAACGTAAACCAGGACTCGTACCCTTCCAGAGGATCCAGGAGGACAAGATCCAGGGTGTGGTCAGCGAGATGCAGGATTGATTGGAGGGATGGCCACTCAATAGACCAGATTCAAACTATTCAAACTGAGATCAAGTTTCCTGAATAAACCATTGACGCTCGTGGTTCCATCACACATGTGTGCAAACACAGTCTCAGAACCACGGGCCCCGCCCCTCCCCCTGGATCCGCCGATACCTGTTTTTCCTGAGGTACAGACCTCATGTCATTTGGGAGCGTGTTCCCTGGATCATGCTGCACAGATTGACCAATCCGTGCGCCCACTCCATGTGCACTATCTGGAAATGTTAGCCATCAGAAAGCCATACATGCATCTGATATGTTCCGATCGATCGTATCATTCGGCGGGCACGCTCAATAAGTTGGTCGGCACTACTTTCCCAGGGGCACACTCACTGCGGTTTGTTGGCAACACGGGCGGGGTGCGGATCCGATCGATAGCAATGCTGTTATATTGCTTCGAACGGAATCCAGATCTCAGGCCTCGATAACAGCAACATATTAAAACTGTGGGGAAGGATCCAGGGAGAGGAGCAGGTGGATCTAGAGAGTGAGGAAGAGACGAGAGAAGGAGGGACAGAGTTCTGAAGGGAGAAAGGAAGAGGAGAGAAGGAGGGATAGAAAGATACACAGAGACACACCAACACAGACACACACACAGACACTCAAACACACACGCACTCGTCCGTGGCATACTCCAGGCAGACAGGAGAGGCAGAAAGAGTATCCCTGTTGTATTGGTAGACAAGATGGACCCCGTATTTTGACAACAAGAAGTTCCGAGGCGGGAACCCTGATGGTCGCGGAAGCGGAGGGGGAGGGGGGAG
>JAAUXT010045415.1_pt1 | contig 12572 bp, 6 predicted proteins | sample 7278171 | NCBI WGS metagenome assembly JAAUXT01 (sample SAMN14350112, study PRJNA611818) | marine sediment metagenome | isolation source: surface marine sediment (1.8m) | place: French Polynesia: Moorea | collected 2018-08
GGGGGGGGTCGGGGGGGAGGGGGGAGGGGAGAGGGGGGGCAGGGGACATGTTGGTGGAGCTGCCGTATACTGCATTACCACATGGTGCTTCGCCCTAAAGGGACTTCGCACAATGACTGTCAGTCCCGCCCGGCCCTAACCGAGCTCTACGTCAAGTTGAGAAAAGTCACACGTCACACGACGGCGCGGAAACAGATGGATCTGGAGACAACCTCCTCACACCAAGCGCTCGCGAAGCACCTGCGCGCGCGAGGAAAAAGGACCCGCGCTTGACGCACCAGGTGCAAAACTCGTGAAGGTGATCGTCGGTCTCTTCTCGTCCCCGTGAGTGCTCACTTTGGTGTCTGCCACATTTGGACGAGCGAAGCTGTCTCAAGAGACTTATTTGCAACAACGTTTTTACACAAGAAAATGGAGTTTCCGCAAGAAACACACCGCAAGCGAATGAAAGATGTGTTGGATTGTGGTTTCTCCAGGTGAAATCACAGGAAAAGTGGAGCAGAGATCCAGAACAAAGAAGCAATTTTGCTACGCCGCGTGAAACGAAAGCTGAAACGAACGCCCTTCCGCACGCAACGCCCACAGAGTGATAAAAGGAAGACAACATCGTTTTCGTCTCGTATTTGCGCTCAAATTGCGCTTCAGTCACCTTTTCTGTGTCGTATTTGCTGAAGCTTTCCATCTGTGATCAACAGCCTCGATGTGAGATCAGAAACTTCCGCTTGTGCTCGATAATGGATCCGCCAGCGTGGCACGCCATCCTGTGTGTTCGGTGCGTCCGACTTCGTGACGGAAGCGTTTCAATTCAAGCGCGTGCAACAAACGCTTGTTGCGTCGCAACGGCCACACAGACCAGCTTCTGCATGACGTTCCTACTGAGGTTATAACGAAGTTTTTCCACACGGAAGTTCGGCTCTGCGTGCATTGAAAGGGAACACTTTCTGAGTGTGCACGTTTGTCATCAGGTCCCTGCAAGATCAGAAGCACCGAGAATAATTTATTCTTTATTAAAGGAACAGCGCATCCCATCTTTTTCGCTCTGATAGACACAAATTTACGAGAGCTGTTATCAGACAGTGATAAAACAGGAATCCGAATCAGAAAGCCAACCAACTGCGCCTGAAGTTCAAAAAGTGCAGATCCAGAATCCATCAGTCACCCACAAGGGCATCCCTGACAAACGAGACACCGCGAGATGAGGACCGAGCCATTTCAATTTCTCACTGCAGACAAAAGGACATACATCAGTTTTAATTGGCGTCGCCATATGCGTGAAGCGTGGCACGTGAAACTCGACGCTCCCAGGGACAAACTCGGCCATAAATCATCCAGAGATAAAAGAAAAAACAAGGAAAACAGAGGGAACCTCGCCTCAATACAAAACCATCATGTCCGCCTTTTTGCAACAGAGTTTCCACTCCTTTTGCACCCGTTGTCAACTGGTTCGATGAGGCAGGAGACAGGGTTGAGCTGGAAGAAGGAAGCGTTAAAACTGGTCCTGTGACGAAAACTACCAAGATAAGTTGTCAAAAACGACAAAAGCCACCGCGCTCGAAACAGCAGATTCTCCGACCGTCAACTTCTCGCCCTCTTGACTCAAAAGACGCGTTTTAAAATGCAACCACCACAAGAAACTCAAAGGGATGGGCCACTAAAATCGATCTGAGAGGCAGTTTAGATTCAGTGAGCACGAGAAGCAGTCCCCTCACGTCAGGCCAATTCCCTGGGCTCCCGCCGAATCCGAAGCTTTACAAAGTTACCTGCCTCGAGATGCCACGGGACTCAAGCTTGATGGAGGTGCCGCAGAATTTACGATCACTTCAACCTCCCTGAGACAGACGGACAGACATCCCTGCAGTTCACGCACCAAAACACCTTCACCACGAGCGAATTTTTCTCAACAACAGAGGAACTGAAGAGACCAGACTGAGCAGGGGAACCCAAGGCCCGTTCGCTTTTGGCAACTTTGCATCTGGTGGATCTTTGGCGATCAGGCGGGGGAGTGAGGGAGTTTCTATGCGACCCGTGCGGGCTTTCCGCCCGGTCTGCTGACGCTCCGTTTCCCAAGCAACAGAAGTTGCTGCAAATGGGGATTTGCCTCAGTTGTGCTCCTTTTCACCAACTTGGGTTTGGTGAAATTTCCTCATTCTTTCACCAGGGCTGGAGAAGGATACCACACACACAACAATACAAATGTATCCCTTGTGAGTACATTCCCTTGTAGGTGAGAATAGGGCCTTTCCCATTGGGTGTCGGTTGTGACTGAAGCTGACGACCGAAGCTGATTTTTTTGTCCGCGACTGAACTCCTTTAGGTTGACTGAAGATAGGTTGCAGTCACAACCGATTTTTTCTTTCCCATTGCGGACAGACTTTTTTTTTCATTCGGACCTAATCTTTGTATTCGGTCTGAGTTTTGTGTCTTTTTACCCACAATGCACCTGCACAGCTTCTGTACCCAGATGTGAATTTTCCCGCCAGTGCGACAAATCTCACTGAAGCAACATGGCTGAAGAGTCGAACAATGAAATTTCTCATGATTTGGACGTAAATCCAAGTGAAAACAGTGCGAAATTGAGTACAACTGAAGATGAAGATGAGAAGAACTGTCCGGTCAAGACGCTTATTGCAATTGCTAAAGCAGTGGAAGTGGAGCAAGTCATTTGGTTGAAGAGTCATCAAAATTGCGAGATCATACAACTTGTCAATGCAGCTTGGAAATGGATTTCACAGCTTGTTGATCGAAGAGGTGAGTTCTAATGCACATGTAGTAGACCTTTAGACCCAGCACACCTTCTTTGCAAGTGTACAAAATGTGTGGATGAATCATAACAAGGCAACTTTGAAAGTAGATGAAAGTGGTTGCAGCAGTACATGTAGATCTAGTCTACTTGCATCAGCATCATCATGTCCAAGTTCATTCCTTCGTTCACTGGAAAATTTTTGTTGCAGTCAACTTCCTGAAACGCAAGTGGAGTGTCAAACAAAGAGCATCGCAGCACAAATCCAATGTTCACAACAAAAAACAAAGATTGTCTGCCATGGATCAACTGGTACCCACCAAAATAACCTGGTTCCCAAAAGTCAGACTGAACCCCAAAAAACGGTTCAAACCATTTTTTTTTCCAATAGGTCAACTGACCCATTGCCAATGTGAAAGCCACATAGGAAATGCTACTGCACAATATGGAACAATTGTAGGTCGACCTACAACTTATCAGTCACGACTGACTTTGCCAGAGTAGGCTGACCTACCTGTGTCAATGTGAAAGCAAAAGTCGGACTGACAGGTCGGACTGCACGAGCAGGACCGACTTTTCAGTTCAGACCGACTCAATGTGAAAGCCCCTAATGCTATGGAAATTACTCCGTGGCAAGTTGTGTTCTCACGTAAAAAATTGTGATTTTCGGACTGGGCGTTGGGCCGGGCGGGAGCTCGCACGTGCTGCACCGAAACCTCTCTGGTGAGCATGGAGCGCACGCGCGGGGCGGGGGGAGGAGCGGACGGGCGGCGCTGAAGCTGCTCGCCGCACGGATAAGTGCGAAGCTCGCTCGGTCTGCGCTTCATCTTCGACTCCGGCCGCCCGCCCGCTGCCGCCGCCCGCCCGCCCGACAGCGACCCGGACAGCGCCGCCCGCATCGAGCCGCCACTACCGCCGCCACCGTAATCCCCGACACCACGCTAATGACTTGTTGGGCAATGACGACGACGCAAACGACTGAGCCCTCCACAGCAGAACAAGCTGCCACCGACGGGAAAAGACGATTACCATAACCGCAGAGCGAAACCGGAGAGAAGCCTTGCTGTGCACTTGGTGGAAAAAACACCGACTCCCGCTGAGTCGCGAATTTCAAAGTGACGCTGTTGGGATTAAGTACTTTCACCGCAGTGGATTTGTTCAACTGGAATGACATTTTGATAGCGGCCGGGAAACTGGAAATATTTCTATAATGCCTGATTAGCTCGGGACCTCTGCGGTCTTGCCTGGGAATTCAGCGCAACTTGAGCTCGTGTATTGAACCCACTACCACGGGGGGCTCGACATTTGCTGCTGGGCCGAAGCGATTCTTCACTGGCTGTTCGTTTCGCTGTTGTCAAGCAGCCCAGTAATCGAGGGATGAATGGTACGGCTGTATATGAGTGATTACTCGAGGAGACGAAGTGGCTGCGAGTGAAGAAGAGTTGCAGAGGAATGAGGGTCTGACTGACACTGTGACACGCAGCGGAAAAGCGCGTTGTAAGGTCACCGCGACACGACACGTTCTCCGGAGGCCCTCTCGCGAGACTTTCTCCTCAGCACGAGAAGCGCTGCAGTTCTCACAGCGTTGATTACATCGGACCCGTTTCACTGGACTCATCAACTTTCTAAGCCCATTAAGACTGTCAAAGTGGCCCCGAAGAAGCTCGCAGCCGAGTTCCACTGGTCGATATCGACAAGCCAGTGTTCTTCAGGAGTTTTTATCCCTTTAAAGCGCAATCACGGATTGATTCAATTTTGAACTGCAGTGAACAGTCTCGCCGGCGCTCGCTCCCTCAAGTACTCGAGCTCCTACTCGGGCCCCAATCCTCCACTAATGGCGCAACGTCGTAATTAGAATGAAAAATGACGCCTAATTGCACTGCACGGATTTGAACCACCGGGGGAGTCAAACAGGAACCAAAGCTCTGTAATGTGAGCAAATTTGGAGCCGTTTCCGAGCTCATTTAACAGGCGATTCACTGATTCAGATACAAATCAGTCGGGCGAACCTGAGTCTGCGCCTGCGCCTGCGCAGTCGCCCCCCGCGCACGGAACGAGACGCGCTCTGCCACCGACAAATTGACGCACAAACTTCCGCTGGCTTCTGATGCGGCTCGACTACAAGTGATACAATCTTTCTTCGTCTCACTCAAGGCTGTGATTATGCCGAATAAAGCGAACCGATCAATACATCAATGGGGGATTTTGGAAGCTGTCAGACCCGCAGTGATATGGCAGCTATCAGTCGCGCGGCGCCCGGCGGTGTAGATAACGACGCTTCTCCTATCTGCGCTACAAAAGGGGCGATTGGATTAACAAAAGCTCTGGAGGATTACACCGCTCCTACTGCAGACCCTTCACTGCAGTAATTGCAGTCGGTAACGCAACACAGAAAACACATCTCCTGACGCAGTGCTTTTTAATTGAATTCTTTTCGCCCGAATTATGATTTTTGCGCTGCAGACACGCTTGACATTGATGCATTTGTGCGGCGTCGTGTTCTTGTTGGCGGTGACGGCGGTGCTGCCGTTGGCGCGTGGCACAGAGTGGTGCCCTCAGCTCTGCACGTGCTACCGCCAACTGACGACGACCGACTGTAGTGGGCGCCACCTCATCAGCATCCCGAACGTGCCCAACGTGACGTGTAACCTGTACCTGGAGAACAACCACATCGAGCACCTGATGGGCCACGCCTTCGCCGCGACGCCGCACCTCGTCGTGTTGACGCTGCACGGGAACCTGCTCACCCTCCTCGACTCCTCCACCTTCGAGGGGCTGCTCAAGCTGCAGGAGCTCAATCTCAGCAGAAACCAGCTCATCCTGCTGAAAGTCAGTCGCACGGCCGGCGCCACAGGCGTCGCTAATACCAACGGGACGCTGCCCGCCCTACTCGACCTTGACCTCTCCGGGAACCATTTTCGCATCGTCCCCCACAACATCTCTCTGTTCGCGCCTCACCTCAAGGTGCTGAATCTCAGCCACAACACCATCACCTCCGCCTGGCTGGACCCCACGTACAATAAATTCTCGCAGCTTCAGAAGATTGACCTCACGGGGAACCCGCTCCATCAAATAGCGTCGTTTCACTTCGACTCCATTCGTCACGGAGGACCGCTTCAGGTCCTCAGGCTCTCCGACTGCGCCATTCTCTTCATCAACGAGACTTCCTTCTCAGGTTTGGGGAACCTCACATCTCTAACACTTTCCCACAACCCCATCAACACTACTCTCCTCGCCAACGCCTTGAACGGCTTTGGCAACGACAGCTTACTCGCCTTTCTCGATTTGAGCAGCAACTTGATTCCGCACGTCAACAGCGACCTGCTGCAGCCCTTCTCGAAGCTCATGATCCTCGACCTCTCCAACTCGACCACGGAGTCGTTCGACCCTGACCTCTTCTCGTTCCTCCCGTCTCTGCACACGCTCGAGCTGCAGGATAACCGCATCGCGCACGTGGGCAACCTCAGCGCCCTCTCGCGCCTGCGCAGACTCAACCTGCGCAACAACCAGCTGACGGCGCTGCGTCTCGCGCAGCTCTCCAGCCTCGAGTTCGTCGACCTCAGCCACAACTTCCTCGCCGAACTTCCGGCCAAGTGGATCAGCTTCATCGACGGCCTCCGCATCCTCAATCTGAGTCATAACAGACTCAGTCACATCAGTCCGCACGCCTTTCACCACGTGACCTTGAACCACCTCGACCTTTCCTACAACCAACTCACCATCTTGCATTGCTTCGGCAGTCACATCGCAACCAGCATGTTGGTGTTGGCTCACAACAAGATCCACACCATCTTGGACGACGCTTTCACAGACTTGGAGCAAACTCTGGAGGACCTGGATCTGTCCTACAACTCGCTCTCTCAGTTCCCCGATCACCACATCGGAGACTTTATGTCCCTGCAGCGTCTCAATCTCGCTGGCAATGACCTGGGACACGCGCTGCGGGCTGGAAAGAACGGGCACCTGTTCTACAGCCTGCGACACTTGCAGGTGTTCGACCTGTCCCACTGCAACGTGACGGCGCTCCCCCACGAGCATGTGCGGCACCTACATCACCTGACGACGCTCGACCTGCACGGCAACAAGTTGCTGCACCTCGGGGACATCTGTCTCCCGGACCTGGCGTCCCTCGCCAAGCTCGACGTGTCGCACAACCAGCTGCGCAGCGTCGACACGGCTGCGCTCAGCGAGCTGCAGTTCCTCGAGGTCGTCGACCTCAGCGCCAACCCGTTCCAGTGCAGCTGTGATCTCGTCGACCTCGTGCAGTGGATCAACTCGACGCCGGTCAGCGTGCTCGGGATGGAGGACCACAGACAGTACTCGTGCGTCGTCCCGCATACGCAGCGCACGCGCTACATCATGACCTACCACCCCTCACACAAGGAGTGTATCAACAGACACCACAACATCCGACAGGACCTGACTCTGTTCGGCATCATAGTCGCAGCCGTCGTCGGTGCGACCGTCTTGACGGCGTTCATCGTGCACTACGGCAAGGTCTGCCACCGACTGAAAAGCCTGCATTACCGCTGGCAGATCAGGTACCGAGAGGTGTCAGGCACTGAAATTTCCTCCGACCCCAAATTATAGCCTTACGGTCGAAGCTGTTAGCAGCAGCCAGCGACACAATGTCACCGCGCAGGAAAACAATTCATCACACTCCGACTTTTCTTCGCCTGACATGAAAAAGATATGGATGGATTGATATTTTTCCATGCATGTTGCATTTTTTTTGCATAATTTTCGCAACGACTTGAATGACAAAAGAGTCCACCACCGACGCTTTTCAGCGCTTTTATTGTCCCCAAAATCATCAGGAACACAAAAGTGGTTCGGATGAAACGGATGAAAGGGAACAAAATTTCCTTTGCCATTCCGTCACATTTCAGGCAGAGACAGGATCATTCCAGTACAGACCCTCGTCGCAGCGCATCTGCTGCAAAAGAAGCCGCGTCTGTCTGTCCGTTGTGTCTTGTCTCTCTCGTAAATAGCCATCTGACATTCCACGTCTCTTTCCTTATGCTCCTTTGTCACAGATGTCATTTTTATGCACTTGTGTACGTAACTGCCCAACAACTGTGGATCAATAAACTGTGTCTGCCTTTTGTAGTCAAATCGAAGCAAGGATTGTCTGTCAAGCGACAAAGGAACCCACACACGAACTATGACGTGCAGGAACCAATCCGCTTTCCCCGCAGCACAACAATCCAAGTTCTGCTGTCCAACAATTCTGCGAGGCAAAATTTTCAGAACTAATCTCCGGAAAATTATTGTTTCAAGTGTTCTTTGAAGAAGCTCAAGTCAACGTCCTGTCAGGCAACAGATAAATTCTCGGAGAGTCTGTTCATTCTGACGCTGAAGAGTTCCGGAGCGACCTGCATCGCACAGGAAGTGACCTGCATCGCACAGGAAGTGCATCACGGCCGAGCGCCATGTCCCCCGGTCGCCGTTTGTCACCTCGACTGTCCTTAACGTTTCCGCGTCACACATAAAGACTCTCCGAGGGAATGTTGGTCTTCAGAAACTTCGTTTTGAAAGCAATTTTTTTCAATGAATGTCCAATTTCCTGTCCCCTGTCTTGCGACTCGGTTCTTGTGCCGGGGTGGGAGATGCATGTGGGCCGACTGAAGTTTTCTTTTTCATCCATGAGACGCGGTTCGGCGACCTGGCTCAACCTCACGGAATCAGTCTTGACCTGTGTGTCTAGCAAATGATTGAAACTGGCTGAACAGCAGAATACAGGTTCCCCGAAGGTGCACAAAAAGATGGCAATTTGAGAGAAGTTCTTGTCATGCTTGATGCGGCTGCAAGACAGGTGACACTGCCTGCTGTGACGAGAGTAGCGCAACCCGAACCGCCCTTCCATCACCGTCAGAAACAGAGATCTTCACAAGCTCCTGCAACCTCGTCCCATTGCAAATTAAATGCTGCAAGAGAGACAAGTGAAACCCACGCAAACCAGTCTGATTCCCATCAGGACCCGTCAGAATTGCAGCGGCTGAAGAAGATGTTGTTGTTGTTTTTTCAAAATCGTGAGAGCGGTGTCCTCTCCACATACTCGAGAAATTAATGTTTCTTTCAATTACTTCATCATAAATTTGTTCATTTGACACGTTGTTGACTGAACCAAGTCACGACTCGCTGGACACAAGAAAGCAAAAGCTGAAACCAGTTTTCCCCGTGAGTGTCGTGACTTGGTGACGCGTGATTAGACAAGTCGAAATCAGAACCACAATGCTACCGAAAGGTCTGGAGACAACAAAGCGCGTCAGTCAGAAGCGTCGGAACCAGGTATGACTCCGAGGGTGGGAGGACACTGAACGAGTCGCTGGATCAAAACACCACAAGGTTCTCGAATCACATCCGCCATGCCTCTGACTCCAAGAATCTGCACACACATTGACACACTTTCCGCTGTTGTTGTGGTGCATCTCACCTGAGCCAGCGTCAAATCTGCAGGGACAATTCAATTCTGCGGACAGGATGGCATCCCCCCCTCCCTCCCTCCCTCCGGCTTCCAGAGTTTACTGGAAAGGTTTCTCATCAAGATGTCAGCCACAACTCAGCGGATCAAAAGTCGGTCAATTGGCTTTGCAGCTTTCTGCTTCTCCCTTCCAGAAACTCTAATCTCTTCAACAGCCTCCATTTAGACACAATGCAATGCAGTAGAAGGATCTCGTCCTTGCTGTGACTGAATTTGGCCAGGAATCAACTGCTGTGGATGGTTCTCACCACAAACATCAACAAGTCACCACAATGGAAGGACAAGGTTCTGTGTATGGCTCCAGAAGGAGCTGAAGCGCAACAATTTTCTTTCATTGCTGTGTTTCTGAGAAATACTGATGTGCACTTCTTCAAGAAAACACAAAGAAGACGACTGGGTGATAAACATTGCCGGAGCAATGGAAAGCCACCCAAGTTGTTCCGTACGCTTCATTTGCTGAAGGACAAGTGACCAATGAGATCGCGAGGCCCTGCCCGAGCTCTCCCGCAGCCATGTTTATCATCTGCTGAAACGGGCTCCGAGAAAAAAAGAACTCTCCAGCAGGGGAAAAGGACAAGAGTTTCCAATTTTATCCTGCCGTTTCTGCACCCAACTTCCACGCACAGCTCTCCTTGGTGTGTGGGGCGTTCTCACTGGGACAGAAAGGTTCTTCCAAAGTTTCTTTTCATCATCTCATCACAGGAGGAGGAGGAGAGCTGCATGCGCGCAGGGCAGCCTCGAGCACGTCCGTCTCGTGACACGGCGTCGCGGTCACGCATAAATCCCGACGGCGCCGGGCGTTCCTGAAGGCCGCGGGATGGCGGCGGGGAAAGGTCAGCGTGATACGAGCGGTGCGAGTGAGAGCACGAGAACCCAGATGACGGCTTCTGCCCATCAACGCATTGATACTGATTGAAATTTATGTCTTCTTCATTTGGAGAAAAGTGGGTTTGCTTCATCAGAGGACGCGTGAAGAGCCCGCATTCGCTGCCAGCAGATTGTTGATGTTTTACTCGCGGGCATTCCCGCACCAGCATTCACAACAGCTCATTGCGATTCTGGTCTGGTCTGCTTTGGCGCTGGTGTCCAAATCACCTACAAAACTGTTTGCAGCTGACAACAACACACGTTACGTTAACTGGTGGATGCTAAGACCGTCCAAGCGTCTTCAACAACTTTTCAGCGTCTCTGGCAGGCGAGAACATCTTTACGTTCAGGACCAAAGTGACTTTCAGCACTGGCGACGAGCGATGCATTATAGTATCAAGGGCACGGATGATAAGGAGAAGGTTCAAACCCCTCCCGCCCTTGGACCGTCGATTCTAACGAAGCACCACGAATTGTTCAATGAATCCAAATCGGCCTTCCTTCTCTATCTCGTGGCTTATGTATAATGCATATCGGTCTGCACGACTGCAAACACTCGGGTGTTCTTCTTGTGGCAGCTTCGTTAAGTGGCTGAGCTGACAAATCTGGTTGTAACGACACCAATGTCAATACGGCCCCGCTGCAAACACCGAGATTTACAGCTCGCGATGATACATTGAAAGCAATTAGTTGAAAGTGTCTGTTTTTCTTGTACCCGACGTGAAAACGAGACAGCTCCCTTATTCTTTTGATCACTTCAGAGTTTGCAAGGGAGGCGCATTCACGAGAAGAGATGACAGGAAAACGAACAAATGACGCGCCTTCTTGTCACAAGAACGTCTCGTCAATTAAAAACGACGCAGATGCAACATCAGACTTTTTCAAAGGCTTCTTCTTCTTCTGCACCCCCCCCCCCGCTGAAATAGAAGCCTCCGTCGGAGTACATCCATCCAGGCCTCGCAGTTTTAATTGGGAGGGCTGCAGGCGGAGAGACTACCGGGAGGGCAGGCCGCAGACATCGGGCCAGCCACTTCACAAGTTTCCAATTTCTCATGGGCTCTGCTTTTAACCAGTGACTAAAAAGCTGATTATACCCGCCACTCCGCGGAGGCAAGAAACTAATCCGGCCAGCCTCGGGTTTGTGGGATTTCAGGGCTCCATCCAACACTGTGACTTTACACTGAAGCTCAGGTTCTACGCCTCTGCGATCACAAAACCTGTCGTACGTGCTCTCATTGTAGAGATGGGTTCTCACCCCACAAAATGGGTTCCTGTTCTATCACACAACTCTTTTGTCAACCACAGGTCTTCATTTCACAGGAACCATTTTTGTTCAGTGTGTCAACCATGGGTGCAGAAGACGAACGTGTTGAACTCCAGAGATCACTAGCGCCAAGCTTCTCATCACCGTCAAAGTGAATTTTGAATGTGAATTTTCTCCAGCAGAGCAGGGGGTGGGGCTTTGCATCTCAACCCTCTTCCCACATTGCAACCCCCCCCCCCTCCAGCTGAGACACCCGGGGCATTGCAACTGCTTGAGGAAGTCACTGAGACAAAAACATTCACAAATTTTTGAAAAATCGATCGTAGATCTTGGGACGTTTTGCACACCAGTGGCGACAACTTCCTCTGATGTGCAGTGGCAAAGGTTCCTAAGACGCAGACACTGCCAGCAAAACACATGTTCCCATTCGCAGGGGCCGACTTCTCTCCTCGCTCAACTGACCCACTTTCCCAGCGCATAGGCGTGGTTCCCTGAATCCCTCGCGGCTCAAAGGATCAGGCCGAGGCCGATTCGGCTCCACTGGCTTCAAAACCAAATCAAGCTTCAGTTTGTTAAACTGGTGGCTTCAACCGGACTGCACTGGACCGTTTTCAGTGACCATCAAAACAGCCGCCTCCGCACTCGAGTCAATTCGGTGCTGCTGCTGCAACACACAGTGGGAAAAGGCAAATCAGACTCTCCCAGACTCCCAGTAGAAACGGGCCCCGTGCCTGAGCGAATCAAGTTGCGCAGATCTCAGACAGGATCTCAACTCAAGTTTTGAATGAAGAAGCTGATACGGCTTCCAGAGAAGGACACGCTTCTTACAACGTGAGTCTCAGACTGACACGTCTGGGCAATTCCTCCACCAAGTCCGACACGTTCTCGGAGTTCATGTTGTCAAACAATCCCCTGACAACCACAAAACTCAAGGTCCAACGCACCCTGGACCAGGGGGCTCACTGGGGTCAATGTGCACGACCAGGGCAAAAGCAAGTGCCATTTGCCTCACTGAAACCAACCAAAATTTTACTCGAATGAAATATCCCTTGGAGAGAACAACACACTAATCTACAGGCCGCAGGATCACACACACACACGCACACACACACACACACACACACACGCACGCACGCACGCACGCACGCACGCACGCACGCACGCACGCACGCACGCACGCACGCACGCACGCACGCACGCACGCACGCACGCACGCA
>JAAUXT010076928.1_pt1 | contig 12572 bp, 11 predicted proteins | sample 7278171 | NCBI WGS metagenome assembly JAAUXT01 (sample SAMN14350112, study PRJNA611818) | marine sediment metagenome | isolation source: surface marine sediment (1.8m) | place: French Polynesia: Moorea | collected 2018-08
CCCCCCCCCCCGCGCGCCGGGGACAGTTCATCCACCTTGCCATATACTGCACTGCCACATGGTACTTCGCCCTGAAGGGACTTCGCCCAATGAACGTTCCTTTCTTCGCGTGCCAATGAGTTTCCTGTAACGCATCCACAGCAGTTTTGGGGTGGCGGTGGGGCACCATGCCGATGTCTGGTCGGAGTAGGGGCTGGCACTTGCACCTGCTTGTTGAGATGCGCAAAATTTTCGGGTTGGTGGGCGGGGGGAGGGGTTGGGGGAGAGGCCCATCCACGTGGATCTGCGAGTATCAGGTGCCTGAAAGTGAGTTTGAACGAAAGAAATGTCACATTCGTGCACACTGGTTTCCACAAGATCTGGGATCGTCATCTGTAAGGGTGGGTCAAGAATTTGATCGAAGGAGCCAAGCCATCGAAACTTCGCGCACACAATGCAATTGTTGCGGAAGTGCGAAGTCAAGCCCCCCTTCTCAGATCGCCCTCAGGATCCACCCCAATCAGATGTGTCAGATCTGCATGGTGGAAAAATTGACACAGAATTGACGCGACACGAATCTGCTTGAATTGTACAGTTTCTTGCATGTGCTGTGCTGGTATTTGCTGTGTACAGTGTGAACAGGTGTCGACTGGTGGTCGAGATCCAGGTGATGATTTCCCGCGGACTTGAACCTGTGATGCAGCCGCTTCGCATCTGAACAATTTTGACGTGTGCAGATGAAGCTGTGTGGCGGGATGATGATGTTCACCCGAATTTGAAAGATTTGTGGTGACGGTGAAATAACCACGGGGATGGTTTTGACCTGACACGCATCACTGTGCGTAGCAGACCAGTCAGCAGACCAAATTTGGGACGCGACGTGTGGAAGAGTTTCAAAGATGGAAAGCACTTCTGAAACCACCCCCTTGTTTGTTGAACTCGGTCTGATCCAGAGTCAAACGTACGTGGTCCGAGTATGGAACGATCCAAACTGAAGCACAGAACATGGAGATGCAACATAACAGTTGAAACTGCAGAATTTCAGTGGGGAGTTGGGGTGGGTGGGACTTTTGCCCGCGGTCAAAGTTGGGGGGGGGGAGGGAGGAGAGCTGGCAGCCTGTAACTTCCACGTGGAAAAACGTGGTTCGAGAAGAGAATGAAACTTTTCCCTCGAAGCCATGCAAATTCCTCATGAATACCAACGAACACTGATTTTGCATGGAATTTTGCTGAGGGGCATTTTCAGCGTTGTTTAGGAGTTTTAATTACAATTGGAGTACAAGGTCCCTTCAGTGCTGGCGTGCGTGTCAACGACCTGACTCGGTGGATGTGCTGGTATTCAGGCAGATCTGACTGATTCCACCAGTGTATACCCAGTTCCACATGAGACTGGGATATGTAGCTGTATGAAGCTGTGTGTTGAATTCGAACCGAGCTGATACGGTGTCGAACACCTGTCCTGGGTGCTGTTCGTTTCCATGCTTCGAACGACTTGGATCATCACTACGCTTGCATTGAACCCAACGTGAAACAAGAGTCAGGCTGTGACTCCTTGGTGCAGAGCTGCACGGACTGCATGCGTCGGAGACATAAATTTTTATGTGCGAGAAGCAAGCTGTGCACGCATGGTCGGAAGCTTGGTTCGCGCAACCTGCTGCACATTTGTGGAACTGTGTGTGCGTGTGAAATAAAGCAGACCTGACAGCACGTCAGCAAGTGACCCTTGGTCCGACGTGCGTGGGACTGTCGCGGGCTGAATTTTACGTATGGACGTTGGGCCAGCCTCATACGTATGCAACCCTTATCTTCGACACGTTCAAGGAGGATGCACGTGTCAAGTGTTTGACGGAGCTCGGGTGCGTCAAGTGTCGCCTCCTTGTGTTGTCCAGGGTGGCTTCGTCGCCCACTGAACGGAAGAAACGCAACGCGTGACGCTTCACCTGTGACACAGGCTTTGACTCAATCTTCTGCCAACGAAAAAAGCGCAACAGCGAGCTATCATAAGAAACGCCTGTTTGTCAGACTGATACCTGTTTGGAAATTCCACAGGCAGTTTTTGAACCACGGCTGAACCACGACACAATGGATTTCGTAACTTGAACGAGGAAGAAGATCGTGGCCATTGAGTGCACGAGACGCTGTAGCCATAGACTGCGGTATTGGAGCGGAACCTCAGTATAAAGACTGGCGTGAACCCAAGGATCAAACTTTAGAACAGCCAAATGCGAGAAGCCTGTTGCATTTGGTTTGGACAACTTTGACAACCTGAAGCTCTCGGAAACAACATGCCCGGAGAATTTAATTATTTCTCTCGAAAGGTAAGTGGGAAATTTTTATTGTGTTCAACATCTCTGCGTGAAATAGTCACAAAAGTTGTTTTGGAACACCCTGACTGGAGTGGAAGGATGGATGGGGTGTCAGACTCAAATGTTACATTTTGCGACAAATTGCTGTCACAAGCCAATTCACCTGTACAGGGACACGACGCATGACGCACCCAGTGTGAACCAGGCCTCCGTCTCCGAGGGTGTTGAGAGTCGATTTTATTCGGCGAGCGTTCTGCGTTTCCCGTGAGTGTGTGGGTGCGTGTGTGTGTGTGTGTGTGTGTGTGTGTTGCCGCGTCCTCGCACGAAAAACACGTGCATCGTGTGCGCGCGAGTTTCCTTCGTTTCTCACCTGGAGATAGGAAGCTTTCTTCCCTTTGAGTCACACACCAGTTACTCAGCAAAATGCGATCTGAAGAGTTCATATCATGATGCGTTATCTGTCCTCAAGAGGACAATGCGTTTCGCATGCAAAAGGGAGCATCTTTTAGGTTGTGTCAAGGTCTGTTCGTTTCTGTGTTGGTGGTTGGTAAAATGATTTCACACTGGATGCGTTGTGCATTCCGTCGAGGTGTGATGCCGGTGAAAGGGTACTGTGTCGCCAAGTCAATGCAGCTCTTGGGCTGGGATAAAACACAATGCCTGACACAAACCGTCAATCAGGTCTTGGGCGACAAAGACTGCAGCCGTGGTCTTGGATGAAATGATGAAGTTGACAAAAACGGACGAGCAGGCATACATGCAGCTGTTCCTTTTGTTTTGAGCTGCTTGGCGTTTTCACAATGAACGTCGATTCAGACATTCACGTCGTCAGGGGCGACCTTTTGTCAGTGTGAAACAAACGTTGAGGCCTGTTTCACACTGACCCGCTTCGTGTCGTGCGTCCCAGTACGAACCCAACGGTGCGACGCTGGCGTAGTGACGCGTCCTGTGTTCACGGATCTGAGCACTGAGTCAGCGTTTACAGCGTTCAGGTGCGAAAAAACAACATTGTGATCACTTTTGCATCTTACCCTTTCATGTGCAAATACATCAGGCAGGTAATGCGTGTAAATTGGCCCGAACTGGGGCGAATGAGGGACGCACTGCAGCTTTATCCGCTCCATTAGCGGATCACTGGTTCACGTGCGCAGATCTCCGCTTGTTTACTCGGAGCATCATCCGTGTGTTGACAGATGTGCATCATTGCGGGTTGGTGCGTGATCTTTTCGTGTGTGTGTGTGTGTGTGTGACACACTGTGTGTGTGTGTGTGTGTGTGTGTGAATCAGTGGTGTGTGTGTATGTGAATCAGTGGCGTGTGCGTGTGTGTGTCTGTGTGTGTGGTAACAGACCAGATACATTGCTACTTGCGTGTGTGGGCGCCTGTGTGCAATGAAATTCATGTCGAATTTTCGTGCTGAAAGTTTGGGAGAATAGAACCCAGAGGCTTTGGAGCCGGAAGAAGAATTGAACTGTGAAAATTGTTCACGGTTGAAATACCATGGTCGTAACAACAGAAGAAGCTGAAGAAGTCGAGGAATTTGTCGACACGACTTTTCACCCGCAGGAAATTCTCGACTCAGTTTTCCAATTCTGGCCGCATGTGATTTCCAAGTAAAAAAAAACAGGTTTTCTTTCTGCCTGAAAACCAAAACGGTGCGGGGGACGGGCGTTTGAGCGGGCTCGTGCAACACCACGCGCGCCTTGTCGAACTCGGCAGTTGTTATCCAGCTGCTGGGACGGCGCTGAGGCTTCGTGTCTTATGCTGCTGGGACGGCGTGAAACCCTCGCGCAGCCTTTGGCCCCGAAGCGGCATCGTTGATGTGAGAAGCGTTGGGAATTCAATTGAGCAGCTTCTCTTCGATGTCGTCTCACCTGGAGAAGTTGCTACCACCACCGCCGCCGCCACTGCGACAAGTTTCTCAGGTGAAACTTGTTGAGGGAAGCGGCAACAGACTGAGGCTTGGTGCGCGTGCGCGTGGGAAGGAGCTGCACGAGAAAGACACGGGAGCCAGTCGAGCAGGACGTGTTCCACCTCTGACATTACTTGACTGCTTCTCGTCAATAAGTATGCACAATCTATTGATCAGTGTGTATCTTGTGGTATTGTCTGCGCTTGCAATGCTTGTGGCAGCTTCTACGTGAGAAGGCATGTGTTGTGACACATCTGATGCTGGACCTACGTGTACTCGAATCTAAACTCGCATTCCCACCAGATAGAGATCAGGACCCACGATGAAGGGAACAGAGGACAACCCGGGGATGAGGAAGTCGTGGAGACATCACACGCAGAATAAGGTGGGTTGAGAACACGTGCTTTGTGTGCCGTTTCCTGCGACGAAGTCGAGTCGCTGGTCGCGGTCTGTTCGTTGGAATGAGGAAGAAGAATCAATCTTCACGCGTGGGAAGAATAACCATGAACCCTCGCGAAAAAAAAAGATTGGGCTTTGATAAATTTCTCGTTGGAGTTTTCCTCACGTTTCAGGTGAAAAAAGCGCGAAATTTTTCTTGGCGATAATTTCCTTTTCTACCAACGGCGTGATTTGCTTAAGTTTGACCAGGGAGGAAGGGGAACTTTCTGCAATGGCCAGAGGTTGGCAGACCAATTTTGGTGCGGATACATCGTCGTTTGACGCCGAATTCATGGTGGATGCGTTTTGCGTCGTGACGCGTGACTCACGTGGTGTGTTACGCGCCCAAAGAGGTGACGTACGAACCTGACGACTTGCACTGCTGTGATGCACCGTATTCCCCCCAAGGGACAGTCGCGCTTTGTGTGAACATCAAAAGAAGGGGTGCGCGTTTTAGAGCTTGGTTCTCTGTTTTTGGAGACGAGCTTCCGTCGTCTTCGAACCCGAGAAAGATCCCTCTGTCATGTGCACTGTGTCAAAGGGACACCTCCAACGCACAAGGTGCGCAAACTTTGTGGCTGCTGGCAAAAGACCTTGCGGAATCCCAGAGAGGAGTCAAGACTTGGTGCAGGAAAGAGTTGTGAGATTACACATGCAGGAGTTATTTTTAAAGCACGCATGCGTGAGCTCACTTCGTACGCACGTGACACCGCACGTGGTATAGCGACAGCGCGAGAGAAAGCGTTGTGGAAAGGGACGGCTGTTGCGGGGGTAACCGTTGGCAAGGAAACCGTTGTGGGGTTACGAACCGAACTGTTTGTTGTGACAACTTTTGGCTCTGGTTTTGGGTGGTTCGTGCTGCGTGAAACATGGTCCTTATGGGGTGGGACATCCATCCTCCAAAGCTCCTGTTATGATTTCGCTGTTGATGTTGGCAACCCCCGACCTTACTCCGAAAGTGCGACGTCTGCGAACAAAAATTCTAGACTTGAGAACAGGCCCATGCAGGTTTTCGTCGTCAGATTCGATGTGCGACGCGGCAGAGGCTGCGTCATGCTGAGCAAGACAGACTACTCAATATTTCTTGTTGGCAGCTTCTCTTGTTCGAGTACCTATCCAAAAATGATGGGCTGGTCATGCTGGGATCTCTATCGACTTCTCTTTGAGGTGTGACAGTCACTCGTAAGTCCAAAGGCCAGCATGACCATCCGACTAGTTTTAGATACATCCTCGTGCAAGGCTGCGGTCACAAATCCTCTATTATGTGGGCACCCTCACGGCGGGTGGGGGGAGGGAGTGAATCGTCACACCGTTGCAATGGGGCCTGGTTCAATCAACCGAAGACCCAGGCCACTCTGTGTGAACTCTTTGACATCGAGTCGGGAGCTCGACTTCCCCTTGGATTCCGTTCGTTGCCATTGTGGCGACGATCTTCCGCTCAGCAATCGGGAGCCCGTCGAAACGCCAGGGTCGGGTACCCGTCGAGACGCGATGTAAAACCATTGGCGTCTGAATTGTCTATATTTCCGTGACAAGATATTTTCCAACCGCCAGTAACGTTGGGTTGACCGCGTATCTATCCTGGAGTTGGGTAGGCTTCCGGATCAAGCGGCTGAATGTCCACTTGGAAGTCTTGTTTTCTAGGATGATTCGGCTGGGCCTTTTGAGACAGACAGGGCTGCAAGGCAATCGGCGGGCGAGCGCCAAACAATCTGAACTTTCGCCAATCTCAAGTTGTGCAACGCGACAAGTGCCAAGCGTTTCAGGCGGCGTCCCATCGGGGACTTGAAAATCAGCCAAACAGTGTTCGGTGCGAAGCAAAAACACATCCATTTGTACGTCGATACTTCAAAGCCATTCATTTCCCCGGTTGTCGGTTCTTTCACGTTTTTTACGGCATTCAAGGTGTTGACGCGCACACAAAAAATCCCAAGCTGCTTTCGAAAGAAACGGGAAACGGTTCTCGTTGCTCTGTTGGGAAGCGGCACACCGTTCGCTTTCCGTTCTGACGATGATGGTGGGAGGTTTGCATTTGCACTCGGTTCTTTCTTGACCCAGTGTCTCGTCAGGACGTCACGACATTCAAATTTCCAAGCTTCAAGATGTGTCGTGGACGTTAGTCCCAGACCCCAATGGAAAAGCCTCGGAGAGTCCGTTTCCAACTTCGCACCCATTGATTCACACACAGATATTCAATGCTCGGGGGACCATCGTAGAAAATGTCATTTCTCACACACATCCACATCTCTGCGGCAGCGCGCAGGTACAAGTACCCGTTGATACGAAATGTGCATCGATCGCACGCGTTTGTTGTACACGAGTTGAAAGAAAGGCTGCATTAAATGCATTTGCCTGCGCATCAATCGATGCCACTGAACACGGTTGCCAAAGACAATACTTGGTACCTGCGCTTGTACAGCTTTAGGAAGTAAATATTTTAGTGCTATGATTTGGCAACAGACGTTCGTGCGAACGCAGGGAGATGTATAACAATGTAGCAGCTGCACTTTGGCTCCCGACACCTGCGAATATTGGTTGTGTCTGAAAGATCTGAAGGCTTGTGTGCGGCGGAATGCACTTTGCGTTTGCGCAGTCTTTGGTCATGTTGATTGGTGCGGTGTCGCAGATCTGCTTGTTTTGACCTTTTGCGATTTCCACGTTGGAGGAGATTTCGTTTGCAGTGGGATGGCACGGAGCTTGTGGTTCATTTCACACACGCTCAGTTTCGGCCCCGTCTCAACAGTATGGGGCGCTGGGTTTGTGCGGGGTCACAACGCGTGTCGCATCCACCACTGCAGCAAGCGTGAAATACGTCGTTTGAAACGCGTGTGCATAATGTGTCCGTCCGAAAGTTGCGTGTGTGTGTGTGTGTGTGTGTGTGTGTGTGTGTGTGTGTGTGTGTGAGGGGCAGCTGTGTTGAAACAGGTGGGAGGGGCTGCGTTGAAAACGGGTGCCGCCCGCTCTCGCCCCTCCGACCTTTCCAGAATCCACTGGACCGGATTCACGTCCCAATCTCGACGTCCTCCCCCCAGCTGGCGACGTCTCATTGGCTCCGACTCGTGACACCAGTTCGTGCGAGGCAAGCCGCACTTTTTCTGTTTCACTCGTGCGCCAGAGAGAGAGAGAAAATGTCAGGTGTGGGACCTTCAACGTTAGTGATGATTTTTCTCGCTGCGTGAGGCCGTCCCAGGTCAATGGCGGAATACGTCGTGAGGGGGAGTGCGTTTCACGCTGCGTGCGTTGTGTAACAACGTCAACCAGGCAACAGTGACGTGACGCACATCGTCCCTGCACAAGTCAGGTTGGGTTCACACTGGACCCGGCACGAGAGGAAGTCTGTTTCACGCTGACGCGTTGCGTGTGAGTCAACTGCAAGGGATGCAACGCATGTCACGCTCAGCGTGAAGCACAGATTGCGCAAGGTTCACTGTGGAAGCGTCGTGCGCTGCGTTGCGTCCCCGTTGAAGCACAACGTGACGCAGGCGGTGTGAACCGGCCTCGGAGTCCTCACGACTTCATCCAATGTAAGGTCAGCTTGACGCGACCTGTGACAGGACGCGTCGTGCGTTGCATCTCTGCGCATGTTAGTGAGTCCTGCCTTGCAAGGGACGATGCTGCGTCCACGAGCATGTGCAGGAACACAGTGCGTCACGCATCAAGCGTGAACCCAGCCTGACTTGTGCAGAGACGTACTCGTACACGTGAAGCGTGCAATGTGAACCCCTGCCTAACTTGTGCACGGACATATCGCACGACCCATCAAGGAAGAACCCAGTCTGACTTGTGCATGCCGGGATGGAAGGCGTGACGCGTCCAGTGTGAACCCAGCGTGAATCCAGTCTGACTTGTGTAGGGACATAAAACGTGACGCACCTTGTGTGAAGCAGACCTCATAGTGAGGAGGGACGCAACACTTGGGGTATTCAGTGTGAACCCTGTCTGATTTGTGCTGGGACGCAGTGCGTGACGCGTCCAGTGTGAACGCAGACTGGTCCAGTGTGAGCCAAGCCTGGGGCTCGGTGTTCAACACACAAATCAACAGGTAGAGTTTGGGTGGAGGAAGTTTTGAATGTGCGAGACACGAGTTGAAAAATTGTCGCGTTGCCCCGTTTGGCAACACGTGTTGGCTCGACTATGAGGAAGCTTTTGCAGCAGTGAAGAATAATAACAGAGTTAGAGGGAAATTTTCAGTTCAGTCTTCAGTGGAGGCAGGTCAATTGTGACCAAATGCAGCATGAGGAAGTTTGCCTGTGAAAGGCTGGGTTCACATTGCGTCCGTCGTGCTCGGCCTTACACGCTGTACACACTGGTTCCGTGAATCCGTGATGGAAAGGTTTTGCTTCCCTGTGAACAGAACCATTGATATTTGTTTGAGCCATTTCACGCAACAATTTGTGCAATGTTGTGCACAGTGTTCCTTCACAGACACGGAACCGGTGTGTACTTGTAAGCGGCTACCGCACAGATGCGAGGATCTGCGCAACACATGACGCGTCTGACGTGGTTTGGGGACGCAACGCGTGACGCATCCAGTGTGATCTGGGACGAAAAAGTGACGTGACGCATCCAGTGTGACCCGGACCAATATTTATGCCGCGACACTTCGTTCAGTTGTTCACGTCAGCAAATAGAATCTTGAAGAAACTGTTGCGTACCAAAACCAAATCCAGCTTGTGCAAAAATCGTGCCTCTGTTGGGGGGGGGGGAGAGGGGGTTGTGCCAAGACGTCGAGCGTTTTTACCTTGGGTCTGAGGTTATGGAAATCAAACTGACAAACCAACATCAACAGCCCACGGAAATTGTCAATTTTTCACAAATCAAGAATTGTTCGTTGTTTTTTGAGTCAGATCCAAGGATGGATGAATTCCATTCCAAAAGCCCGCAAACAATAATCGTACCTGCAGCTACGGTGCATAGAAATTATGAATTATGAATGGTCAGGTGCCCTTGGATCGATTACGTGAGGCGTGTCCAACAAACTGGAGGTCTCTTGTGCGGTGGTGTATCGTGGGAATTGTTGTCAATAAAATCAGCAGGTTGTGTAAAAAAATGTCGTTGAGGGTGCATCCCAATCCATCTGACAACTTCTTGGATTCTGCTGCAGAAAATTCCCCTTGTCGTTTGCAATTCATACCGTCAGCAACGTGGGAATTATCGCAAAGAAAACGAGAGGGGCCCTTTCTGCACTGAGCACAAACCTGGAGATGAAGTGGGCCTGGGAACTGGAGGCGACATTGAACGAGCCAAATGTGTTGCGTGGAAATTACCCAATATGTCTTCAAGAATGTCCCTCGGTCGAAGATTGCGTAACTGACAGTCAAGGAGACGGATCCACGTGGACCGTTACGAGCTGTGAAACAACACGCTGTGTTGATGGAAAATTGACAACCCGCACAGTTGATCGTTCTGTTACCACCTCCGACCTCGAGTCCCAAAGTTGTTCGGAGGCTTGGTTCACACCACATACGTCATGCGCTGTGTCCCTGCGCACGCACGTAAGTGGGCGTTGCGTCAACCAGTGATCACTGCAATTGGTCCCGCGTGCATCTGGGAAAAGACTTCGCGTGCCTAGGTTTCGAAGGCTGGGTTCACGCTGCGTCAATGGGTGCTGCAACGCAGATTGACCCCCCCCCCCCCTTCGCGGCCGAAATTCAGTTCTCTTCCTTGTGAAATGCGCATCTGGCTGTCTTGTTGACTGCTCAAGAAATCAAGTCATGCTCGGTTTTGCCTCCGAAAGTTGTCGTTTTTATCGGGTTTTGCGTCTGCCTCGTTCTCACAGACTTTGAACGGAACTTTTGGGAGAGAAGATTGTACAAAAGCTGAGCGTGAGTCGCGCGGACGGACAACAGCTGCACAATACGCGTCGGACGAATTGTCAGGCGAATTGGCTCGATCCGTGTGACAGGTTGGACAGCGAATGATTTGTGCAAACGTGCGAGTCCACGTCGTTAACAGGACAGGTGAGGGGGAAGCGGAGGAGGTCCCAGGGCCTCCAGCCCCCAGGGCGTCTTTTGCCTCGCACAACGTGCACGACGACAAGTCTCAAGATGTTTGTGACCGACAGACTGAAGGTGGTTTCTCGGGAGCGTTGAGCGGCCTTTTATGCAACAGATTGAAGCAGCCTGCAGGCAGCAGTCACAACGATCACCCGGGGTGACCACTGCTGACAACTGTGGTGATCGGGATTGTCCACCACTGTCACTGTCACTTTGCAGTGGCGATCAGGGGTTATCGCTACTACTTTGCACGTCTGTGTTCGGAGCTGTTTGCTTCAACACACAAGAACGCGAGCTTGTCGGACGTATGGTCCACGCATTTGATCTGAATAAGCGCGCTACAGCAGCATGCATCTGTGCGCACACGTGCATGACACTGATCAGAACGTTTATGCGCGCATCCCATTGTTCATCTGCTGTCGTTTGATGAATAAGATGAAGGACTTGTGTTTCCGCTCATTGAACGAGGGAATTGGGTTGACACAGTGGACACGTACACGCGCAATGAAAACAAATAACACAGGCTGAACGCTCTGTCTGTCTGTGTGTGAAAAGTAGATCAATCGACACGTTCCTTATCAGTCAACACAGTGTGTGTATGGAAGCCAATACTGTCGGCCGAGTCTCCGGTGTAATGAGAGGTAAGACACAGGTTTTCCAGGCACGAGTATCCGGCTAAATTTGGGTTGGCACCTGGAACGAAATGATCAGATACTTCTTGTCTCTGGGTTTCAGGTCCTGCTTGAAAGAGCCAATGTCACTCAGAGCCTTGTTGGGTGTTTGGACACTTCAGGTCGGACCGTGTCTTCTGGTTTTGGTGCCTGGTCGTGTCGTTACACCGGCGTATACAGGTTGAGTGGGACAAGCGTGGTGCCATGTAGGTGTCTGTAGGTGTGCCACCGGATCAAAGTGCGTTGTCTTCGTCTTTATGTGTCACGCCGGATGTGTCGCGTCGCGTCACGTCACGTTGCGTCTCGGAACAGGTCGTGGAGCGTCAGCGACGACGCACCACGTTGTGAAAAGACACGGGGACGCAACGCGTGACGCATCCAGTGTGAGTCAGGCTGTCTTCACGGTTGACTGGCCACGTGCGTGGAGGATTGATCTGCTGAGAAACATACTTACTTTAGATCTTCTGAACCGTATTGATCAGTCTTTCGGAAATTCTTTTATTTCGTGACACACAAACGTTGAACAGGTTTGACTTGAACGTGGATACATTATTCAGCTCTGATCTTTGAGGAGAGTTCGCTGTGGCATTGGAGCGTCATGCATTTTGCAGAAACCCAAAGGAAGGAAGTGAAGGCGTTCGATTTGAAGTGAAAAGCACATGGCGGGAGACGAGGTAAAAAATTCAGTGTGTTTTTCTGACGTGCTTGTGCCCACGTGTGACGGGACTGCGTGGATTTGACGTGCATCACAAGTCGGATATGGAACCTGAATATGTTTCTGTTGTGCCACAAAATCAAGTTGCGAGTTACTTCACACTGGTGCGTACTTTGGTGTCAGCCGACAGGTGTGCAGTACTGCAGCTATGACAGTTGCTGAGGCGGTAACGATGACAGCAACTGAGAATTTTCATTGGTGATCAGGGGTTGAGCGTACAGCGCGTCTGTTACCCTCATCGCATTGCGGCACCATAGCGACTCTCTTGACGTCACCTGACCTTCAGACAGACGTTGCTTGTTGCGACCATTCACGTTTGTTTCTCTCTTCGCAGCGTGGCCCAATTGTGTCCGTGAACGCCGTACTTTCAGACGCAACCACAAATTACATACACACTTTTTAACCCCCCAAAACTTGCTGCTACCCGCATGTTTATCAGCCGCGGTAGCGGTCTGATATTGGTTTGCCCCTGTATCTGCGTCCGTCCGTCTTGGGCGGACAAAACCTCCATTTTACCCCTGTTCCAGTGATCACAGACTGGAATCACAGTGGGTGC
>JAAUXT010149476.1_pt1 | contig 12572 bp, 13 predicted proteins | sample 7278171 | NCBI WGS metagenome assembly JAAUXT01 (sample SAMN14350112, study PRJNA611818) | marine sediment metagenome | isolation source: surface marine sediment (1.8m) | place: French Polynesia: Moorea | collected 2018-08
CGTGCTGTTAGGTCCACCAGAGGAGATCACACTCTGCGCCTTGAGCACTCACTCCGCGCTTGCTGCCGCTTCTTTCAATCCGGGCATTTGCACTTCACTACAGCTTGATGCATATGCATTAACTGAGCTATTATTACACTGAATAGTCTTTTTCTGTCGTACACATTCGACACACAGATGCTCAACGCTAATTGATTGTGCTTGTAAATCATACCCGACAATGCAACTTCCAAGTACAAGTTGATCCTGCAATATATTACAGTCAACGCTACGGGATATGTTTTGTTGCTTTCGGCAGAACAGACTCTTATTACGCATTGCTCAGTCAATTACCATGTCTACCGTCCTTACAATACAAAGTCGCTTTGTGAAGAAACCGTTGGTGTTTCAGACGGAGTGAAAGTTCAAGGCGGGAAAAGCAGAATTTATCGTTGCCCACTTTACGTGGGCTTCGAGTTCTGCAGGTGCTCGTTCTTCCACATTCCCGTGCACATTGTTCCCAACAAGAGCCAAAGAAGTTCAGTTGTGCGAGCGAGTCATCTTGTCGCAGTTGCAGACTCGCCATCACAACTTCAAAAGCGACCAAATCCTTCTTCACCTGCATGCGGTTACCTCACACACAGAGACAGGGCGACTGTTTTGTTCTGTTGAGCACTTCAGTTCAAAAGTCTTGCACTTGCCTTTCTCACACAGCCTGACCCCTGCGCACCACACCCCGCCGCACACGGGTGACGGGCGTTGCGCGTTGCGCATGGCGGCCGGTGACTTCCTTCGCTTCAGCTCCTGATCACAATGAGGTGGAGTCAGGGTCAGCCTGCTGACAGACGAGGCAATTTATGTCCGTGTTCAGGCGAGGGGAAGCAATTGGTTTGAAAAGGAGACCGTCAAATATGTGTGCTCGTGTCCCAAAGTCGAGTTTTATTGTGACACGTGTTCCTTTTCCAGGGTTTCAACACGGTTTGGGCCAAACGCGTATTTGTGGGGTGATGGTGGGTGTCGTGGTCAGGAATATTTATTCACTGTCCACTTCTGCTTGACGATGTCACTGTTCGCACCTTTGACACAATCTCGCAGCACAGTGCTGACACGTTGAGAGATCTCACAAACTTGAAGTGGGTGAAGTTATTGATGGCCAGCGAGTTCTGTGGGACACTCCACAGCAGGACACCAGATCATCTCCTATCTCGTTGCATTGCGCCGCAGTTGAATGGGATTGACTTCCATTTGACACCCGTGGAAAATTAACATTTATTTCTTCGTTTTGAAATGTCAAAAAATGGGACCTTTGGTGTGTCTTCACTCACGCAGTGCGAGCACTCGCTCTTGTCTCAGAAAGTTGGCAGTGTGGTTGAGGAACAGAGTGGACTTGGTCAGGTCTCGGGAGAACTGAGAGACCTGGTCCTCAGGTGGGCAGCGCGACGCCGAGAGTTGCCCGTTGTAATGGGACAGGACAGACGAACGCAAATTGCGGCTCATAACCAGCGAGGCCGGTTGGACGGACGCAGTTGGAGAGCGACAGAAAAGCGTTTTGATTCCGAGTAGGACGCCGTGTCTCGTTATCTCGTCAGCCGCGAATCCAGGCGGAACTTTCTGCCGCTAATGTCCATGTCAGTCAGTCAGTCAGCGCACTGTGGATCCAGGGGCCTCTGCGTTGATTCCGTCGGTCGCTTTGTCTGCTGGAGGCATCGGGTTTCTCACACGTCGTGTTGGGGAGAAGGTGGGATGGTCGTCTTACACGAAACGTTGACGCGGGACAAATCGGCCTTGTTCTCTTTTCGCAACTCGTGTTTCTTGTTTTGCAAGAGCTGTCGTTGCAAAGAGCAAGGCTGTCGACATTACGCATTGAAATTGTCACAGTTTGTCGAGGGTTCTTGTCGCCATTCACTGGTTTTCTCTCCACAAGAAAAGCCTGAGTTCAGAATTGGAGAGATGTGGTCTGGAACTTTGACCTGAATTTGCGGTTCAGCGCTTTGTGATCGATCCGCATCTGGCCTTTTTGATTCAGGTCAGATATCTGCTTTTCCTTGTGTGTGTTCTTTGATACTTGACACCAGTACGTTTCCAGACATTCTCAGGCCTGGTGCTTCTCGGAATTTATGAGCTCGCCTTGCAAAAGGAGAGGCGAGTGGAGGGAGTTCGGTGGGTCGGGTTTCCGTGTGTGGCGCGAGCTGTTCTGCTCTGGAGACAAAGAAGGCTTCATTGAACGGAAATGGTGTGTTACCGAAGAACCTAGTGGAAAACTTACAGTAACGAGTGGTTTCACGTTGGGGGCTTCTTGTGCGCAGACCGAAAATTGCTGCAGAGTTGCGGTCAAGAGAAGCCCAGGCGTGAACTGGGGACGACAAACGTCGACAAACGTGAACACAAGAAATCTTTTTTCACAATCCAAGCTTCAGTGACCTGCCGATGTCACATCGCAAAAACGCTGAAATCTGACCAGCGAAGTCGCAATGTGTCAATGCAGAACTTGGAAAATACGCTCTCGTGTTTCGGACGACAAACAGCGCCAGACGTTGAACGCTGACGCGACGCGGACACGTGATGCAAAATCTGCGTCTCCAAAGAGATGCAGGAAAAACTTATGAATAGGAGTTGCTGTCGGGGAAGCCGAGATTCTTATCTCCGTCGTTTTTCACAGGTAAAAGTTGTCTTCTCTTCTCGATGTCGCGTCTATAAATCAGGCTTCAACTGCTCGTCGTGTTATGAAGATTCCTTTGTTGAGACGCAGCCTTCAATTTCTACATTGTGACTAATTGTCGCTGCTGGCAGTGTCTTTTCGTGCAGTTTCAGCTTTTTTACAAAGAAACCATCTTGAATTGCGTCCTTACGTGTAAAATTATTCTTTGGAGTGGCCACATTTTTTTACGACACTTCGGATCGCTTGCCAAGGATTGAATCATAAACACGCAGTGCAAATATTTAGGATGGAAATAGACTCGCTCTGTTCGATCCCGCGCTCCGCTGTGAGGAGGAAGTACACCTGTCCCCACCCAACTCGAACTGCCGTCCTGGGTGGTTCGTGTTTGTTCGAATGAATGAAACAACGATCACTGGGGGTAAACAGATTGCTTATGAACCAAGTACGAAACAGGAATTTCGAATAAGCCGAGTTGAAATGAGACAGGAACAGACATCGCATGTTCGCAGAAGTGGAATGCGTGGCCCCAGGTGTTCACGCGTGTTCTTTATATGGACACTTGAATTTGTGATTTGTAGTGGGAGAGAGTGCCTACCTTGTTTGAATTGAATTTACGTGCGTGGGATTCTTTCCCGGCAGAACTCGAGAGCGAGTGGTCCCAGGAATTGGTGGTTTTGCACGTTGTCTCAACAGTGTCTGTTTGTTTCTGCTTCTTCACAGTTTTAATTAACGACGCGTGCGACGTGTTTCAAGTGGCCAGGTCAAACCAACAGAGCGAAGGCAACATGGAACTTTTGTGTCTTGTGGCTGGGTACTGTCCTCAGACCTTGCCTGTGTACGCGTGCTCCAGAAAGTTTGGAAATGTTGACCTGTTAGAATTTTGGCAGAGCGTCCAGCTCCACTGCACAGAACGCAGCTTCCTTCTGTCTGACGCGCTGTGCTTCTCTTCCCTCACCAGGCGCTTCGTCGCAGGCGGCGTCACAACGCGAGGACGAACGTGTGACGTATGGAATGCAACACTTGAATCTGCAGATCGTGATTTCGGATTTTGCCTGAGCTGAAAGTTTCAAACATGGCTTCTCAGTCGCTTTTGTGAGCTCCGCCTCTTTTCTCATGACAAATCCTTCCGAGTGAGGTCGTGTCCCGCTGAATGGGGGACTTTTTAATAACTCGCACAAACGGACCCTGAAGGCACATACTTTCCTTTGAGAATATTTTGGACACGGTCCATCGAGAAAATGTTGTTGTTTGCTGTTTCCCATACGGAGCGGAGCGGCAGTGGGAACCAAGGAGGGAGCACTGCGCACACAGGCGCAGCCAGAAGAGTTAATTATGTTGAAAGGTGCGTTTTTGTCTGAGGTCTGGAAATTGCCTTTAATTTGGACAATTTTCCAGGAGCAGCCACCAGCATAAAGCAGTGGGAGTTCACCTCCAACCGCACGCTGCGTGTGTTCCTGGATGAAAGGTGACTGTTTTTGTCTGGAGTTTTGACAGAAACCTCAACTTCGTGCAATTCCCCTTTTCTATGACTCTCACCAGTTCCCTGCCAGGGAAAAGTTGTACGGGAGTTGACGCAGGCTCACACATCTGGCGAATCCAGTTTGATCCTTCGGGACAACAAGTGTAACTCTCCAAGTGTTGACCAGAAAAAATGTGTGCCTCTCGCAACAAAATCTGGAGTCAAGGTTCTGTGTCTGGTTGAACCATCGCAGAAGTAGAACATGGACTACAGGGAGGGACCCACCCAACCACGTGGGTTCAACCTCACTAAGACGCCGAACCTTGTCACGCCCTTCTGATCATGGATCCACCCCAAATCATGAACAGTTTTGTGTGCCCAAGATCAAGAGAAACCCCCATGCCACCATCTCCCAGTGAGACGTTCCGTAACTCCGTCGTTCTGCAATCCAAGAGAACGGCTTGGAAAACACTGCACAGTGTTGTGACGAGACGTTTGTTTCAATCCAATGTTTGGAGTGTCCTGGACAGGATTGTTTGACGGGAAACGGGACACACACAGTGATTGAGTTTTCCCCGGGGAATGCTGATGACTCTGTCTTCTTTTCCGGAAGGATTCGTCGCGCATTATCTACCATGAGCCGTGAACTTGTTCCTTGAAATTGAGAAGTTTGCGCTGAGTTGTGCTGTTCTGAACTGAACCGGAAGTAGAATTAACCTCGGGTGAACCGGAAGCCAGAACGATGCGCGAGAGTCCGGCGAAGAACCGAGTTCACTGGGGCGGCGTCGTCGTGCACAGCGCGTGAGTACAACTCGTCCTGCCGAGTTCCAACACCTTTTCCCCAACATTGACAGTCGCATCCTGTGTGGGACTGGGTCTGAAGGCCTCAAGTGCTGAACTTGAGTGAGTAAGCTCGCTCCTCCCCCCTTGGAAATTTCATTCGGATCAATGGTTCTCCTGTCCCAAAAATGTTCGCTTGTTCGTCTGTTTCTGTTTAGCTTTCTTTGAGGCCCTTGCTCAATTTCCCCAGGTGATGCGACAGGAAGCTTCGAACCTTGAAATTGTGCGAAGATCCAACACCCGACGGTGATTTGTGGTGAGCGGATGTCGTGGACGCGTTTTCAGCTAATTTCTGGTGTGGCACCTGGAAATGATGGGGCAATTCTCTGATGGATCCTTTGCGGAAGAGTCGGGGACTGATTTGTGAATGTCGCGTGTCGCAATTGCTGTGCGAGGTTTTTTTTTTCTCAGCAGTGATCTTCACTTGTTTCGCGTTCTTTGCTGTTCAAAGTCAAGAATTGAAAAATGCTCCGACTCACGCATCGAGCAAGTTTGCCTTCGGGTGAATCAAAAAGCCAGACAGATGTATCGAGCCCAGGTCACATTGGGCTGGTTTCCCTCCCCTCGCAATCTCACCCGGGTCAGATGTGGTGCCCCCTCCCGTCCCACGGGTCGCCGCCCCGACCCGACCCGTGCGGGGCCCGCGGTTACGTCGGGGCGTGACGCGTTGTGACGCGGCACGAGCACCGGTCCTTCTTGACGAGGATGGTGCACATCTCATGCAACAGGGTTTTTTTTCGTGCCTTTCTGCAGAGAATGTTGTAGAGGGATTTGGATTGACCTTTGGGCCAATCTACCCCTTGTGTGTCTCCACCACGTCACGCTGCACAGCAGCGGCCACACGGCCTTCAGGGATGGATGCACTTCCAAATCTGGGCTCCCCTCCTCCCCTCACACACACATGGGCAGCGACAAATGCGCATGAACTCGGCGCGTACACAAGCGTGTGCAGAGCAGCAAAGCGCTTCAGTTCCGTCTCTGAACTGATGACAGGGCACCCAGTCTTCTCGGCGCTCAAGATTGCGTGGAAAAGTGCCTGCGAGCTGGGGCAATAATGACACGGCGCAGCGAGCGAGAAAACACCGCAGGAGGATGTGCACAGCACAACACACGCACAGCACACTGCGTTTTGTACCATACTTGGAAGTACGCAGCGAGACAGTGACACTTCTCTATTAGCCGTGCTCGCTGGATCATGACACGCTTGTGGATACTATTTTCTCACACACAGCGGCAGAGTATGTTTTCATGTAGGATATTGTTCTGTTTACTTCAGACTTTAAAAGGATACGTTACTTTTTACGGACATTGAGAGTGTGTACTTTGTTCTGGAATTATCACACACACGGAGTCCTCACTTGTTGATTGCGAGACGTGGAGATCTTTGGATTTACCTGTGTGAAAAAGGATACGTGGGTGAAACTACATCAGCTGTTTTGGTGACGGGAGTGGTGGTCCCACAGGTAGGCTTTGCACATGATATCACGTTCCATTCTACACGAGACCAACGTGAGATCCGTCAGCATTTACCACTGCCATGGAGCGTTACACACGGGAACAGCACGCATGTTTCAGATGTCAACAGGCAATTGGGCCACGAACAAGCTTTGCCTCACTCGGGCTGTCGTGTTTTAGACCCAAAAGCTCCCGCAGCACAGCTGAGTGAGCGAGGAATGAAGGACGCACCGCGGCTTAATGAGATTCTACCTGTGTCATCATTCAAATGTGACACAAATGGCACAAAAGTGCGTGTGTGTGTTAATTAAAATCCGGCCCTTTCACTGTCGCTCTTCTTGTCGGGCTGCGAGTGTTTTTTGGTGGCTTTGTGCGGTTCCTCGGAGAAGTTCCATTTCCTGCCCCATTCTCGGGTTTCCTGACCTTCTCGTTTGGCGACGAAGCCCGAGAGGTGAAACACGAGCGAGTGCTTTCCTGGTCCTTTCTGGGGTGAGACTGGGCTCCCTTCGGGCGATTTGGAACATTTCCTGTGGCCACTGACTTTTTTTTGTCTCCAAAATAGAAAATTTCAGTTCAGTTTCCAGTGTTACCTGACAGGTTGGGTTTCTGTTTCAGCTGTTGTGCAGAAAAAGTCGCACACACGGTGCAATGCTAATTTTTACCTTTGCTGAATTTGTCTCTCAACTTCGCTGCACTCATTGCCGTTCCATTTTATTGTGGTCTCACATGTTACTGTGACATCCTGTGAGGAATTTGGCTGAGAAGTGTGGTTCAAGCGGTTCTTTGGTAAGGTGAGGTGAAGGGAGGGTGGGGACATGCCGGAACCAGGCGCCTTGTTCAAAACATTTCTGAACATTCTCGCTGTCCTGGGACGATCACAGGAACTTCGGGTGACACACGGGTGCTGTTTTGAGAGCGGTTAAGAATCACTCCATCGTCTGCGAAAAGCGTTTCCTGGCGAGGTGGTAACATGCCCGCGGACCAGAGTTTTAAGGTGTGAAGAAAGCGTGAATCTACCGACCAAAGACCCATAAACCCAAATTTAGGGTGATTTCAGCTCGACAGGAAGGAAATTCCTTTCGGAGTGCATCACTGACATTATCCTGCACTTTTATTGCGAGTCACAAAGCAGCATTAACCCGGGTGAGGACAGCGAGGGCTGCGGCTCCCAGGCCCGCGGCCCCGCTGCCCTCCGAGCCCCTCCAGCGCTGCGTCGTTTGCACTGAGCCATTGTCAACCTGAAATCGTCTTAAAAACATTAAAGTTTGTCCAATTGCCTGGGGAAGCAGGTCCCCGAATTATAGGGCAGCGACGCGGGAGAGTGACAGTGATTAGACGTGTGAGCGAGACGGAGGGTCGTGCCGGGCCTGACGCCGAGGTGCGTTTTGAAAGAAAGTCAGAGGGTCTTTTCGGAACACGGATTGCGTTCTGTCTGCAGTCGTTTCGTACCTCTGTTGACTGGAGTGGAAAAGTGTACGAGTGAGGCGTGTGAAGTTCAACTTTCCTGAAGCAATCCTGACTTCCTGTGGCAACCAAGTTGTCGTTTGCAGGTTCTGAGACACGCACATGATGCGAAAAAGATTGTGGGACTGACTGACCACAGAACTGACCAGTGTCCTTGACAACGGATTGCGGACAAGGCTTCACGTTAGATTCCCAACATAGTCAACGCTGTTACCTGGCAACTGTTTTGAATGCGGGCACGAATGAATCACACAGGGAGAAAGAAACGTGTGGAACTGGAGATGTACGGTGAAGTGTGGCTGCGGAGTCACCTCCCCCACCACATAACTCGGGGCCTGCATGCATAAAGAAGACCGTCCCGCTATTCGGAAGCGACATCGTGATCGCCTCGTATCGTGAGTCATGTTGTGCAGTATATTTACATATTTGAATGTTTTTGTGCTTTTGTTATGGCTCTGAGACTCAGGCTCTATCTGTCCACATTAACCGTCCCATACTCGACACATGTTTGCCTTGCTCCCGTCTTATGTTGTTAAATCGCGCAGACTTGTTTTGTTGTGAAGAGAAGGAAATACTCTTCAGTGTTTGTGTGGTGTTGTTACCAATATGAGACGAGGATAGAGTCTCTTGAATTTTGAATTTCAACGGAGATGACAATGCCATTGTTAATTTGTGGATGAAGTATTGAGAGCGTCTGATGGCAGCTCATGTGTCTGTTTCACAGAAAAACAGTTTGCCGAGTGAAAAAAGAGGGATATTTGAGTCTTTTTGTTCAGTTTGAATGTCAGAATGTTGGAATGGATGTGAAACTGCGATGTTTGCGAGAATTGGTATGGGTCGGAAGCCGAGGACGGTGGCCTCGCGGGCATCAGGTGAGGACAACCTTGTTGTTTGTTTCAGTTGACGTTGTGTCACAGTGATCGAAACAAGTTGTGAGAAAGTGGACAAACAAGTGGACCCAGGGCAGTTTGGGGTGATTTCGGTTCCAAGCAAGAATGAGGAGCTTCTGGTTCCTGGCAAACCTGGGGTGTTTGTGGATCAGACAAGCCTGGGGTGTTTGTGGATCAGACAAGCCTGGGGTGTTTGTGGATCAGGCAAGCCTGGGGTGTTTGTGGATCAGGCAAGCCTGGGGTGTTTGTGGATCAGGCAAGCCTGGGGTGTTTGTGGATCAGGCAAACCTGGGGTGTTTGTGGATCAGGAAAGCCTGGGGTGTTTCTGGTCCTTGGCACGCCTGGAGTGGGTCCGGACTCGTAAGGACACGGTTGTGCTCTGCTGTGTTCGCCCCTGCTGTTCGTGGTTCCTCTGATGCATAGACCCAGACTTTGGTTGAAATGTCAGGGAACAAAGCACTTCACACCAAACGAGGACACACCTGGGTTTCCCCCGTCGTCGAAAAAGTTACTCTTCGTGATGTGGCGCTGTTTCGGCGTTCCTCCTCCCAGGGTGTACCTCCGCATGCGAATCACAGAACAATAGAGGCATGGGGCAGTTTTTTTACCCTTGCGTCTGTACACATTTGCACTCCTTTCCCTTTTCTTTGCAAACTCGTGTGAGAAGCAAAAAGTGCAGCATGATGAATCGTTTAATACTGAGACCCACGCTGAATGCTGCAGCTCAAGCTTGTCACAGTCTCCGATCCCACACAAAAGCGCTGCGGCGTGATTCGGGGGGAAATACCTTGAGGTTATCAACATTGCTGCTACAACCGTATAGGTTTTGATAGCACGTAGTCCTTTGTGTGCAGAGTAATGCAGTTTGAAAGGGGATCCACACTCTCTACACCCAGGGTAACAAACAGCTGTTTTTCCTGGCGTTTAACACGTCTCAATTTGGAGAGATTGAGACACTGATAATGTCTGCCTTTCGAGACTCTAACCCGTAGAACAACTGGTCTCTTGGAATCGCCTCTGCGGGGGTGGGGCCGTCTGAAGGAGCAGACTCTCTCACTGAAGTGCACGTCAAAGCGGCGTTTGTCAAAAGATGTTTGACTTCATGGGACAAGTGTTGAAGAGAGATGTTTGATGCACGTGTGATTCACGCCAAAGCTGCGCACTGGAGACACTCGCAGGCGCAGAACTCGGGCAAAAAGTCGACAGCGGTACTTCAGTGGTGAGGACACTGGAAGAAGTTTCCGCGCGCACAGAGTGAAAGCGTGCACTGCTTTCGCATTCATACGTAACACGGACTTCGAGATTTTTTATGGAAATTGAGCAGGATTTAATTATGGATGATTGGACAAAAATTTAACCTCGGCGAGTGAGTGAGCGAGTTACAGTCGGCAGCAGTGCAAGCGATGACTGTGATATTCTACGCTGACAATTATGACAAATTAATAATGACACTGTTTTGATATGAACAATTACTGGATGGAGTTATTGGGCCCCCGAGTGTGATTCTGAGTAATTGTACAGAGGACGGGTTCGTTGCAATTTGCGTCTCTTCTGCGGAGAAGGTTCAGTTGCAGATCCGGAGGAGGTTCCTCCTCCTCCCCCCCCCCCACGCCCCGCCCAATCAGCGAAGGACAACTTGGCCTCGTAAACAGGCGTCAAATCGAGGACCAGCCCCGAGTTCTCCCGCGGGATGTTCGTGTGTTGAGTCGTCCGTGGATCAGTGTTTGAGCCAATTGGGTGCGTCGTACGATCCCAGGGCGCAGAACACCCGCCTCCACTGCGAATGTCACGTATGATCTCGGTTCTTTCGGTGTTGTCCATCCCTGATCTGCACAGTTCTGAAAGTCTTTGCAGCGATGCTGTGTTTTGTGATTCACTCCACGTTGTCCTGACATGGCTGCACGCAAGTTCAAAGGCGTCGCGGTTCTTGGCCAAGACGTCATCTTTTGCCAAACGACTCGACAAATTGACTGATGATTGGTTTTGTCCTGTGATGAGTCGCCACTTTTGACCCGATTTTTATCTTGAAAGGAGAGCAAAACTGCAATTTGGACCCAGTTGGTCCTTTTCTATTGCAGGGCGCCCAAACCATTTGCAAGGCTCAGAGTTTAGATAGGGTAACCGTTACTGTAAATTGATGGTTTGGATTGGAGCTGCCGTCGAGTGAATGAATGTGACTTTGGTCACGCTGGTTGATTTGAACCCTGGGGCGGATTCTGGATTTAGTCAGTGACGCGATCCCCCAGTGGCCCCAAAATTTTGAAATGCACAAAACCTGGAGTTTGGTGGCGCGAGATGAAGGCCCACTCAATGTTTTTTCGGAGACGGAAGGTTGGGGTGAAAGACATCTGGATCCGGCCCCCAGTGACTTTGTTGGAAGTGCATTTGAAATGGCACCAGCATGAGTGAAGCCCAGGTGAGTGAGCAATACCCTTTGTTGTTTCGTGTGTGCTCGTTCGTTCTGCATGCCTGGACAACTGAGTGACCCTTCCAAAAATGTGAACAATCTGCGGCTGGAGAGGGTAAAGGGCATCTTGCTTTTGAAACGTGTGGTGCAGGTGTCGTCACAGGGCTATTCTCTCGCACTGTCTGAAAGGGGTTCCAGAATTTCACGACCAATCGAAAGAAACACTGTTCCGTAACAAAATTGTGTTGCTCTGGCAGTTGGCTCTGTTTGCGTCACCTAAAAAACAATGCAGGTGCCCCGTGTCAGCAACAGAAAAATGCAGACACGGAAAGAACCGGGTGCAATGAGCTGCGCATCGCAGCCAGGGCACGGAGAAAACCGCTTGAGAATGAGCACAATTTTTCTGCACTTCGAGCCTGATCGGAACAGCCCTGCCTGAATTGGAAAGAATGATTTCATGTTGTCAGCGAAAGTGCAAGAAATTGAGACTTAAATTGCTATCATTGCTGACAGAAAAGTTGCCAAAGGTTCACCGTTTCCCACCATCGTGAGACTGGGAGAGACATATTTTACGTGTTTGAAAGCCTCGCCCAGGTAATGTCGATCAGTCCCGACTTTGCGTGCGTTTGGGCCAACTGCCGAAAAGTGAAAAACTTCCACCGGAAAAGTCCGTAGTTACCGAGGCTGAAGGGTTGTAATTTAATAGAGACTGAGTGGAGAACTTGCGATCATTGGGATACAGTGTGTGCAGGGGGCGGATCCACGGTCGCCCCCTCTCCCGAACTCCCAAACACCGCGCTGCAGGCGCAGTTTTAATTCTTCAATTTTAACACGTTTTGGAATTGGCCCCTCGAGAATCTGAGAGATTCTGAGACCCACTGACCAAACCTGATTCCGCCGCTGGTTTTCTTCTGTTTGGAAGCCGAGGAGATTCTGTGCATTAACACTGTATTTATTTGGATGCTTCGCCACAAGCAGTTCGTGTAAAACGTCGCCTCGAGCTGGTCAATTAGACGCAGACTCCTCCGCACGTAACGTCCCCTGTCTTTTTCAAAGTTTTCTTTTTTCGGGACTGATGTTTTGACATAAAGTGCAAGTGATTTTGTTGTGGTGAAGTAATGACTATGTTGCTGAAAATGAATTGTGTTCGGCAGAGCAGAGACGAAAAATGAGAAAACGTCGGTGGTTGCTTGTATAGGTTATTGAACACTGATGAGACTTTTCACATGGATTACTGAACGAAAATGGTTACTGAACAAGTGCACAGCACGAGTTCAGTAACCAACTTGAGTTCAGTAATGGAGTATAAAAAGTTGAGTCAAGTTCCATAACCTACTTACAGAACAAAACAAAGTTAATGAGGCATGATATGTTTCTTTGTCAGTTTTCTGTTCAAGGGTACTGAAAAGGCACTAAAAG
>JAAUXT010128635.1_pt1 | contig 12570 bp, 15 predicted proteins | sample 7278171 | NCBI WGS metagenome assembly JAAUXT01 (sample SAMN14350112, study PRJNA611818) | marine sediment metagenome | isolation source: surface marine sediment (1.8m) | place: French Polynesia: Moorea | collected 2018-08
AAATCGCCTGAAAATGACCCTGGTTGATTTTCACCATGTTGAGTTACCCCGCCCCCCCCCCCCAACTCAACATGTCCACACACATACATACAGACTGATGGTATTACACTAAGCGTGTGGTAACACCCTACGGGACCACACGCTTAAAAACAGCAAGAACGTGGGCCAGTGTGGATATGGACACACGCCATGGCCGTGATACAGCCATGCTTGACACCGGGAGCAATAGCGTGGACGTAGTTTTGCTGAAGCCAGGTCCCCCCGCCCGACCATTGAATGAATTTTTGTTTGCCCGAAGACTTTGTTTTGACTTTTTGAAATCTTGACAAGCCCTAATTGCAGACGCGCGCTTGTAGTTCAACCGTCTGCCGGGACCGAGAGAAACTGAACTGCACTTACCATACTGAAGTGTTCCAGACCTGCTGACAGTCAACCTCTGCAATAGATCAAGGCGTTGTCAGGACAAAACGAAAGGAAACTGTCGAACTGGGGATCAAAGCAGTTCAGCCTGGAGGCGCGACAGATTTGACGATTCATTGGACGAGGTGGAGCTCTGGCAGTGTGACAAACAAGAACACTCGACAGTGTGGACACATCTGAGAAGGGCCCAACCAGCTTCAAAAACGGGCCTGACAAGAAACTTGCCAGATTTTCAAGAAATTCCATTTCGCAGATGTCTGTCAACTACCAGTGAAGATCGCACGGTACCTTGTTGGCCGCAGCTCTCCGAGCCGCCTGCAGGGAGCTCCTGGGGTCCGAGAACGCCCTGCTGCGGAACTCCTCCAGCAACGCTGTGTTGCGACTCGGCGGCATTGGAGAATCCACTGACAGGAGTCGACTCATCGGTGTGCTCTGGTGCCGGTGTCTGCCGTCTCCTGGGACCTTCCGCTGCGGCAATGGTTGTTTCACAATCGGCTTCTTCTGTGCATCCGACTTGGACCGCGGGCGGAATGAATCAAACAAGTTCTTCACTTTATTCGTCCCACCACCCGTCGCACCGGGCACGTCCATCGGTGAACTGCCTCTCTGACTGTCGTGGGGACTGTCGTGCTCTGATTTGTTTTTCTTGCGGAATATCCCACGGAAAACTGCCGACCCCGTGGACGAGTTGGATCCAGAACGACCCCTGAAGTCGCCGTCCGTTTCTGATGCCATATTGACTTCATCCGCATCCAAATGAGGCATCGCAAACGAACTCAAATCCTGGAAATAAAAGGAAAATCTGTCAAGCGAAACTCGCTGAAATCGAAAGGTCGCCTGAACGTAAACACGTCGAACAAAAGAGTGATGTTTGTAGCAGCGCAAAGCCCGAAAACGAGTTACTCTCGAGTTCGTTGTGGAACTCGTCTCCAGGACCTGCTGCCACCTGTGGGAATCGCCACTCTGATTTGTTCAGGCAAATGCGCGCGAAAACAAACAAGAACACTTGTCATTGTCAAGACGGGTCTCGTCGATGTCGCAGATTCAACCAGGAATCTTTGGGCGAGTTCTTTGGGTTGGTTTGGGTTTTGATGGCGAGACTTCACACCCTTCCTTGACTGTCCTTTCAGTTTGAACTCCAACGAATTTGTTCCTTCCAGTAGATTTCTACATGGGATATTTTTCTTTCTGACCCTATTCCAAATGAATACCAAAATTCCACGTGGATCTGAGATCTGTTTTTTGCAGCCCCAAAAACAAAGGCCTCGCACTGGACGGGTTGAACACGCAGCAACTCGTTTCAACAATGATCTGGAATTATTTTGCACTGACTGACCTCAAATGTTCTGCACTGAATGACCTCAAGCAATGCACATAACATTGGGTAATGCTCGAAAACAGTGAGGACACATCAGGATACGAAATGTACGAACATGGCGTCCTCAAAAAGTCTCAATTTCACTTTTTGCACCGTGTTCCATCACATTTGCTCATGTTTCCAGCGCTGATAAAATACCAACCGACGACTGCGACGGCGATGGTTACCTGTGAAAACAATCCATCAGCTCAGAAGTAGGTTGCGTGGCCTTTGCACAACGAGAAGAGGCCTCTCAGGTCCACCGCAGCAGTCTACGAGATTGTTGGTGCACATCCATGAACTTGGGACAACAAAACACAGCATTTCAGCAACGCAACTTCCTTGGTCCAAAATCCAACCAAGGTGCTCGTCACAATGGCGCACTTGGTGACAAACCTGAGCCAGAAAGCGCGATTTCGTGTTGCATGTGGACCACAGGACACCAGATTGCAATCGATGGAAGTTGCATTTGGTCAAGAAAGTCCGAACCACAAAGCTCGATGAAAGATAGAGTGATCGGGTTTGGTTTGCGCATGTGTAAAAATTGTAACGGTCATGTAGCTGAGTGATAATACCAGGTAAAGGGCAAAAGAAACTGAACATGTTTTCCATCAATATTTTTCCATCTATTAACTTTTTCAAAAAAAATTCAAAATGATAAGTGCCACTTAAATGTTTGCTAATTTTTAGAAACATTTTTTCCTCAATTTTGAATATATTGATTACTTATTGACCATATATTAGTTATACTTATAAGTGATCAAAAGTGATTCTTGCTCAATTTTTTCACTTATTTTTGAAATATATTACTGAATATGAAATATGGGCAGCTCAAGATTTTCTTCCACAGATCTAAAATTAATTTCAAGCAATTGATCTTTTATTGGAAATGTATTGGTTCTGATTAGAGGGAATTCAAAGTGATTGGTTTCTTCTTTCTCAGCTCAATATGACTTGTCAAGTATTTTTATACTCAGGCATACTATTTCCAAATATTTTCCATTCATTGTGTATTGATTTTTACATATTGATCAGGTATTGGAAATATATTGGCTCTGGTTAGACCTGATTGGAAGTGATTGTTCCATGATTTTCTGACTCTCTGTAACTCAGTTATTGTTCTTTGTCACAATTCCCCCTTATTTCTGACCATTCCTCTTTATCACTACATATTGATCAGTTATTGGAAATATATCAGCTCTGATTAGCTCTGATTAAAAGTGATTAATCTTTGAATATTTTCACAAATTGGGATAATGACAGAACAACAAGATCTTTGTCATTGAGTTGAAAAATCACAAAGTAATCTTTTACAATCAGCTCTAATCAGAGCCAATATATTTCCAATACCTGATCAATACATGAAAATCAATATACAATGAATGGAAAATATTTGGAAATAGTATACCTGAGTATAAAAATACTTGACAAGTCATATTGAGCTGAGAAAGAAGAAACCAATCACTTTGAATTCACTCCAATCAGAACCAATACATTTCCAATAAAAGATCAATTGCTTGAAATCAATTTTAGATCTGTGGAAGAAAATCTTAAGCTACCTATATTTCATATTCAGTAGTATTTTTTCAGAGACAAGTGAAAAAATTGAGCAAAAGTCACTTTTGATTACTCATAAATATAACCAGTATATGGTCAATAAGTGATCAATACATTCAAAATTGGGGGGAAAATATTTCTAAAAATTAACAAATATTTAAGTAGTACTTGTCATTTTAATTTTTTTTTGAAAAAGTTGATAGACAGAAAAATATTGATGGAAAACATGTCAAGGGCAAGTACTGTTCAGTTTCTTTTGCCCTTAACCTGCTATTATCGCTCACTTTCAGTAAAATACGCAGGGGCGCTTCAGCGGAGCTCTCTTGTCCTATATACATTAAACTTTGTGGTCCGAACTGAGTCGCCTTGAAACCAACTTCGGTCAAGCACGGTGCAACACCTCTGCACCCTGTTCTGTTTAATCTGTCCTGTTGGCCTTGACATGGACTCTGACCAGGCAAGTTGGCCACAGGGGGAGGTGGAAACACTGACAGCCACCCCATTCATGGCCAGCTGCCGGAGGGTTTGACCACCCCCTTGCTCGATAAACGGCCTATGATGACCTTTCACAAGCAGCACCTTAAAAACAAGTCCACCAGTTTTGTAAATCCTCCATGAAATTGTTTTGGTTTCACCTCCAAGCCCTCGTGACGAGCACAGCAACTCAAGTTTGAAATCAGTCAAAAATCTCAAACCCTTCTGTGGTTCTTGTGCCGAACCCTGGAAGTGGGAACAAGAAGGAAAAGTCCCAACACCAAACTGAGGCTGTCTTGCTGGTTTTAACTCTGACCCCTTGCAATAAATTGGTACGGATACCCTTTGACAAATCCGACTCACAGTGCAACGGCGCAGGAAACATTGCTTCAAATTTGTGTGCACAAGGGGGCAAGTTTCTGACAGTAAAATGATCACCGGTGTGAGCAATCCAGGCCAGCACTGAAAGCCCGCTCAACTTTTGCTTGTCCCTCAGCAGTGATCTCTGTCCAACAACTTGTGTATATACGAGTACAATCGCACAACTTTTTGTCAGCAGTATCAATCATAAAATGTTTGAAATTTTGCTTGAATCAAGAAGTCCAAAAGTTTTCCCAAACCAGCTACCTGATTGCCCAATGGAGAAACCTATTTTGAGCCAGAAAATCAGTGTATTTTGCACAGTTCCATGATCAGATGCTGTGTTGTTGTTGTTGTTGTTTTCTACTTCACATCATTTGTGGTCTGGGACAGGTTGCACACCATTTTGCAACACAAGGTAAGAGGTATTCCTGTACTTGTTGTGTCAAAAATTGTCCACCTGTATCCAGTTGTCTGCTTGGGATATCAATGTTGCAAACTCATTGCAGAGTTCTTTCTCACAAAATTTGATAGGCACTTCATCAACTTGGTCCTGTGAAAGGCTTCTCTCTCAACTGCGAGAGTTTACAGATTCTCGTGAGGACACCGTTGCAGCCAGGCTCACGCGGACAGAACTATTCTTCGCAACTCGCCTCGAGACAGATCTACGCGTGGTGTGAAGAGCTTGGGGATTAGATTAGCACCACAAGTAATGGAATTATTGCTCCGGAACAGCAACATGACTGCAACAGTAAAAATTATCTTGACAGAACTCCTGACTTTCAACGGTGTGCAGCCAACGAGTCGCACAAGTTTTCCTTTTGCGCCTGTCTAAATTATTGGTTTCTGAAGTGGGGATACTGCCTTCACTGGAATAAAATCGGCGAACTGTCCGATGAGAACAAAGGGGAGGTCCTCCGAGGAGCAGGAGAGACCACCGATGGTCTGGTCGCATGTCATCGTTCAAGAATTGCAGGTCACCACAGTGTTGTTTTCGGACCAAAAGCGCCAACAGCAGAAACCAAATGGAAGAGCGTCTTTACTTTTTCTTTGTTCCTGGTTTCTTTGGTTTCACCGAGACAAATTTGGAATCGTTCACAGAACGCTTGAGGTCTGACCTATTATCATTATTTTCATTCGAGGAAGTGAGGAAAATATTCCCACTGTAGATGAGATTTCGCAGGTGCTAATGAATCTGGACGACGACTCCGAATATGAACCAGCGGAGACGAGCAAGACACCAACTTCATCTAATGTCCCACTTCTCATCTGACAAGCTTCCCAAGAGAAATATCTCCAACCTTCATTAGGCTTCATTCAAAACACGAAGCCTAAGCTTGCTTCAGTCTCCAAACCAGCCGATCCACGTGGTACTGCAACCGATGTCAGTCAAAGGCAGAATTTATTGCCATCAGCATTACTCGTTCAAAATCCAGATGTAATCACAAGAGGAAACCCAGTGGAAAAGGTCACATAACGCCAGACCGTCGAAGGCTGCAGCGGGTGTCACGTAGCATGCCGTGGACCTTTTTACTCCAACGTCCCCACAAGCCAGTTTGCGCACTCATGCCAATGCTTGTCAGCAGCTTCCAGCGTGTCCGTACACACACTGGAATTTGTGAGCAAACTGGAAGCAGGTGGCTTCTTCGTGACACAATTTCGGACCACAGGGCACAAGTTAAAAGTGAAACAGACTCAAGGCACTCGCAGATGTTTTCCTCGAGGAACACAGGAATACGCTTGGTGTCCATGAACAATGCAAGTGCAATTGCGTTGTTGTGTACAAGCAGAACAGAAGGAAGAACGCTCCGTTGTTCCAACTGGGGACCAGGGTGACAGGGCTTCCACTGCACCAGGGCGGCAAAATTTCTCTCCCGCATTTGTCCAAACTTTTCTTTCGAGCCTCGAACCTGTCCATGTTTTCTAGTTGGACCTGACCTGCTCACAGCAGGGTGGAAAAATGTTCACTGTTTGGTAAAACTGGTCGAAGAGCAAAGCAATTTTCTTGCAAACTGCAGGACTCCGAACTGTTCAGGATTTGTGCCACAATACTGTTGTTTCAAGCTGTCGAGCTTCCCAGATGCGTCTCTCTTCTCTATGTTTTCCAGGAGGAGTGAGAATCCTGAGTCAGGCGTAACATCTTCAAAACAAACAGTAATGCCTACCCTTGCCCTGCAGGCGGGTGTTTCTGACACCTGGCCAAAACTGGGGATTTGCACCCATTCAAGCCATGAGAGTGACCCGGTCCGGAAGTAAAGAGTTGAAAAGCACGCTGAATAGCTGAATGACTGTCGAAGTGCACATCAAACAACACAGCACTTTTTGTCAAAAAGTGAAGGCCTTGATCCTGGATCGAGGTTTAGATGTCACCTTTGGCATGCGCACGCGACGGGTCTTCACAGTTAAACTGATCAATTCTGAGGTCACTTCAGACCAGCTTTCCCTTTCGCCTTGTTGAAGAGAGACCCAAGGTTTCAGCGTTGTCAGTGTCGGTCTTTGCTCAGCCTTTGCGTCCCCCAACTTCTTGGTCAAGTGGTCCCTTTCCCGTTGCAAATACCCCCAGATCGAATGCAAATTCGTAACCATGACTTCCGTCCATTGTTTGCCCAAAGCGCAGAAGTTCCATCTGCTACGAGTACCAAACGTTTTACACTCAGTTTTTTGAACTTTACTCACCCATTTTCGTGAAGACAAACCAACACTGCACAGCAACCGAACCAATTTCTCACTCGCTGCTCGAGGAGGCCAATAAAAGTTCCAAGGCTCTTATCCGCCAGACCCAACTTCAGTTTGTGGGCCACGAGCAAACACTACGGCCGAGCAAAAATTCAGATTCCGGAGAGCAAAATGCGGGCCTTCTGCAGGCGACAAACGGTGCAAGCTGCATTGCATGCTGCCTGATCAATATGCCCGATGTGTGCACAAACGGTTCCAAAGCTTGTGAACACATCAATGGGGCGGTGTTGTTGTTCCGCCTCCTGACGACTGAGGGAAGATGAGCACATCCAATGGAAGCAGCATAATCCCTTCAATCGTTCAATCAATCACGGAAATGCACTTTCTGTCAAGTTTAATTGGAGGAGATTCAATCAAAGAACTTGTCATTTAAAAGTCTTGATAGCTGGACAAATTTGGAGACCACCACAAACGCCTGCGGAATAAAATCGATTGCTCCAATTCGTCTTCTGAGGAGATTGACGGAAACAACTTCTGAGCAGTTCTGTCAAAACTGCACGCAGTCTCAACCGTCTTTCAGACCCTTCATTTTGATCTTGGTGGAGGCGCGTGACAACAGACGCCATGGTAAAGATCTCAGTTTGAGACAAATTCACGCCAAGCCAACAAACCAAACTGAGCGGTGCCAACTTGCCACCCTGGATCCGTACGAGTACGTGTCTCGAGATGTGCTGCCAGCGAAGACAAATTGCAGGCCTCATTTGGCCCTCTGCAGCATCTGTTACAGCTGAAAATGGTCGATCAGAGCGAGGATCGGTCTGTGAAGTGAACACCATTATCTCCCGTGGAACAAACAACGGTGAGACCTGCTGAATTATCCATGAGATCCTGACACATGCTCTGCAGACCGCGTCTGTTCAGGTTTTGCACATGTTCGGCTGTGGGCGCCTTTTTACACAAACATTCACCAACTCAAGGCCCTTTCCAAGGACACACGAAATACGACGTTGTTGTTTTGCTCTGGTCGGACCACTGAGTCGCAGCCAGCCAAATCAGACACATTACTTGGCTGATGAGCTTGCATTTGCACAACTTGTAAATATTTGCACCACGTGATCCGTCACCGAACTGTGTCACGAAACCGGATATGGCACAGCAACATGTTAAATTCAAACCACAAACAACTTGTGGAGCATTGACAGATTTACGACCGTCACAGCTCGCTGTTAAATACCTGGTTCACCTGGCACCCAATTTAACAATGAAAACTTTCTCTTTGAGCTTGGGTACCCTCCACTGTGGAGTGCATTTCCTCCTTGTGGAGTGTTTTGGGAAAGTAACGGGACCCGTCGGAAAATTAGCCTAATGGACACTTGTTCCGGAAAATTAGCCCAATGCAGCTGTGAAAACTTGAGAAAATCAATCCTCGTTTTCTTGCTCTGCAGGAAATCCTCCCTGGACATGCGTGGCCGGTCGTCCAGTTTGGTCGGTGGTCACAAAACGAGAACGGGATTGCTCTCAGACTCGTCCTGTTCACTGGCCAAATGATTCAGTGTCTTGCTTCAGACCCAAACACTTTGCAATTTGAAAACATTCGGCACGTCGTAGGGGGCAACCTTTGTTCTGGAGATTCTGAACAAGTTTGTTGTCACTCATAAAGTTTGACACTTTTGTACTGTACACTGAAATAAATGACTTGTGCCAGAAGTCAGTTTCCAACAGAAAAACAGCAGATTAATTCGTTCCTCGGCCTCGCCTTGGATTAATTAATCTGCTACTTTCTGTTGAGAAACGATGACGTGAATCCAAACCATACGAAAACAAGAAAAGTACGAGATCTAGATATGTCTGTCTGACGTCTTGTTTTGCATTGCACGAGTGAGCACAAAGCCGGATATGAGAAATCTTGAGCCTCCTCACTCAGCCACCGGACATGTTGGAGGAACAAAGTCTCCAAGCGAATGTCAATATTCTCCTGCAGTGCCGAAACCAGACTCCACGTGAGTTAATGTACAAATAGAAAGGGCAACAAGAAGAAAGCTCAATGTCACCAGGCACAATGCAACGCACATCATTGGCACCGCCTTGCAACTTGATTTGCATCGGGAACAAGGTTCAACATACCTGTGCATGGTGTTTTCCTTCCTTTGTCAAAGTAACTCACTCCTGTTGCTTTGGCCTGCCACATTCAAGCGAAAAATATTCCACCAAGACAATGTTTCAATTCAAACGGTCCTCTGTTCCTCAGACTTGGACTGTCTCTTCACGCCCCAAATGACAACCAGAATGTACGAGCAGATCTGTGTCATCAACTGTCCCCTCGGTTGGGTCTCGTGCAAAGATACTGGTATCTTTTTTGCTGGCTTCACTGTGCACATGTGCAAGCAACTGCCACACTCTCACGATGTGTAACGCGCTTGTGTGCGTGTAGCAAGCTAGTTGCAGCTCCCTCGCCTGAGCTCTCACAAAACATCCACTTCAGCAAAAATGAACACAACGTGACTGGCAAGCAATCTGCAAAATTTCTGTCGCTTTTGTCGCACCGTTTGCAAACATGCAACGAAAGATACGCATCAACCCTGCACACCACCAACTCCGTTGCTCAATTTGCTTCAGATGAAGACAGCTTCACAACAAACGAGCGTGCAGCTGGATTTCGCGCTCGCTTTGCCAGCAGCGGTGGATCCAGATGTTTGCTTCACAACGATTTGCTTGTGGCCAGTGGCCCCGTATCTTTCAACTGATCACTTAGAACTGGACTTCGTGCAACCACTCGGAAACAAAGGTTTGGTCTGTGAAAACATGGAGTAAACTTGTCCAACTTACCGATGTCCGTCACGCACGCAGACACACACACGCAGACGAATGCATGAAGACACACGCACACACACGCACACGCACACACGCGCGACAGAGCGAAACAGTCACTGACAAGGCACGGAAATACTCGTAATGTTATCGCCACAAAGCACATTTACTGGTCGCAAAACACAGAGCAAACTAGAGGCAATAGGTCACTGTCAAGAGATCACTGATCCGTCGACACCAGCTCTCTCGAGACAGATGGGATTTCATGTCAAAACAACTTACATTTCCCCCGCAAAACACCTGTAAATAGGCCTGCTCCGCAGACAACCGATACCGAGCCATGTTCTCCTGTCTCTGCTTTCAAACCAGGATCAAATGAACAGGCTTTATCTGATTGCGATAGGCAATGACCTCAAAATTTAAACAGATATACACGTATTTTCATCCAAGGAATTTGTGTGGAAAGGAAAGACAACACTGACACAAATTGCTCTCGAACAAAACAAAGGCAGAAGGGTTCGACGAGTTTTTGTCCGCGTTAAGTCGATGACGCCTGAAGCAGTTAGACAGAAGTAGACTTACCACTTTTGGCTGGCCCTTTTCAGCTGCTGACATCGGGTCCTGCAGAAAAGACACAAAAAGAGAAATTGGATTCGACTTGACCTGAACAAAGGTTTCGCGCCGACGGCAAACAAGAACACAGCGTTGCATGCGCCGACAATACTCAAACGTGATGTTTATCAAATGTGCTCTTGATAGGCTGATGTTTTCTTCAAATTCTTGCCCTCCGACATCAATATCTCTGCCATCCTGATGGCTACACATGGGAGAGGCAGCGAAGGTGACAGACGTATAAACGAGTACATTTTTGGAACACTCTGTGACGCTTTCTGCTTTTCGACTTCATGGTACGATCAATTTTCGAAGCGGCTTTTTGTCCCTTTTGCACACCTGCAGGTCATCTGTGAAATCAACCCAGTGAGATGGAACACCAGTGGACTTCTGGTTTGCCGCTGACACTGCTGCAGAACATTATAGACAGATTTGGGACACAAGAAAAACGTTTTGTGGTCCAACAAGCAGAAATGTGAATGATGTCTGTGTTCAATGCAAAGTTTGGGTTTGTTACCAGAAACCACAAAAGTCGACAAACTTTCGGTTTGAAGGCTCACATGATCCAACGTCCGTGATTTTGGTTCCCAAATCTGCTCAGCTGCGCAACAAAGACATACACTGTGCTGGGTACCTTCTGACAAAGTGCTTCTTCCATGAAACACGCAACTTATTAAAGAACTACTCGCAATACCATCAGACAGAATACAGAATTTTGCTTTGATTGAACAGGCGTGTGGCTCCATTCATTATATTCTCATGTGTCAGCCCGAGCTTTCTGTTAGATCTCCCTCGGAATCCACACTGAGAAAAAATCATTTCGTGACAACGATACGCACGCTCAGGGCAACAGGAGTGAAGACTGGTGGAATGTGCATGGTGTCCTCAAAGATGTATTCTACATCCTCTCCCAGGCCATGGTCCGGTGAGTCACTGTCCGCGGCCCCTGGGCACGCTTCATCCGGATGCTGACCCGCTTTATCCATACTTCGTCTTGATTTATAAATCACACATCCCTACGCAGAAGTGAACCAAGAGTTATGGCCCGATGCTGTGAACGTTTGCACCGTTGTATCCGAGTATCGTTTGTTGCTTTGCCTTTTTCTACATGGTCCGGGTTCTTGAGTTTCGAATACGAACAGCAGGAACTTCTCTGTTTCGTCTCCAATGTCCAAACACAGTGAATGTAGAGCACATGCAGAAGTTTTAAACTCTGCAATTGCCAGAAAACCAGCAAAGTCTGCTCACACTGTTGATCTACACATTGCACAGAAATGTGATGTTCAGCAAGTTGGAAAGAAACAGTTGTATCAAGAACTAGCAACAAGAGCAATTGCTCTCATTCGCCAGCAAGTTGGTCGGCATCACTGCATCACTGTGCAACTGCACACAAAAAGTTTCTGACACAAATAGACCGCCTGCTCCATGACACACTTTGTAAACATAACCTTCAGGGGTGAACCTCTTGCACTGAGCATAGTCCTTGAACTGGTGTACTTTATTGCAGCTGGTAAACCTGCCCAATTTGCTGTTGACCGAAAAACAAACCAATTGTTTCTGAATGATCTCCAGGTACGTACCAAACGCTGTCGAGTCAACACGCACGCACACACATGCACTGGTGAATCAGCAAGTTTATTTTGTTCGAAGCATGAAAGCGGAGCGGGGGTGGGTTTGGAGCACACCTTGTTCCGCCTCCCTCCCCGTGGAGCGAGTTTTGCCCAGGTGGCGTTGCACGCCCCTCACGGGACGGAGCGGCTGCTGGAGAGGGAATGTCACGCAAAAGTTGCCTCCAACAAGAGGTCATCCTGGAGAACCGTGGCCCTTGCGGAGCCGACTATCATGGATCTCCAGGGATGGATTGCCCTGTAATGATGTCCTGTTTTGGTAAAGTCGCGTTCAGATCCATAAAGCACGCAACGACACACGGCGCTTCCTGAAGGAAATAACCCAGATCTACGGTAATGGCAGGCCGGAGCGCTGAAACGAACTGCTTGTTTTCGTTTTCCCCCTCTCGAACAGATCTCGCCACAAACTTGACTTTCAAGTAGAAATACAAGTATTAGCCGCTTTCAGCGTACATCGCTTGTATACAACGTCATCTCACAGACTTTTTCTTCGCGGGGGGGGGGGGGTTGACCCAGAAATCTGGAAATTCAGAAATTCCTACTTTCCTCATTTTTCTACACAACGGGGGGGGGGGGGGGGGGAAACCCCGAAAAAAGGAAAACGGGAAATTAAGAATTTCCAAATTTCCTACTTTTCTATTTTTTTGTTGGGGGGGGGGGGGCCCGGAAAATGCCAGT
>JAAUXT010009316.1_pt1 | contig 12569 bp, 13 predicted proteins | sample 7278171 | NCBI WGS metagenome assembly JAAUXT01 (sample SAMN14350112, study PRJNA611818) | marine sediment metagenome | isolation source: surface marine sediment (1.8m) | place: French Polynesia: Moorea | collected 2018-08
CAACTTTTTTTGTTTCTCAACCGATTTCAACTTTGATCACAGATTCTTGGAGGGTATCACTGGGGGAATCTTTGTGATGTGGTCTTGGAGGCTATTTGTGATATTTTTGTCACATTGGTCACGTTTGTCACATATGCCCGGAGGTACATTTGTTCCCCTTGAATGGCAAGGTAGCTCTCTAAGAGCCAATTTAAATCCATCTGAATGTGGCTCTCAGACCACATAGGACAATGATTTATATATCAAAATTTAGCTCTTTTTATTCTCTTTCACATGGGAGTGGTTTTGTTGGATTTTGTTGCAAGTAAATGATCAAATTTTTGTGAATTCCTCCATTGTCTGCTTTGAATGTACATCCGGGCACTTTGCCTGTGACGTCATCAATGAACAAATTGCGCCGCCATTTTGTGTGCTCCGATTCGGACACAAAAAGTGAATTTTCTCAGCTCACAGAAGGAATTCAGAGATGAAACCTGTATGTACAGGAAGGTCTTTGTGTCCTCTACATTGTGTGAAAATCTGGTTAAGATTGGCCCAGTGGTTTCTGAGATATAAGACCAAATGTGTTGACAAGTTTGGCATGTCGGTGGTGGCAGATCTAGATCTATCCCAGTTCAAATCACCGCAAACTCCATGGAGTTATTTTTAAGCACGCGGTCCGGCTCTGCCGATAGGACGCGCGCTCATTGTGGTCACGATCAGTCTGTGTGTGTGTGGTTACTTTTGGTTCGGTAACCCTCACTGAACCAGGGTGAGGGGGGGGGGATCTGACTGAACCATCACAAAAATTCACCAGGATGATTTATAGGCCATGTCAAGCAGCTTTCATTTTTTGCGCAGTTCAGTAACCCCCCACCCTCTCTGGAAATGGTTCAGTTCGGCCAACTGAACTGGCCAACTGACCCGTGGTCAGAGCTCAGAGCTGGCAGGAGACCGTGCGCTTTTTAGGCGATAGCCTTCTTGTTGCACACTTTGTCAGTTCCCCTCCAGCCAACAAACAACGCGCCTCGGGTTCACCACTACTGGCTTTGGGAGGGGAGACAAACGTGTGTGATGACCTTTCTTGGACTTCCCCTTGGCAGGCCGCTCTCTGCTGTTTATCTGCTGCTGCTGCTGTTCTTTGGGCCAAACGTACAAGATCCCTGTCAGCCAAATATGAAACTCAAACTCCCATTCTGGCCACTTCGGTCCAAATTTGAAAGAAAACGGTTCTGAGCCTGCACGGGGGGATAAATCAGCAGCAGAACAACTGCCAGACCCCCTGCAGACTGGTAAGTCCCAGGGTTGTCCTGGCTTAAAGTCAGGCCCTAAGATCATTGCTGTCTGCAGGGCAGGGGGTTACCAGTCGTTGTGTTCATGCCTTTGTTTTTGGAGCCAATTGCGTGCAACCGCGCGCTTTTTTGGGCGTTGCCTTGGGAAAAAGGTGAAGTGACCGGGGTTTGGGCACTGGCTCCCTGGAATTGAGAGCGCACACTGTTGGGGTGGTTGTCCACACTGGTAGGTGGGTGTTCATGGTGGCCAGGTGTTTAGTGCAGGAGTTGGTCAGGCATGTCGCACTGTGAAGAAACCCTTGGATCCAATGCCTCAGCGATATGACGCCAATGGCACGAAACGAGGCCGGTAGATAGAAAACCCGGCGCATCGGACTTGCAATGCTGAGACAGACCTTGCGCTCCAACGCGGCAGTGTTCTTGTTGCAGTCTGCTGTTGCACGTGTCAGCCTGTTCCAAAAGGAACAACCAGGCACAAGGCCAACGGTAGTTTAATGAGTGGTGTCCGCACCGAATCACCGGAACCTCTGATCTCGACAACTCATCGCACCGACACTTACCAGGGGAATTCAAACTTGAAACGCGCTGCAATGCTCGCGCCTACAGTTCACGAACATTGCTCCTTGTTCGTGCAATGACCGCGTCCACGTCCAGATGTCTCAGGGAAAAAGACTTCGAATGTTTTGTCGGACTGCAATGATGTCCAGGTTTGGTTGTATTCTGGAGATCCTTTTCAGGTGATTTGAGGAGGTTGCACCATTGAAGGGCTCTTTTCAGTCGCGCGAGCACGACTTAAGTAATCGGTATCCGTCTGTCTGTCAGTCTGTACACAGTATCCATGACACAGTGACCAGGGAGGTCACTACATCAGGGAAAAGTTGAGCTGTCCTGAGAAAGAAACCTGTGTGACCTCCCCCCCCCCATCTTCACTTTATCATAGAAAAGTTGTGAGGGTCTCTATGTCATGGAAAAGCTGCATCACCCTCAGAAAAACCTGTGTGACCCCCTGTGAAAGAAACCTGTGTGGCCCCTGGAAAAGTTGAGCTGCCCTGAGAAAGAAACTTGTGTGCCCCCCCCCATCACTACATCATGGAAAAGTTGAAGGTCAAAGTTTAGGACTTTGGAAAATTTTGCCACTTGCTGCAAAGAAACCTGTGTGAGCCCCCCAGTCACAACACATGGAAAAGTGGAAGGGTGGAGTTTTGGACAAATACAATTTTTTGCCACTGGCTGGAAAGGCCTGTGTGACCCCCCCCCCAGTCACTAGTCATGGAATCTGAATGGATGCAACTCAACGCATGACACAATGCCAGGGGCATTCTCATTGAAAAAGTGACTGAAATGGTAGCAACTGAAATCAAAACACCAAAAAGGCAGTGTCCTGAAAGTATGTGTACACCTGTTTCATGGTCAGCATGATCAATTTTGGAATCTTTTGGGGGGTTTTGGTTCAATTTGGGTTGGGGATAATGTACAAGGAAGGATTTTGGGAAGTTAAATGTTTTGGTTCTTCAGGTCAAACAGTTTAAATTTTGGAAGGGCTGAAAATTTGGGGTATGGATGTAGAAATGGGATCATATCTCAGAGAGTACAAATTTTTGGTGAAAGAAGTGCATTGAAGAAATGTGGTGTCTTGTGGAGGTTTGAGTAACAGCATTCAGCTTTTAATTTTCAAAATATTTACATGGTTTTTAGGTGGGGTCAAAGGTAGGGTTGAAATGTCAGCATTTGTAAAAGTATTCAAAATGGTTATTTGGATAAGAGTTGGGTTCATTTGTGTGTAATTATGCATGAAATTATGAGATTTTTTGTTGTTTTTTTTTGTGAATTTTAGTATTTATGAGGGGTGTACCAGATCAGGCCGATCATCACAGATTACTCGGACTTCATTCCTGGAAAGTTTTTGGTTGATCATTGAAGGACTGGTCGGGCATTGTCTCTGCCTTGCCATGATCAGCACCGGCTTGAGGACCAGTGCGGACAGGTGAAGCTTCCTTGGTGAAGATTATGTGGAGTCATTTGATTGCGTGCTTCGGCACTTTTCTCAAGTTGTTCCAAGTGAAACACAAGTCTTCCAAGATGCAGTGCCAGGTTGAACAATGAGCTGTGATCAAGTTCTGGTTGCCCAGGACAAGAGTCCGATCCAGTGCTGGCGTGACCTCCAAGAAGTCTATGGAAATCGAGGTTTGGGCACGATGCGCGTCAGACATTGGCACAAGCTGTGATCCTCACAGTGGTTACCCAAGGGCTCCAAGCATCCTGAGAAGGCCTTGCGTGGAAAAACAGCTTCCAAGAAGGTGATGATGACCCTCTTCTTTGACATGCAGGGGCCCATCCTGATCCACTTCTTGGAGCAGGGTGAGACTGTTGACACTGAGGAATATTGCAGAGTGCTCGCAAGACTCTGGGAGAATATTCGTCTGAAGAGACATGAGAAATGAAGGTTGAAGAACACGGGCTACAGAAACTTCTTGCTCCACCAAGACAATGCAACTCCACACACTTTGATGATCTCCTTGGCTGCAGTGGGTGAAAACCATCTTGAAATGCTGGCCCACCCCATGTACAGTCCGGATATGGTGCCCTGTGACCATGCAATATTCCCCAATCTCAAGGAGGAACTCAAAGGTCATGCCTTCAGGAACATTGAAGAGCTGAAGGCCGAGTCACGCAGAGTCCTAAACTGGCCCAGGACTTCTTCAGGAGAGCCTTGTTTGATCTTCCCAAGAGGTGGGCCAAATGTGTTGCTGCAGGAGGTGCATATTTTGAGGGGAAGGGCTTGGACATCCCTCACTTGCCTGAGTTCTTGGAGAATTCAAAAGATGACTGGAGCGGTGTGGAGGACGGTGCTTCTGACTCTGATAGTGACTGGCCGAATGCGCGGTCGAATTGTTCCATGTCGGTGCCAAGTTCTTCTGTTTGGTTGGAACAGTTTTTCGTTTTTTTACACCCATGAAGCCCAAAATGTTGTCCTTGTATTTGCCAAGTTTGAAGTCTGAAAGATGTCGGCAAGTCATATTTTTTGGGATCCAAGCAATCTGCAATGATCGGCCTATTCTGGTACACCCCTCGTAATTAGGTGCTTTTTGAACGAAAAGTTTGGTATGTAAATTTGAGACTTTTTTAAAATGTTCAAAATAGATAGTAGAACACAGTTCGGTTCATTTGTTTTCAATAAGGTACAAGAAAAAAGGCTTTTCATTTTGTAACTTTCCATTTTTTGGGTCCATTAAAACTGAGTGCAATAGAGGCTTCCCAGAGCTTGAGTTTCAAATCCCACAAGCCCAAACATTTTGACCTCATCGGGAAAGCCGAAACTCACCGCGACGCCATCTTTAAGTATTTTTTGTGTTGACCCGGAAAAACGCTGACCGACGAAAAAAGCTGTGGTGTTCATGAATGAAACCCAAAGTCGACCCCGCACCGACATACAGTGGCACGTGTATCTCTTCGGGATCTGCGAAAGGATGAGTATCTCCCCTCTCGCTTTCCGCTTTTGAGAACTTTCGGATTTGTCCCATCACCTTCGAATGAAAGAAAGTTCACCAGATTTTGAACACAAGAAGTTCCGGGCGGGAACCCTATTGGTCGCGCCGTTTCCAGTTCCCGTGTTCTTCCTTGAAAAATCTCAGCAGCTTCCCGGCAAACGTGTTTTTGAAAATTGAGAAGAATTTGTTGGGGTAGGGAGGGGGGGGGTTATGGCCTGGGCACGGGGGGTATAGCCTGGTCAGGGGGTGTCTGGCCTTGGTAGGGGGGTTGGCCTGGGCAGTGGGGGATCTGGGTTGGGTAGGTGTCTGGCCTGGGCAGGGGGATTGGCCTGGGTAGGGGGGTGTCTGGCCTGGGCAGGAGGGTGTCTGGCCTGGGCAGGAGGGTGTCTGGCCTGGGCAGGGGGGTCTGGCCTGGGTGGGTGGGGGCTACATTCCAAAGTGTGGACAGTTGCACACATGAATGCTGCTGGTTTTTAAGCTGTTAGGCTGGGAACACACTCCCTGTGACATACAGTGTGCAACGGACTAGATGGCGATGCAGCAACAAAATCATACAGACAGACACTGCCCCAGTGACAAACTATCATCCAGGGTTGTCAACAATGTTGCAATTTATCACTAGATGGCATATACAGTTCCCATACAGTAGTTTTAAATTATTCTAGATGTCATGAGACTGGATGTAGATTTTTTTTCTCTGTACACCAACATCTAAATACCTTTGCAAAATGGATGGCATTGTGTTGTGCTGCTGGATGGGAATAACAGTCCCTATACAGTAGTTTAAAACAATTTTTGGATGTCATAACTGGATATGGATGTTTGTTTTTTCATACACATCAGAAATCTTTATAAAATGGATGAGAAAATCTTGAACTGGATGGGAACAGCCCAGAATTTCTTCTTGTGCTGTCCCATTACTCTCCCCTGCAATAGGCTGAACCACTACCAGAGCCATCAGCATGACAGGCCAGCCCATCGCATCCACCCTGTTGCTGGGTGTGTGTCCCCATCCATTAAAAATGCACTGGATGGGTTCAGCGATGGGGCAGCAACCGCGATGCGGGTGGATGCATCGGGTGATGCGCCCACGCCGTCGCGCTTCAGTGTGTCCACACCCTTAGCGGCACCCAGATGGCCGGCTACGCGATCATCAAAAATGCTCGGAAGTTCCAATGTGTTGAACAGTAGATACCAACACCACATGCAGGTGAAAACATGTTACGTGGAGAAAAATCTTCCCTGAATCTAGACGGAGAAAGTACGAATCAAACGTGTATGATTTCGGCGACGCGGCATTCCAGTTTACTTCCTTTGTTTCCCAATCACAGAGTACCATTGCTGTCCAATGGGAGTGCGAATCGACTGTTGAAGACCCGAGAACAGCGTAGTTGTTCTGAAAGTTGCACGACTCGCACACGCACGCACATCGCGAAAATTCTCACATGACTTGGGTTGATTACGTAGTATTTGCTGTTAGACTCTACCTGGAGCTGGGTATGCAAGGCTGTTGGGCACGGCGTGTATGTACACCGGCAGGTGTTCTTGTTGTGCACACAAAAACTGAAAACAGGTGCCAAGCATTTCGCTTCAAACAGTCGATCTGGAGTTCTTGGGAAAACAAAGCACACAGGACAGTAGGACATTGACAGAACGAAGAGTCGAGACCAATTTCACACAAACAGGCCAAAAACCCCAAGATGCTGAGGAATTGCTAGCCGAACTCAATGCCCCATTTACTTTTCTTCGCACATTGTGTCAAATGAAAACAGTGAGCAGATGAGAAATCGAACAACTTTTCAGTCCCGAGCAGGTACCAAAGAGTGAATCACCAGTTTGTGGTGTTTTGAGACGTTGAAGAGTAAAATTGTTGTGGTGCTCAGTTGGTCGTGAGAGTTTTATTTTGTTGGTCTTGGTCTGATAAATCGCAGAGAACTCGATTCGGCCAATTGATTTGGCAAGGCCACAAAATAGCACCGGTTTTTGTGTACAAATTAGCACGCCCGTCAGCCAGGTCCATTGAATTGGTGGTTCTCGGACTGAAAGGCTGTGCAAGCTGTGCAGTATCTTGGGAAGTTTGAAACACAGGCCTGCTTTCTGTTTTGTTCAGGTACTTCTGCATGTTCTGTTGCTGGTCCGTGCGGCGCCGCTACACGCAACACAGTAGAAACCTCGAAGACCCGCAGCACTGCATTTTATTGCTCCGAACGAAAGCGTGCAGGCTGTGTCGAAATTCCAAAATGAAGGCAAATGTTGTGCCGTGTCGAGAGTTAGTTTTGCTCCATTTGGGATGGCAAAAAGTCAAAAGTGTTTTCTCTGGCCAACTGAACACGCAAAACCAGGTTCTCAGCTCAGCCACTAGGAGAAACGGGAGAGCTCAAGCGAGGCCTGGCTTCCCCCACCCCTACCTTCCACTGTGGCCACGCTACCAGTTGCGCAGTGTCCCACGGGCGCGTCCTTGCAGCTCTCGCGGCTTCGGTAATCAGGGGGGGGGGGGGAGGTCGCGACTATGCAAGACTTGCGTGTGATCTCCCACCCCATCCCCCACGTTTCCCGCACTCTCATAAGATGTGACCTTTTCTACAACACAGTGCCCGCTAAACTGAAGTTGAATCCTTGCCTGTTGCAGTGGTGTCTTGTGTCCAACCTGTGGATGCACCAGTGACGATTTGATCAGTTGAAGTGTTGTGTTTTTCCAGGTGGGATCGGGAGGCAAGAAGAGTCGCCTTCTCCTGGCCATGTCCACTGCGGCCGAGTTTCGCGACCACCTCACCGAGTTCAGTGAACATTATGCATCACTCGGTGAGTACCTCGGCGCTCTGTCGCCGCCGCTGCTTTCGCCTCGGACAGAAAGGTTTTTGGGAATTCAGAATGATGTAAAATAACATATCCGTGGTGTGTCGGATCACCAGAGTCCGTTAAAACTACCAGTAACACCAAATCTCATCAATTCTCTCACTGTTCAGCGTTGTGCCGTGTGTCCAGATCGAAGAAAATGCAATCAGAATTGCAGTTGTAGTGCAGAAAGCTGGCACAAGAGAACAGTTGCAAAGCTCGGGTGTGTTTCTTGTTTGCACGGGAACATTTGTGACACGTCGTGAGTGTGTGAGCGAAGGAAAGCCAGAACTGCACGAGAGTGGTGTGAGCTTTTCAAAATGTAGACAAACTGTGCGGCGTCTTGCGGCTTCATGGGCACGTCGGCGTGAGCATGACGTCGTCACGTCGCGTTCGTGTACGAGTGTGCAATTTGAACCACGTACGAGTTACCCAAAAACTTTTTCACTGTTGGACAAAGGTCTTGACCACCAAAAGTGTGTTTTGCGCTGAGGAAATGTTCGTGTTGAATCGAGAGAGATTCATCAGAGCGCAAAGAAGGTCGATGGGGTGTGTGATGCTGATGAAGATCAAATGTCACGAAGTGGAAGCATGAAATAATGGCCATTGTCCAGGTGAAGAGAGGACGGCTATGCCAGACCGACTGTTGTGTCACGAACTTATGTGCAGTGCCAGCGTGACAGTGAAGTGCACAAACTCGCACTTGCACTTCAAAGAGGCCGTGGGTGTTGTCGTGGTTGTTGCGGAGATGTGTATTGTTTGCTCGTCTATAATCTACAGTGAGGATCCTCCAATCTTGTGTGGCTGTCTGCAAGAGTCGTGAAAGCAGCAGCAAACAAGCGTTCGAGAAGAACAGACCGTTAGCCAAACGTTAAAATTGCCCATCATGCAACGTAGCTTCGCCTGGTTAGTACAAGAGAAGTAAATTGAAGTGCAAGGGACCGTTCCGCAATGCCTTGCTTGGTCTCAAGGTCTTTTGTCAGTGCAAAACACTGTGCTTCCGGCCGTCAGCTGGTACGCTCGAAGCGTTGAGTTGCAGAACTCCGATCTCGCCAGAAATCGCGGCCTGTGTCTGTCAAGTACTCGCAGAATCGGAGTGGCCGTTGGGCCAAGCTTCGTGCTGCAATTGTTGAATGAAAGTAGCATGTACGTGTACTGATATTGAGAGTTCGATCGGAAGCATTGAGGCATTGTGCTGCACCGTAGCAGAGGCTCGCTGCACAGCAATCTACGCTCTGGCTAGGCAGCCAGGCTTTTTACATGCTCAGCCAGCGAACCGACTTACACTGTGTGCACTGTTCCGTTGTCGTGACGGTTTCCTGACGTCTTTTGGGCCTTTTTCGAGACGACCGAGTCCTCTTGAGTTCTGCTGTCTTCATTGTGTACTACAAATCAATCACAACACTAGATTTTGTTCTCCATCGTGTCTTGAAAAGTACATGGACTTATAGACATGATATCATGTTGAGAAGGCAAGATTCGAGTGCATTTAGTACTTCACAGTTCTCCTGATAGTGTTCGTTTCACGTCAGGAGTATCAAGCGGTCGGAACAGAAGGGTGAACCGGGAAAAACTGCATCGACAAAGTCGAGTCTGAAAGCAGAGAGGAGCAGGATGATTGCCTGTCACTTTTACTGACATCGCCGAAGTCGTTGGTGTGATGCACCAGCAGCGCACGTCATTTGCGGTCAATAAATGTCGACTGAAAAATGTTCGATTGGCTGCGATTTGCTGGTGCATAAATGAAAGGACGCACCAACAGCTGAAACTGCGTAACTGGAAGTGCACGGCGTGGTCAGCTCCAACTTGACAGGTTCGCCCTGAAAATTCGTCCTGGGTATGCAGGGGGCTTGGACTCGGCTGTGGAAATGCAGTGCTTCCTGGCTGGACCAGCTGCAAGGGCATCAGCACGAGCATTGGGCATTTCTTGGAGCAGCGGGGCTGCTCTGATCCTGGCGATGATGTCCTTTTCTTCTGTGAAGGAGATGGCTCCATTTTGAGGAGCAGGATTCAAGGACTCGGCGGCGTCCGTCAGAAAGGGACTGGTTCTCGAATCGTGCTGCCTCTCATAACTGTTCTTGTTCGTTGGCGTGGAAAAACGTCCAAGTGATTTTGAGGTTTGTGGCAAAAACAAAAACAAGTTTTTTGCAAAACAGGAAACGTGAACTGTTCTTTGAAGCGAGTTCTGTTTGTCAAGTCGGCTCACTCACCCACACGAGCCAAGACCATACCCACCATCGCTACAACGACGTGAACTGACGGCAGACACGGGTCGCTTTGCGAAAATGGTCCCCTCCCCGACCCGAATAAAGAGCCTGACCATGGGAGTGTCAGTTATCCACAGGGGAGGGGAGGTGCTACATTGGGGAGTTGGTACTGGGACATCAGGGAGTGGCAAAAGGGGGGTGAGGCATCTGGCGGACCTTGAAGGGGTGAGGGTGAAGTTGGAGAATGGGGTGGTGAGGAAATTTTAAGTGAACGTCAGATGGCTCTTGGGCCGCGTGGTGGCCATTGCTTTTGTCCCAGCGGTCCGAGACTGGATCTGCATGTCACTGTGGCCAGACGCATGTCGCTTGTGATGTGAAGTGACATGCAGCGTTGGTTGCAGTTGGCGTGATAGCAGCTGCAGTGGCTGCTCGAAGCAGTTGGGTCTTGAGCAGCGGAGCGTCGCAGCTTCTGCTTTGCCTTGCTTAATTATTAAATACCAGCTCCTCGATATCATAGAAAAGATGAAGCTTCTTAACGACAGACTGCATTTCCGAAGGGTGTGAGTGACAAGGTTGTTGGTCACGCGTTGAGAATCAGCCAAATCTCTGCGGAAGTGCAGTTGTCCGCAGACACGAGGACTCGAGTCGCGCTTCCCGTTCAAGTCCTCGAAGGGAAACCTGAAAGGACGTCATTATGACTTCGCGCTGTCATTCATTGTTCACACCGACAAGGGCCTAATTTGCTTGCAAAGAGTCTGATGTCGTGTGAAAGTGACGAAATCTTCAAGGCAATCAATGAAAGAAGAAGGAATATTCTTGGGCGATAGCGCTGGCATACTCCTTGCTTCGGAGGAGAAATAAAACCATGGTGATGAACTGGTCAGATAGGTTAGGGTTCACTCACGCCTGGGGACAGATTACTCGTCCTTCTGCCACCTTACAGCGAGAATTGCCACGCGAGAAGTGTCTTTGCGAGTTAATTTCAAACAGGAGCCGCAGAACACTCGGCTCTGCGGTCGAACAGCTGATTTGACGAGAGAGCGAGCTGCTTCACTCAAGGTCATTCACCAGCCCGTTTCCCACCGCCCACTCCACGCACACTGCACTTGGGGGCTACGCCAGTGCACTGTGCAATATCAAAATTCCCTGGTGGGACAGAAAAGACCAACATTGAATGAGACACACTTGCAGTTTGACTTCAGGATATTGGAGAGAATCCACGGTGGAGGCAAAGAGTGAGCACGCCGCAGAGACTCGAACCTCTTCGCCAGTTCGAACTTCTGCAGAAGCATCTGCACGCATCATCTTGCTTGGATTTGGTGGGAAGGTTTTTTCTCGCAGTGCACCTCAGTCTGAAAAGTTGAGGCGAGGCGAGGCAGGCGGCTTGCTTCCTTTCCTCCGTCTAATCTCGCTGAATGTTGGGCAGACACCGACAGGTGCTCGGTGCGCATACACATCCTCAGACAGCAGTGAGAATTTATCAGCCAACCAAGCCACACTTTGCCGGCATTCAAAGCCTTTCCGTTGTGAAGCCAATGTAAAATTGGATCGCGCTCGACTCGTGTGTGTGTGACGGGCCAAACAGCCTCATCGGTTCTGTATCAAAGCGGACTTCCGGCCAAATCTGGCTTGGTCTCCAAGAGTGCCAAGCAGTTTGCACGCCAGGGCTTGCGAGAACAGCACCAATTCCATCTGAAAGCCCGTTGAGAGCAATCGGTATGGTGGTGGTCTGTTTGTCTGTGTTCCATGTCAATGATGGGGCGAGGGGTCATTCTTCTGGTGTGAATCCAAAGATTGCCGTTTCCTGCCGTCGCTCGACATCGCCAGATTTGTTTGGAGATCCAGGCCCCCGAACCGTGTTGGGGGGGGGGACCGACCGGTGGATGGCTGCCGACCCTTTGGAGGGGCGCTGACGCCACTGGAAGGGAACTGAATCTGTGGAGAAGCTCCGATTTCCGAGCAAGTTTTACACTCGCCAGTGGCTCAGTGTGTTACTCTGCTGTTGTGTGTGCATCAAGGTTTATTGTCGGGTGACTGGGGTGGGCCCTCCGAGATATTAAGATTTTTACGTAGTTGGGTCCGATCAAGGGTGACATTTATTGTTGGGGCTGACCAGGGGGGTTACCTGACAGAAAATTGGAATCCTCCGGCGAGTTTCACACCGCCGGCAGGCCAGTTTCTAAATCTTGGAGAAGCTGGGTTGACGAGTTGCACGAATTGAAGTCAAGAGCCTTTCCGCGAAAAGATTTGTGCAGAAGTGGACGAATTTATCGGGTTCATCGGGCTTTGTCTACATCTTGTTTTGGTGACAATTTTCGCACCCAACAACGCGTTTTGGCGCCAGAAGTGTAGCCACTGACTTCCGTCACGAGAAAACGGGTTGGAGCAAACACGCAGTCGTGTACCGTGCAGTCTCCGCAAGTACACCACGCTCGCAGTTTCTGGAACTGTTTTCTTTTGTTTCACGCGTTCTGTAACCGTCCGGAATGAACTGTTTAGAGTTCTATAAGTGGTCGTCGAGGTTGACAAACCTTTTATTGGTCGACAATATTTTGGTAAGACATCAAACAACATGGTCAGTCGAGAACAGCGCATTCATTCAAACATAACAGTGAGACATTTACGGATGGGTTGTTACTTTTTGTTGGACATTTCAAACTTCAGACTGAATTGCATTTCTTTGCCTTTCTGGTCGACATGGTTGTCAATTTGTTTGAGAACTTTGCACAAACTGGTACAAGCTGTGTCACTGCCTGTGAGTGGGCAGG
>JAAUXT010014786.1_pt1 | contig 12569 bp, 11 predicted proteins | sample 7278171 | NCBI WGS metagenome assembly JAAUXT01 (sample SAMN14350112, study PRJNA611818) | marine sediment metagenome | isolation source: surface marine sediment (1.8m) | place: French Polynesia: Moorea | collected 2018-08
AAGAATTTTTGACAAAACAAAGTGAGCAAAATCAGAGTGAGTGAAATCAGAGTGAGTGAAATCAGAGTGAGTGAAATCAGAGGGAGCAAAATCAGAGGGAGCGAAATCAGAATTTCCTCAAATCACCGTGAGATCCATGGAGCTATTTTTTACTTTGCTAAGAAGTTTCCATTTGTACCTTTGAAAAAGAATCGCTGGCATAGAAAAGAACAAAACAAAGGTGATACATTTTGCACAAGTTGTTTTTGGGGAGCAGAAGGCAACTTCAAAACCTTTCACGGATATTTTTGAGATGGATCTCGTGCACACAGATTCACAAGATTCAGTGCAGTGCAGTGTGAGAGAGAGACAAGAGACACAGACAGAGAGATACACCCCGGTCCCACATGCTTTGCTGGGTGCACAGCCAACGCTATGTACAGTCAAAATCCAGCAAAGAATGTGAGACGCGAGGGAAGTTTTGACTTGTTAACTCGACTCTGTTGTCAGAAACAAAAAGCTTTGGCATGTGGTTTGGGGGCAAATGCTCTATTTTCGGACCTTCTGGTTACGTGTTGCTGAGACACACCCGATTTTTTGTGGACCTTGCAACATTGAAGAACTTTTTTTGTCTGCAAGAGAAAGACAACCGTGACGAGGCATTCAATGCAGAAAACACTCTTTGATTTATCTTTCTGCTCCATGGTCTGTTGACAAGTTGTCTTCTCTCGAAGTTTGCGGTTCCTAGATCAGAATCACCGCACGGCGGTTCGAGATCCTGCTCTTGTACCTTGTGACGCAACATTCAGATTGCTGAGTGTGCATGAGCTCTTTTTGTTGTAGTAGATCATGAGACGAAAATAGGAATGGAACGTCCGCGTGGAACTTTGGTGTTCCACCGACCTGCATGCAGTCAAGAAGCCACCTACTGATCAATTTCCTCTTGAGTGTCTGAAAGTACCGTAACATATCAGAGAACTTGCACACGGTGTCCATTTGTGTCTCCCATCTTCTGAATGTTGCACAGTGAGAAGGAATGAAGGAATTTATTCAGGCTTGCAAGACTGTCCTGCATTCAACCATTCATTGAAGTTGTGACATGTCAAGAATTCTTTTGTGTAGATTCATGCATGGTCCAGAGCGTGGGCACACAGACAGACTCCATTTGACTGGGAAGCATTCAAGCAGCTGACCACAGAAGCAATCCTTGTCTTCAAGATTCTTGACTCTTTAATGAGATCAGTCTTGAAATCGTCACCACAGGTATGATAGAACACTTGATTTTGGCCTCATCGGCTTTGCTGAAAGTTTATGATGGGTGACAAGTCAGAAGTCAGAACAGCTTCAAGGAAATGTCTTCACGCGGAGTTTCACAAAAGATGGTGAAACTCCAGAAGCATGCACGTCCGTCCATTCAATTCAAAACGGGTTTTCTCATGTCCTGTCAGTGTTAGTCCTCTGTGTGTGTGTGTGTGTGTGTGTGTGTGTGTGTGTGTGTGTGTGTGTGTGTGTCTGTGTGTGTCTGTGTGTGTCTGTGTGTGTCTGTGTGCGTGTGCGTGCGTGCGTGCGTGTGTGTGTGCGCGCTTAGTCTTGAGCTCTTTTGCTGGCGTAGCGATTGCACTTCTGAGGTCTGGCGTGCTCTTTGCTTCACAATGACAACGTTGCGCTTTCATTAGTTCAGCAGACGGAAGCTTGCAATGAAAACTATCGACGCGGTTGCCTTCTCCATTCGGGTTCTTTCTGTCAGTCTTGCGAATCCTGAGAACTTGTGAAACGTGGATGAAGTCTCAATCAAAACTTTGCAGAAAACTTCATGTTTTGTTCAACTAAACAATTTCATTATTTCGTGAATTTGAATGGGTCAGTTGCTCTTCCCAGATGAAATCACAGGGCCAGATCATCGCCAAGTCATCGTGAACGCAGAAGTAGTGTCTGTTTGATGCCAGTACCAAATGTTGTGCCTGTGATTTTCCCTGTGCATCCGAACTGGATAAATATCCGTTGTTGTGAAAGTGGGTCAACTCCCCTGCCTTTGCTGGAGAAACCCAATTTTACGAACAAATTTGTTTGGCTGTCAGACCACACTGAAGCTTTGGCACCAAGAAACCAGCGTCACACCCATGTGGATTTATGGATCATAAAACCGAATGTCTTGAACACATTTTCATTGAAATGAAGTCCTGAGCAATGAGCCATTTGGGAGTGTGCTTGTCCCACAAACGGCAAATTCACTGAACCGAGTGTGAAGTGATGGACTGTTCTCAATGACACCAGCACAACACTCGCACGTAGCTGAACCGCGGAATTCAGTTCCCACAATGTCACCATGCACCTGGAAGTTCAGAAGGTGTTGTTTGAGCTGTGTGGGTCTGTTTGTACTCTCGTGCACCTCCGGTCACTTCCTGAGAAACTGATGCATGTCCTTGAAAGTCAAGCAAGGCACGTCGTAAGGGGCAACCTTTGTTTTCAACAGGATATTTGAAACAAGTAATCTCCAGTTGCTAGTTAAATGGTTTGACACTTATGCACTTTGGTTCCCCTGACTTGTGCCGAACAACAGGCAACCAATGGACAACAGGAGACCAATTAAATCCTCGGCTGTGCCTCGGATTCATATACGTATCTCCTGTTGTCCGTTGTTTACCTAAAACATAAGCGACGCATTGGAATTGTCTCGGATGACCTGTGGGTTTCAATTTGTGAGAAGCTCGGAATTTCGTATGTCCTGCATGTTGTCCTGTTCTCAGCCAGGCATTACGTGCTGCCATGGATGGCGGTTGAGACCCTGGAGGTTCCTGATGATTCCAGCTCAGTGACGTGCATGGGTACGAGTACTTGTCACACAGATCGCAACCTTACAAACAGGCAACACAGACAAGAAAAGGTGGAAAGTATGACACGGTGCCACATTCAAACATTGATGCCATTGATAGCATTGTCATACAGCACACATGCTGACAAGGAAAAAGTGGAAAGCATGACACGGTGCCACATTGAAGAAAATGTCAAACATTGATACCGACTGTTCTTTCTCGTGCTTGAACGCGCTTGCAAATTTGTGCAAGTTTCGTACACGGTGTCTTCAATTCAATACCTGCCCGCAGTCTTTTCACGCCGACCGGCATACGACAGAGAAGTCTCATTGTCTTTTCTGACTTTGGTATCATTGGTCGAAATTTGGTCACAAAACAAGTTTGAGCTCAGACTAAGTCTCACCACAGGGTCCAGTGTCTGAAGAATCATTGTGTCTTCTGAGTTAGGAGGAAATTTTGAATTTGAACAAAGGCCATTTGAGCTGCCTCGGAAGTCTTTTTCTCCAAGTGTGGAGAAACGCAACACCGACACAGGATCTGGTGCATGGGCGTTTTCGCAGCCGTGTGACAATGATGTCGTTCTCCGTCACGGAAGTGGTCAGTTACGTAGGACCCGACAGGGACAAAGACGAGTCCCAAGTCGTGTCCTGAACTTATTGCTTTGACAAATGCAGGAGAATCGTAAACCCAGATTCCTGTGTTGCCTTGTGGTTGCAAGTGATGTGCAACTCATCAACTTTGGGTTCTTCGTGTCTCTTTCCACAAAATCTATCCTGAACCACAAGATCGCCACAGAAGACGGGCTGAAGGAACGAACCTTTTTCAATGGAAATGTTTCTGTGTCGCCTGAATGATCTGGACGGGGTGCAACACCGTCTGCCTCGTCCTTCTGATCCACCTGATCAAAGTGAAGCAACAATTGTTGAGAAGTAGTGCGCAAGGAAACTGCGGGTGCGATATCCCACGTGTCCCCTTTGCACGCCCCTTGTGCACCCGTGTTGGGACACAGTGGATTGGGACAGGGTATGGGGACATCCAAGCCAAGATGCCAAAAACCTTTCTATATTCACTTCATACACCTCTTTTGTGCACCCTCTTTGTGTACCCACTTCATGTACTCCCAATGCACCCCTTTTGGGACACATTTCAATGGGTGGGATGGGACATGGGAATCCTGGCTGAAATGCTGACCTTGGTGTACCTCCTGCGTGCACCCCATGGCAAACCCCCCTGCATACCTCCTGTACACACCTGCCTGCTTGGGTGCAACAGAACAGAAATGGGTAGGGCATGGAACATCCTGGAAGAGATGCCATGTACAAAAATGTATTTTGGTCTCTCCCACACATTGCTGTTGTCCAAGCAGGACATCGCACAACCAGATCCAGTCTCGTGAAAACGATATTGTCTGCTCGACGTGGATTATTTTTGCATTGCTTGTGTCATGCCTGAGTCATGCAAGTCAGATTTCTTTCTCACTTTCTTTCCACACACGTTGATTAAACTCCGAACGGTCACACTTGCCGTAAAATCCCGCGTATAAGACCCCCTTTTGATGCCCAAAAATTCATGCCAAAAATGGGGGGTGGTCTTATACATGAGGATTTGACTTTTTGTATCAAAGTGAAGAGTAGAAATGAGTAAGTTTTTCAAAGTGTCAAAAGAGAGTGGGATGAGTTAAAGGAGCATTAAAGTTAAGTAAAAAAAAGGGAAATTCATCAAAAAATTGCACAAAAAGTAGTATTTATTTATTTATGCAGAAAAAAATATTTGGAGAAAGTAATTTTAAGAGTAATTTCCTGGGTTTTGATTCAGAAAAATTTTTAATTTGCATGTGTGAATAATTTTCTTCAAAATGTAACAAATGGCTTTGAACTGATTTTGTGGCTGAAAAATGGGGGGTGGTCTTATACGCGAAGGGGTCTTATACGCGGGATTTTACGGTAAGTAGAATTCTCTTTCTCTTTGTGCAACCTTTGGCATGATTCTGAGGTCATCACGGAAAAGCACAAGCACGGTAGGACCTTGCTTTCTGCATCGGTCAGATCCAGGAAGCCAGACTGGATTGTGAGAGCTTTCACGGATGGATTCCCTTGAATAACGACGCGCTGGTTCTTTTGCTCATCTTTGGACATCTTTGGACATTTTTAGAATGAGCTTGGTGGAACCCTTCTCAACGTCAAGGCATTATTTAAAATATTGCAGGTGAAGAGTACCGTACAAGTTTTGCGATGGTGGCCTCTCAGGCTCTGGACTCGTCAGAGGGTTGGCAGACTGTCACGTGACTCTCTTAGAACTGTGTTACTCAACATGCAGCTTGTGCCGTTCCGTTGCTCGTCGGTCTTGGATGTCCTGTCAGTCAAGTAGCAGGACAAGGCACGACCAACTGAAGCGCTGGGTCCCTCGACTGGATTCAAAGACGTTGCGCTGACAGGCGCGTGAAGAAATCAGGGATTCAAAAGACGTTCAGAATTCTGGAAACACTGGCTCCAGGCCGATGCGGAACTTTGTTGACGTGTCAAGTGTTCCAGCCGGTCTTGATGCTCCAAATGGGTGATGAGTCTACCGCTTCCAGCGCCATTTGGTGCGGCATCCCCGTTTCCTGTTGTGTTGTTGTCTCTTATTGCAAGGGTGACGATGACATGTAAAGAGGTGTTTTTGTTGGCCACACCTGACTCGATTGCACTTCTGTCATATCGACCTGTGTTGTGGTTTGTAAACTTTCTTTCTGCTTTCATCTTGGGTTGACCTCAGTCCGCAAAACAACTCAGCGATTGTTTGGAATCTTGTTTTTCTTTCTTTCTTGTCACTGTTTTGTACACAATGCCGGACAAGGAAACCAGAAGGGAACTCTATTTTGTCGCCTGATCCGCAGGTGTTTCACTGAGGCTGCTGCTCTACATCTGTTGTCGGGCGTACCTGGGCAAGACCTTACTCCCACAATTGCGAGTTCCTTCTACCCTACTGGTCTTTTTTGTAGACGCTCAGGTGACCAGAAATGTCCCCTGCCTTTGTTCGCTGCCTCCAGACAACTATGGTTCGGGCTGCATGCATGCATGCTTTACCCACCTCAGTGGCTGATTTAATCGTGACGATGACCCAGAGAGCACGATAGACTGAAGTGGGGCCTATGGTCCCTTTGAGGAGCATCCGACCCTTCAGATATTAAATTGTTCATTCAACGAAAAGTCAGTTCAAGCGCCTGTTATGCGAGGCCATATCATCAATCGACAGATTTCCCTTCGCTTTTACAGGTTCCATACATGTCAGCTTGCACGACCTTTTTTTTCTTTTTTTGAAAAAGTGAATCGGGTGAAACTGTCCAACCCCAGTTGTCCGAGTAAAACGGTGCTCAACGACCAACAACAGAGAAAGGATGTTGTTTTTTTACCTTTCATGAAGACTGGAGAAGCGCCGCGTTGTCAATTGACGGACAAAAGTCACTCTCCCATTTGTGATCATGAGGGTAGGATCCTGGTGGTTCTTGACAAGTTTGCGTTGAGTTATGTCTCAACGACACATATTAATGTCACCTTCTTCAGCTCTCGGTGACTACTGTGAATGGAAGCAGTTGTGCACCATCAGTCGGTACGGTACGGGTTGAGAAAGCCTCCAGACGTCGCACAGTTCATCCAATAGCTGCAGACCTGAGTGCGCGAAGCTTTGCGGGTGTTGCGCGCAGCCGACATTGACGGCGCGCCTTCTGGTGAGTGTGGAGGTCGGTGATGCGTGCATGAATGATATTTGGTCTCACTTGAGTGATGATCCACCATTTGAGAAGACTTGCTATGTCGGAGGTCTTTTCTCCATGGTCACGAACCGTGAGTACAATAGAGGCAGACAGAGAGGATCAAAGAACTGTAAAAAATATCCTGGCTGAATTTGAGAAAGCTGCACTCTCCACCTCTACCAGTTCGCGTGTCTTCTTAATGAAACAGTTCAGAACGAAGTGCCACTATATGATGTCACCTTGCTGACTGTCCTTTTGCCAGGAAGCTCTTTTTGTACGAGCGTACCCCACTGCTTTACTGCGCGGAGACAAGCGCGCCGGGACGGACAAGGCGAGCGCCGTGTGCACTGAAACATGAAAATCCCGAGAACGTTAATCGCCCTCCTCTCCGCGTGGATTTGGCAACGAGCAGGTGAGTCGATGCATATTCATCAGTTCCGTGTCAAAGATTTGAGGGTAAAGTGGTAGTAGGTATGCACAGTTGCGCGTTCACAGGCCCACTCTGTTGAGCAGTGCAAATTGCTTTGCACAGTTGTCAGAAGTGCATTCCTCCCAACAGGTCTGCCCGTTTCCTTTCACGCTGTCTCCAGTTCATGCATCCTTGTAGCCGATGAAAACATTCTGCACATGTGAGTGTGAATATGACTGAATATAAGTCAGTTTATCGAAGAGCATGTGTGTGCACATGTATTGACAACACAGCCGCTCTTCAAGCTGCATTCAAAAGAAGCAGTCCAAACATAGCGCGGCTGTTTTTCAATGTGTACATTGTGTCTGAAGCGAATTTGCCACGATTGCGCGATTTCTCACGAACACAATGTTTACTTTTTCACGAATGCGCTGGTTTTTCTGCAGCGACGTACTAGTACACCTCAGCCCCACTGCACACAGTATCCGAATCGGTTGATGGTTCTTCTGTCTGCAACATTTCTCAATTCCAGTCCAACATCCCAATTATATCGTCGTGCCACCTTTTTGTCGATCTGGCGGTTCAGGTGTGTAAGGCCAAACCCTCTTTTCTGAGGATTGCTGCAGATTTCAGATTTCTTCTCACGTGTGCTGAGTGTTTTTAGTCCAATTTGAGTCTTTTCATTTCGAGTTGCAGTCTTGTTGACAAGGCTGGTTACGTCTGTGCGATTCCGCACAGTGTTTCGTACTAGGATCGAGTTGAAACGAAACGCGAACTGTCCTCCCAATGCGGCTGACAAAAAATGATGCTGCGCATGAGTGCAGACAGGTTGAGGCCTCGTATCTGTTGCGATGTAGAACGCCGCCCATCTCACAATGAATTGTGCAAATCGAGTTGCAGGTGCTAATGAGATCTGAACCATGCTCGAAGTTGTGCAAATTTGCAGTACGTGTTGAGCACATGTAATTCACAGAAATGCCACACAGATCACCTGAGGTTCCGCCCAAAAGACCAACCCTGCATGGAAGATTTCTCTTGGACGAGGTGACAATAAAATAGACACTTTCATGGTGACAGATGAAACGAAACAACCTTTGGTCTCGTCATCCGAACTCATTTGGAATGGTTATATTCACAACTTCAGAATCCGAAGAACGCACAACAAACGATTGTATTGCAAGTTAGAACCAGTTGCAGTTGGAATGCTCTTGTTTTGAGTACGTCGAAAGTCACTGGAGTTGTATGGAGTTTCATGCTGGAGCATCGTCTGCCCTTTCCCCTGGTGTCATCCACCTCGTCGGGCTTTTCCGCTCAAAGCGCCTCCAGGTTGTTCCACCTGACACCGACACTTAGAACACAAGTGTTCCGTCCAGACAAAATGAAGGAAAAACAAGAGGAAGTGTTTTGGTCATTTGATACACACAAAATTTGTATTTTGGTACAGTGTTCTTGTTGATGAGGAGATTTGTACAAACAAGAATTCAAGTGTGCAATCAGCAAAATCTCGGAACGTGCGCAAATACTGTCCGTGCTGATCCTTTTGGAAGACAAATTCTGGTGAACAAGTATTGTGCTTGGATTTCGAGTCAAAGTACATGGGAAGAGCGAATGATCTCTGCAGTCATAGAAAGGAACACGGAACACTTTCTGAGAGAACGTCAATATGGACGGGTTCTCTTCCGTCTTCTCGTGACAAAGTCTGCTCAATCGTGCCCAACTCATCAGGGGAGCACTGAGCTGTTCTTTCGCCAAGACTGTCGGATCAGCAGAGAATCTCTTGTTGCTTCTTGTGTGGGTATTTTGGCAAGAGTGCGTGCACGATTGAAAGTGTGAAGTAATGACCAGTTGTCTGACGCTTTTGATCAAGAGAAAGTTTCTGAGGCACAACAAGGAAGTTTTGAGGCCCTGAGCACGGAGCAGAACCACCCAAACCTGATCGAAAATAACTTCATTGATTTGATTTGTAATATGGCGTGATTTCTGATCAACACAACAATGAGCGAGTTGTCAAGACACACCTATAGTGTACGGGCAGCTTTCATCAGCATCGTGAGGCCGGGAGTCTACGAATTGCCGGATTTAATCCGTTGTGTGAATTGGACGAACTGTCCGAACTGACAAAAATGTTATTTCCCTGACGGGGGGTGATGACGTCGTGTCCTCCGATTCCTTTCCATCGTTGCTGGTGTTTCCGTGTTTGCAGATGATCGCCCCGACCTGCATGACCCTGTCATCTGGAATACAGTTTGTTCGGAGAGTTACAGCACCTGGCCGATGGAGAGAGTCGCCACATCATCACTAGTTACGAAGCCAGTGTCCGCTGTCCTCCTCACGCTTGTGAGCTGCGGTTCTCGAGAGGGTCGTGGTGGTTTTGGATGTCTTGGTCCTCGTAGATGCTGTCCTCGTCCTCCTCCTCCTCGGCGTACGTCTCGAGGTCCTGGTTCTTGCGGCGCTTCTCTTGATGGTCCTCCTGCGTCTTGGCGCGGATCGTCGTTCCCGTCGGAAGCATCTTCCACTCGCCGGCACCTCTGCAACAGTGGACAGAGAGTCTGCATTTTGAGTGCTTACAAAACGTTCCGACACGACCGACAGATCGCAAACATGCAGAAAAAACAATTCACCAAATGACCTGCTTTGCTGCTGTATCTTTTGCCAGTGTGTGTGTGTGTGTGTGTGTGTGTGTGTGTGTGTGTGTGTTTGTGTGTGTGTGTGAGTGTGTGTGTGTGTGCGTGTGTGTGATTGAAGTTTCAGCGGACAAACAGCCACCAGGCTTGGCTGACCAAATTGGTGTCTGCAACCATTTGCCGGAGGAAAGGAAGGGAATCTGTCGTTGCGATTGTTCACGAACTACGCACGGGTGAGGCCTGTTGACGATGGAAATGTCGTAGTCGGGGTCATCCATCGTAGACGTGACTCTCATCTCGTCTTCCGGCATTCGGATCGACTCTGGCCGCTTAGTGCTGATCGTCACGTTCTTTCGACCCTGGGTGCGACAGAAAGAGGCACTGCGTTCTCACTCACGTCTGACGTCATGTTGAAATGAAGTGACCTGACGTCTCAGATGACTCGAACACAGCTGTGCTACGTACGTATATGCCGGCTCATTTTTGAAACAGGCAGAGATCGCTCTGCTTCGAGTGTTGTGTGTTGTTACCTTCGGTATTAGAGTTCCTTTGACCTTCCTGGCAAGGTCACCAACTCCGCCGGCTCTCGAAACTCGACGAAAGACTTGAATGGAGCCCTGGTGGGGAAAATGTGCTGAGAATAAACATTTTTGTCCCAACATGCGCACGACCTTCTGTCTGGGCAAGCAGGAGATTTGCACAGTTCTTCGATCTGTCCCCACTGAGCAGGTGAAACAGTCACCTGAAGAGCCCTGGCTTTTGAATAGAGAACTGCGAAAGTCTGTATTGTATGTCTGGTCTCACGTGTCATTGAGTGCTCGACTCACCGGGACGCCGACGTCGGGAAGGTCCACGTCGGGGAGGTCGGCGTCGGGGTGGCTGACGGCGCTGCCGGCAGACTTGACGCCGGTCGCGATGAGGCGCGGGCTCGCCTTCTTGGACAGCAGACGGCGGATGGGACCGAGGGACTTGTTGCTCCTGGCCGCGCTCTCCGCCCCGTCCGACTTGGAATCGATGCGAACCCCCATCTTCTTCAACTCCTCCGCGCCTGCGCCAAGCCAAGACGGCGATAGTTATCAACTTCACACACGCTCGTTTGCTCGTGATTTGACAAGCTTGGCTTTCTAGAGATGGACAGACAGATGCAGTTGGGCTGTGCGAGGTGCGGATGTTCCGTGAATACGACACGTCAAGAACGTTGACAAGCACAGCTCGACCTTTTCAACCTGTTGTGTGGAATGGCAGTCTTTCGGCGACAACTTGAGTTGAAGCCGTTCAGATTCTGTTTCTGTGCTGAGAGAAGTTTACAGAAACAATCTTTTGCAGATTTGCCAAAATCACCCTGACAGAAACATTTTTCCTGGAAGAGAACTCTGACGTCAAAAAAAACCGTCAAAAGACAGATTTCATGGTCGTTTCCTGAGTGAAATTGCAGCTTGCATCTGCATTTGGTTCAGATTTTCACAGCAGGTGAAGGATCTGGTCGGGTGGCCGACACTTTGAGGGCATTTTCAACGGAGTAGAAATTGCAGGGGGTCAGGTGGGCCCCCAGGATCTGGCCCCGGTGGGAACGATCTGATATTCCGAATTTCGAGTGGTCAAGTCTTTCGTGACAATTTTCCTTTGTTTGTGCCCGCACATGCAAGGTGGATGGCACTCGGTCAAAAGACTTGGGAAATGAACCTCTGTGAGTCACTTATATTTCGTTTGTGCTTTGAAAAGAGGCTGACCAGGTCGAAACGAGAATTTTGAAGTGAGTACGTTGTTTCCTTGAGAGTGAGCGCTTCAGTCAGAACCTGCTACTCGTACTTACTGACGTAATATTCCTCAAAATCGTTGAGGCGGTCGGCGCCCAGAAATTGAGAGACGTCGTCGTGCCACTTCAAATCAAACAACAAGACGACGGCGCCGATGACGATGCAGATCAGCCCTGGAAACGCACAAGAACAGTGCATAGTCTCTCAGTTGTTTCCAAACTGCACTGTTCTTGCTGCATTCGCATATGTTCCATTTCTCACCATTGATGAGGCACATAGCAAAACTCCATCCCCAAGTGAATTCCAGAAACCCGTCTTCGAATGGTATTTTCAGCTGGTTAGGATTTCTGACGGAGACGTAAACCAAGCACGCGACGATGTGGCAGAGTCCAGTCAGCCAGCAGAAGCATATTCCGTAGATGATGGCAGATTGCAGCAAAATTACCGTCAGAATCCAGAAAGGAAAGGAGAGCCTGAATAAAGACAAGAGTTTGAAGGAATGTAAAGTCACCAATGTGCGAACCATGGTTCCAAGGGTTTGAATGAGTGTGTTTTCAGCACAAGTTCATTCACCACCCCAGGAACAACACAACTGACGGTAAATGCCTGACACAAGTGGCACTTTTCAAAAAAGAGTTGTTCTTAGATTCTATATTTGCAGACACAGCACTTGTTGCAAAAGGAATGATATGCACGGGGTTTGGTAGCAAACTGCATTTCTGTGTGATGGAGCAGCATGTCGCAAGTTTGTGTTGTCTGATCACAGGTTCTGAAAACATGGGGTTGGCTAGGACTGTCGTGTTCGTGGACTGATTGATGATGGGCCCATATGGGTTCACAGTTAGGGTTCCGGCTTCCAGTCGAACTCAGTTTCTTATCTCGTCTGAATTGCACCCTCCAAAGCAGAAGGAAGGACAGGCACACTTCCAGAAGACGCAAAGGCAAAAAGGGATCATTTCGGTCGTGTCGATGCCAGATGTACGACCGGTTGGCAGTTGCATGGTCAGATTGGTTCCTGGCCTTTTTAAGCGTGTGGTCCCGAAGGGTGTTACCACACGCTTAATGTAATCACCATCAGTCTGTATGTCCGTCTATCTGTATGTGTGTAAAGTGGGTCTAACTGGGGGGGGGGACCCACTTTGGGAAAAATGGTCAGTGAGCATCACTGATCATTTTACTGATCATTTAAAAAAAAAAATTCAAAAGCAGGTCTCACCCTAGACCCACTTTTCAGCCAAAGTGGGCCTAACCGGGGGG
>JAAUXT010078153.1_pt1 | contig 12569 bp, 12 predicted proteins | sample 7278171 | NCBI WGS metagenome assembly JAAUXT01 (sample SAMN14350112, study PRJNA611818) | marine sediment metagenome | isolation source: surface marine sediment (1.8m) | place: French Polynesia: Moorea | collected 2018-08
ACGTCTGGCCGCAGCTTCTCCCAGCTATCTTTGACGAGGTCTTTCTGACGTGAATCCATGCGTAGCCGCCTGTTTCCACTGGAACCCCTAGTATAGCCGTTGGGGCGATACGGCAAAGGGGGTCAGGAAAAGCGGTATCCCTTCGGTACGACCACGACGCCCTGGTCGGTCACGGTGAAGCGCTCCCGGTCGCGCTCCAGGTCGTAGCCGATGCGTCTGTCTGGAGGCACGGTAACGTTCTTGTCGATGATGCAACGGCGTACCTGTGCCCGTTCTCCGATGCGCACATTGTCAAACAGAATGGCATCGTCCACCTGCGAGTCCTCGCCGACGTAGGCTCTGGGGAACAGCACGGAGTGCTTTACGGTGCCGCCGGATATGATGACGCCACCGCCGGCGATGGAATTGACGAATATACCTTCGTTCCCCCATTTGCCGGGAGCCGTTCTGGCTGGCGGCCGCTGCGGCTGGTAGCTGCGGATGGGCCAATCATCCTGATAAAGGTCCATGGGTGGTACCGGTTCCAGCAGGTCCATGTTGGCGTCGAAAAGACTGTCCAGGGTGCCTACGTCGCGCCAGTAGCGGTCGGCTGTGACGCGGCCCTTCTCGCCGCCGAAGAGATAGGCCTGCACATGGTGCGACTGAATCAGCGAAGGAAGGATATTCTTGCCAAAATCGTGGGCTGAATGCTCCCGGGCGTGGTCCTCCTCGAGACACTCCAGCAGCAGCGCCATGGAGAACACGTAGATGCCCATGGAAGCGAGTGCTTTGTCAGGGTTTCCTGGCAGCGGGCTGGGCTCCGCCGGCTTCTCGTGGAACGCCGACAAGCGGTGCTCTTTGTCCACGCTGACGACTCCCAGTGAGCGGGCCTGATCCAGCCTGACGTCGATGCAGGCAATTGTCACGGCTGCCCCAGAATCGCGGTGAGCTTCCAGCATGGCGCCGTAGTCCATGCGGTAGATGTGGTCACCGGAAAGAATCAAAACATTGTCCGCACCACTGCGTTCCAGCAGGTAGCGATTCTGGTATACCGAGTCGGCGGTGCCCACGTACCAGGTTTCACCCGCCCGCATCTGGGGAGGCACCGGTGTGATGTACTCCCCCAGCTCAGGGTTGAAGATGGACCAGCCGTCACGCAGGTGCTTCTGCAGGGAATGGGATTTGTACTGAGTCAGCACGAGAACGCGGCGCAGGCCGGAGTGCAGGCAGTTGGCAAGGGTGAAATCGATGATGCGGTACTTGCCGCCAAAGGGCACGGCCGGCTTGGCTCTATGCTCGGTGAGCGGCCGTAGCCGGGTGCCGGCTCCGCCAGCAAGCACCATGGCGAGGGTGTTATCAAGCATGCACACTCCCTCCGCGGGGGGGCTATAGCTCGGACGAGAGTGCGTTGGCGTCTGTTTCGCCAGTGCGAATCCGGACTGCCTGGTCAGTGTCGTACAAAAACAGTTTGCCGTCGCCGATCTTGCCGGTCTTTGCCGCGGAGATAATCGCCTCGGTAACGTCCTCGACCTGACCGTCCTCCACTACGATTTCGACTTCGACCTTGGGAACGAAATCAACAGCATACTCGGCACCACGGTATACTTCGGTGTGGCCTTTCTGGCGCCCGAAACCCCTGACCTCTGACATGGTCATGCCTGATATCCCGACCTTGGAGAGCGCGTCTCTGAGCGCATCCGCCTTGCCGGGCTGCACCACTGCCTTGATCATTTTCATACGCAGATTCTCTTCCGCTCGGGAACACGATTCATGATTCGGTCCTCCATAACGTGGCCCTGACTTCGTGGAGACGACTAAATGCCGCGAGCTACTTGAGCAACAAACGGGCCAGCTCCCCGGCGCCCTGGTCTCCGCGCCGGTCGGTCGTGGCAGCGCATCCGTGGTCGGTTAAGCATACGCGGTGGGGGCCGTACCGGCACGAGCCGCCGGGGCACGCCGTGAATACCGCCCTGTAGGCTCGACGGCCGCTATCCCTGCGGCCGACGGTCCCGGCCACTCATGCCGGTACGGCCCTAACCGAATACGAATGCGTGGCAGCGCTCCGCCCGGCATGGGCACGTGCCTCGGGGAAGCTCGGCGCCATGACGAATGGACCGCACCAAGCTGGATCGCTGCGTGGGTCAATTGCCCCACAACGGCGCAGGAAGGGCGCCATCACGGGCTACGGGACCTTTTGGGCCGGTGCTGACGGGTCGCCGCTCTGGACAAGGCCCAATAGGCGGTATGACGGGCCCCGGTGGGTTTCGGCGGGTGATTCCGGGAGGGTGCCGACGCGCTATTCCAGCGTGCCGGCGCGGTACTGGCGGTGACGGACAGCGCCGCGGTATGTCAGGTCCGGCGCGATATCCCGACCTGCCCATGTCCGGACGCTGCAGCAAAAGGCCCATTACCCGCCGAAGCGGAAAACACTCGTTAGTTGTTGTTGTAGCAGACAAGAAAGCGGTACACTCAGCGCAGGAAGCAGCATAAGAACGATCCACTAAACGCCAGTACCGGACGGTCTGAAAACGTTGTAGACACGTGACTGACAGTTGAAGTGACACGCGTTATGACCTGAGCAGCCCGTCGCCGGTTGAGGTAATCCGCGCAAACCGCCGAGCCTGGCCGTTCACCGGGGCCCGAAGGTCGAGCATGAAGACATTGCCAATAATAAAGGAGGCAAGCATGAACAAAACCATCACCTTGGGTACAGCCCTGCTCGGGCTGTTGTTAGCCGGCGCCGCGTCGGCTCAGGACTTCGACTACTACCTCGCTACCCCCCGGGGCGTTGCTGTCAACTCCTTCGGGGAGTGCTGGCGGAGTACCTTCTGGACCACGGAGAATGCTGTCCAGAAGTGTGACCCCCAGCCCGTGGTCGAGACGGCCGCGGTTGAGACCACCACGGTGCTCTCCAAGAGGGAAGTGAACCTGTCCGCCGAGACCCTGTTCGGCTTCGACCAGGCCGAGCTGAGCATGGAAGGCATGAAGACCCTTGACGGAGTAGCGGCCTCTGCCGCCGAGGTGCCCAACCAGACCATTCGTATCACCGGCCACACCGACCGCATCGGATCACTCGAGCACAATAAACAGCTTTCGGTGCGCCGCGCCCAGGCTGTGCAGGACTATCTGGCCAGCAAAGGCTTGAGCACCAGCAACATGGAAATCGACGGGGTCGGTCCGGCTGAACCTCTGGTGACTTGCGAAGGCAAGGGCGGGCAGGAGCTGATCCAGTGTCTGGGCCCAAACCGCCGCACGGAGATTGAGTTCGCCGGGGTTGAAGTCATGGAAGAGAGCGGCGTGGAGATGATGCAGGAGAAGTAGACCCCACGACGCCTCTCAGTCGCGGTGCCTGCGGGGCGTTCTGCCCCGCAGAGTTCTTCCAGAAGCGCGCTGACCCACCCGTTCCCGCGCACCGATGGCGGGATAGCTGAATCCGCCCCCCCGGTCGCACCACTACTGTTTCACCATCCTGGCATCGGGTCTTGAGAGAGTGCGCAGCAGCGGATCCCTGTGGCCTGTTCCCGGGGAATGGCATAGCATACCCTCGCCGGAGTCGTGTCCGTAGGCCGCGTCTCCTGTCGTCTCTCGATCGCCCGGCCAGCAAGGAGAAAAGCATGAAGCGTCTTTTGGGTCTGAGCCTCATCCTCTGCCTGATCAGTGTGTCCACAACGGCCGTGGGGGCCCCGGACACGCTGGAGAAGATCAAGCGCACCGGGGCCATCACCATTGCCTATAGCCCGAGCGCCCTGCCGTTCTCTTTCCGGGACGAGGCCGGCAAGCCTGCGGGGTACTCGGTGGACATGTGTCGGCGAATCGTGGCAGGCCTGCAGGCGAAGCTCAAAGTCTCCGCACTGAAGACCCGCTGGGTGGCTGCCAACACGCCCGGTCGCTTGAAGGCAATCGCCGACGGTCAGGCGGATATCGACTGCGGAACCACCACGGTGACCCTGTCCAGACAGGAGATGGTCGGCTTCAGCAACTTCGTCTTCGTGGAACTGGGAGGCGTCATGGTCAAGTCCGATGCGGGCATCGACCGCCTGACACATCTGGACGACCGGAAGATAGCCGTGGTGCCGGGGACGACCACAGAGAGGCGCCTCAGGCGGGCCCTGCTCGGGCAGCTGGTGAAGGCCGACTTCGTTGCCATCGAGGAAGCGGACGAGGGCATGAAGCTGCTCGACAAGGGCAAGGTGGACGCGTTCGCGGGCGACCGCCTGGTCCTCATGGGCCAGGCGGCCTCGTCCAAAAACCGCGAAAACCTGTCCATGCTCACAGAGGATTTCTCCGTCGATCCCTACGCTTTCGCGCTTCCGCGGGGGGACGCCGCTTTTCGCCTGGCGGTAAACGAAGGCATTGCGCATCTGTACCGAACCGGTCAGGTGGAGAAGATTTTCTCGGACTGGTTTGGGCCGAAGGCGGAGCCCAGTGCGCTTCTGCGCTCCGTTTATTTCCTGTACGCGTTTCCGGACTGACCCAGGGATTCGGGACCCAAGGTACTTCCGTCAGAGGTGTAGTAGCCTTTCCTCGGGACGAGAAATCCCAGCCCGGATTTCGCACCGGGATCCGCAAGAACCGAAGTACTATGGGGCGATGACGAGCCCTAAGTCACTCCAGTCGCCCGCTCGCGCAGTCGGAGCATTCGCCATCTTTGGGGCGCCAATCTCGCTGGCGCCATTGGGCGTCGGTCGCATTCACCAGACCTACACGGTGACATGCTCGGACAATCGCAACACTCGCCGCTACGTCCTTCAGCGAATCAACACGCGTGTTTTCCGGTCGCCAGAGCGCCTGATGGAAAACATCCAGCGGGTGACGGACCACCTTCGGCGGCGCTTGTTGGACGAAAAACGTGAGAGCCTGGCGGCCCGGGTGCCGTCCGTGATTCCGACCATGGATGGTCGGGCCTGCTATCTGGATGGCGAAGGATACTGGTGGCGCCTGTACGCTTATGTGGAGAACTCGCGCTCACGGAACCTGGTCGAGACGCCCGAGATCGCATATCAGGGCGCAAGAATCTTCGGAGATTTCGTGCGCTTGCTGAGTGACCTGCCGGCACCTCGCCTCCACGAAACCATCCCCCATTTTCACGATACGCCCCGCTGGTTCGAGGCGCTCACGGAGGCTGCGGCAGCGGATTCATGTAATCGCGCTGCCGCAGCCTCCGACCTCATATCGAGCATCGAAAAAAGGGCGACACTCACTGGCGTGCTGTCCGGTCCAGACCAGTCGGTACCACTACCAGAGCGTGTCGTGCACAACGATACCAAGATCGATAACGTGCTGTTTGACAGGGATTCGGATGAGGGGATCTGTCCGGTGGACCTGGACACGGTGATGCCGGGGCTGGTGCTGCACGACTTTGGAGACCTGGTGCGCACCACCGTGAACCCGGCGCGAGAGGAACACACGGACCTGCGCCAGGTGACTGTGCGCCTGGCCGTGTTCGAGGCGGTGGTGCGTGGCTACCTAACCGGTGCAGGCGCACTGCTGACTGCCGCGGAACTTGATTTGCTGGCCGTCTCGGGGCAGGTGATTACTTTGGAGCTGGCCATGCGATTCCTGCAGGATCATCTGCGCGGTGACGTCTACTTCACCACCACGCATCCGGATCAGAACCTTCAGCGTGCCCGGCTTCAGCTCCGCCTGCTGGAGAACCTGGAGGCGCGTTCGGAGCAGATGCAGCGGATCGTGGAGACAGCGCGCCAGGCATAACGGCCGCAGCAGACACATCCGCGCCAGCCACCCGGCCACCTTGATCTGCAGCGGATTGCGCGCCTGACACTCTCTCTCGACCTACCATCTACCGTCCACGCCCTCCGACCTACGACTTACGCTTGCCCTTCACTGACCATGACTGTGCAGCGAGGTGTCCACTTGGCCTTCCAAGGCGTGCCGGGTCTGAATGCGGGCCACAAGGTCCCCTTCGCAGAGCAGAGGCTGACGCCGTATGCCACTGATTAGGCCAGGCACCGGCGCCTTGATCTCGGCACGAATATGGCCGTGAAAAGCATCGTACAAAAATCCTATGAGCTCCCCGCTTCTCACCCAGCGACCTACCTCCAGGCGTGACACGAACAGGCCCGCATTCTGGGAGATGACGGGAAAGGTCTGATTCAGAGAAAAATATTGGCAGTCTTCCTCCTCTTCGGACAGGGACGTGGTCTCGAGAATTCCAGTTCGCTGCAGGAAAGCGATCAGTGAGAAGAACAGCCGCTCGCAATGGTGAAGCTGCAGGTCGCCGGCCTGACCGGCCTGGATAACGAAGTTCTCGCCCTCGTTCCAGCGCCATGCATGACCTATGGTGCTGGTGAAAACGGTATTCATGGCGCGTTCTATGACGGCGGGCAGTCCGAACAATATGGCATTCTCACGTTCTTGCTCACTTGGCTCGTAGAGGCGGACCTGCGGTAGCTCCTCGAACTCGGTGTTGGAGCTGTGCACGTCAATGCGGTAGTAGGCGGCGCGGGTGGCCTCCAGCACCGCCCAGGCGATACGCTGGGTGGTCTCACCGGCATCGTACCCGGGGAACATGCGATTGATGTCGGTCTTGTCGAAGGGCCAGACGCGACTGCGCAGATTGATGCCGAGGACGTTCACGGCGGGGATGATCACCACGCGCTTCAGCAGGCGCTGACCAGGCTGACTGCCTTTGGCGATGTCGGCAAGAAAGCTGGCCAGTCGCGACAGTACGAACACGCCGTTCAACTCGTTGCCATGGATACCGGCCACCAATGCAGCGCGGGGCGGGTCGCCGGTCGGGCCCAGATCGTGGTAGGGAATGTCGAAGTCCTCGCGCAGCGGTGCGGTCATCTGGAGCAGGAGCGGCGATGTCACGTCGAGTTCTCCGGTTCAGCGCTCCCATCAACCATCACGTCAACGATCCGGGCCATCAGGGAGCCTTCGTATACGAGGGGATACTCCCGCAGGGTGAAAAGAATACCCCGGGCGGGTGAGCGCACTTCCGAGAGCGTCTCTCCTTGGTAAGGGGAAACAATGCGCCCCAGCAGCTGTTCCCGCTCCACGGCTGTCCAGTGCTCAATCTCGGGTATGAACAGACCGGAAGTGTCGGCATTCAGATAGCGCACGTTGCTGTCGTCAGCGACCAGCGGGCTGTGGGTAGCGGGCGGCAGTTCCAGCCCGGCCGCCAGCACGCCCAGCTCCTGCCAGGTCCGCAGTATCCCGGTTACCAGCTGCTCGGAGTAAGCGGGTGTCACGCGCATTCCTACACCCATCTCGACGACCAGACAGGGCGTCTGCCGGCTGTTCAGAGAGTGGGCCAGAGTGGCCTCGAGCACCGTCAGTGCGCCGTGCAGCCAGATGACGTCCAGGTTCATGGCCTGGGCGAGCGGCACCAGTGTGACAGCGAACGCCTCGCTGATGCGCACCTGGGGAATTTCGCGCAGGTAGATATTGCTGGCGTGGATGTCTACCACCAGGTCGGCCCCCACGAGTGCCTGCACGGCGGCATCGGCAAGACGTTGCGGCAGAAGCCCGGAGTCATGGCCCGGGAAGTTCCGGTTCAGATCTACTCCGTGGGTAGGAACGAAGCGTTCCAGGGTGTCCAGACCCAGCGGGTTCATGGCCGGGTAGAGTTCTACCCGGCCCGACAAGGCATCAGGCTTCTCTCTTCCCAGTTGTTCCAGCCATTGGGCCAGACGGTGGGTGACGTACAAACCTTCCAACTCGTCGCCGTGAATGCCCGAGACCACAGCCACTCTCGGTCCAGGGGCACCCTGGAAGACACGTCGCTGCAGCGTCAGGCGTTCGCGATAGGGCAGCTCCAGCGTCAGCAGCGTTTCCAGTTGGCTTTGCATGGGGAGGTTGCGCTGGTAGCGCCGTTACTGCTGACAGCTGACCCGCAGAGACACTTCGGGCGGTGACCCCTCTTGGTCACCCTTGTAGCTGCCCCGCTGCGGGGCTGCATCGTGGTGATCGCGGCCGACCGCCACCCGGATAAAGGTGCTGTCGGCGAGCAAGTTGTGAGTGGCATCGAAGCCGCGCCAGCCGGCGCCTGGTATCAGCACTTCTGCCCAGGCATGGGTTGCCTGGGGCAGGTTCTCGTCGTCACCCGCCTCGGCATCTGCCTCCTGATTCTCATTGTCTTTCTTGAAATAGCCTGCGTCCTGATACCCCATGACGTAACGGGCAGGGAAACCCCAGGATCGCACTACCGAGATGAGTAAATGGGCGAAGTCCTGGCACACGCCGGCGCGAAGCTCCAGCACTTCCTCCAGGCTGGTGTGCACGTGCGTGACGACGGGATCGTAGTCGAAAGTCCCGTGAATCCACGCCATCGCTTCCTGGACTGACTGTATCAGGGGCCGGTTGGGGGCGTGGCCAGGGATCTCCAGATCATGCTCGATGCGCTGCAGGGCTGGCGTAGCGTCACTGTGGTGCACCACGTAATCCCAAAGTCGCGGTACGTCCCGCAGGCTGTGCCGAATCCAGTCCTGCTCCCGTGCCACCGGCACAGGGTCATACTCGAACGGATTGTCCAGAAAGGTCTCGACGTCCGCATGAAGACGCAGGACGATCTCTTTGTGGGGGGAGACCAGACTGCAGTGGTGAACCGCGTTGCCGAAGCTGTCCGTGTAGGCGAATAGCTCAGCCTGCGGTTCCACGTCTATCTCTGCCTCGTGAACACGCTGGAGCTGGTCCTCGATGGGCTTCAGCCGCATCTCGCACTGATGTTCCTTGACGTCGTCGGCGAAGCTGAGCCGGGTCTGGTGTTCGATCAGGTAGCGCATTCCACATCCGCCGCCAGATACGCCTCGAAGTAGTCGCTCTGCAGCGCATTGTTGAAGGCGTCGATGTGTTCCAGAAAGTCCGTCAGGTACTCGTGCAGTCCATAGTCGAATATGCTCAGGGCCGTGCGCTCTTCCAGCTGCTTTTTCAGAGCAACCATGGCCTGACAAATCTCGCACTCGACCCGATTTGTGCCGATGCGCTGAACCGCCTGTTCCATGCGTGCTACGGCAAAGCGCAGGGAACGGGGGAACTCCGGCTCGAGAATCACAAACTCTACAACATCGATGGGCCGCAGACCGGCATGATACTGACGCCGAAATGCGTCGAAGGCGGACAGGGACTTGAGCAGGGCGCCCCACTGGTAGTAGTCAACGGGTGAGCCGATCATGGATGCATCGGGCAGCAGCATGTGGTACTTCACGTCCAACGTGCGGCTTGTCATGTCTGCACGCTCGAGAAAGTTCCCCAGCATGTAGAAACTGAAGGGCTCGCCGCGCATCATCGTGTTCATGGTCAAGCCATGGAAGCGTGCCACCTGGTTGCGCACGTAGCCGAAGAACTCTGGCGCTTTCTCCGCCCGCAGCGGGCGCTTCAGATGGCGGTCGACTTCCAGCCAGAACTCGTTCATCGCCTCCCACATCTCGAAGGAAATGCGGTCGCGAACGACGCGCGCGTTCTCGCGGGCGACCCGCAGGCTGCTGTAGAGAGAACCCGGGTTCTTCTTCTCCTGGGTCATGAAGCGAATGACGCGGTCGCGGCGGATGTCCGCGTCACCGTGGATTTCCGCATAGTTGTCTTCACTGCGGAATATGCCCAGCAGCGGTTGCCACTGGGCAGGCTCGGCCAGGGCGTCTTCCGCCTCCAGCAGGTAGAGGAGATTGATGTCGAGCAGCCGTGCGGTGTTGTCGACTCGCTCCAGGGAACGCGCCATCCAGTACATGGAGTCGGCGATGCGGCTCAACATGCTATTCGGCCAACACCCAGGTGTCCTTGCTGCCACCGCCCTGGGAAGAGTTCACGACCAGGGATCCTTTGGTCAGCGCGACGCGGGTTAGGCCGCCGGGTACCACTTCTATGTCCTCGCCGTAGATGATGAAGGGGCGCAAGTCCAGATGCCGGGACTCGAGTTCCCCGTCCAGGTAGCAGACATGGCGCGATAGCGGAATGACCGGCTGGGCGATGTAATTGCGGGGATCGCGGGTGATGTGTCGGGCGAACTCCGCCCTTTGGGACGGCGAGGAGCTGGGGCCCATGAGCATGCCGTAGCCGCCAGACTCGGCGACCTCCTTGACGACCATCTTCTCCATGTTGTCGAGGACGAAGGCGCGGTCTTCGGCGTTGCTCATCTGATAGGTGGGGACGTTCTGAAGGATCGAGTTCTCGCCCAGGTAGTAGCGGATGATGTCGGGGACGTAGGCATAGACGGCCTTGTCGTCGGCAATTCCTGCGCCGGGCGCGTTGACGATAGCCACGTTGCCCGCGCGCCAGGCGTTGATGATGCCGGCCACGCCGAGAACCGACTCCGAGCGGAAACACAGCGGATCGAGAAAATCGTCATCGATGCGCCGGTAGATCACGTCCACGCGTCGGAGTCCGTGAGTAGTCTTCAGGTAAACCACGTTGTTCTTGGTCACCATGTCCCGGCCTTCGGCCAGCTCGACGCCCATCTCCTTGGCCAGGAAAGTGTGCTCGAAATATGCTGAGTTGTAGATGCCGGGAGTAAGCACCACGATCTCCGCCTGGTCTTTGCCCCGTGGCGACAGGTGCCGCAGGGCCTGCAGAAGCAATGCCGGATAGTGCTCGACCCGTCGGACCCGATATTGGGCAAAGAACTCCGGCAGTATGCGGCGTTCGACGATGCGGTTTTCAATCATGTAGGAGACGCCGGACGGCGTCCGCAGATTGTCCTCCAGCACCAGATATCGACCGTCCACGTTGCGTATGAGATCGACGCCGGAGATGTGGGTGTAGATGTCGTGGGGCGGGTCGATATCCCGAATCTCGCGGCGGAAGTCCTTACCCTCGTAAACGAGCTCAGCGGGTACCACTCCGTCCTTTATTACGCGCTGCCCGTGGTAGATGTCCTTCAGGAACATGTTGAGCGCGCGTACGCGCTGCTTCAGGCCCGCCTCCAGCTGCGACCACTCGGATGCGGGGATGACCCGCGGTATGAGGTCGAACGGCCAGACTCTTTCTATACCCTCCTCCTGGTCGCCGTAGACGGTGAAGGTCACTCCGTCGGTATGCATGGCCAGATGCGCCTCGTGCGCCTTCTCAGCCAGCTCGTTCTGTCCGGTGCGCCGGATATGCTCCCACATGGGGCGGTAGTGGTTCCGGGGCTCGAAGTTGTCCCGATAGAACTCGTGGTATGGCATGGCCGACTGGGCGGCCGAGTTGGAACTGGTCTGGAGCATCCCCTTTGCCCTCCAGGAGGAATCCGACATCGCACCTTGATCCGTCGTAGCAGATTTCGTGCCACTCGATCGGTGAGACCTCCCGATCAGTGCCTTACTCGCGCTTACACGTGGAGGCTCTCAGGATTTAGAAATGCTCCGCACCATGCTGGTGCGGTGGCAGACGTCGGCGCTCGCGAACAGGGCGACGGACCGTCACGGGCCTTTTGCTCCTGATCGCAAAGACTCCGCTCCGGTTGCTGTAGGGTGTCCCCGGATGCAAGCGGGTTGGTGGGCGCGCTCAGCGTCTCACGCCTGTTCCAAACGCTTCCTCGGTGCTCTCCGTGTGCAGGTGACTACGTGCTGCGTCAACGGCGGTAAGTTCGGGGCCGTCACGCTCCGTGGCTGATGAGACTATCGCGCCCGGGTGAATGTTCAGTGCCGTAGCGAGGCAAAGGACTGCGGCGCCTGCGCTAGCTTGAGTCGTCGGAGGCTTTGGCGTTCTCAAGCCCCTTTTCCGTGATCGCGTTATACAGGTGGACGGCACGCGCATACAGATCCTGATACTCTGGATGCTCGTCCACGATCGCCTTGACGCGCTCACTGTCCTCGAAGACCTCTTCAAGATAAGCGGTATCCCACTCGCTGAGTAGCTCGCCCTTATCCACCTTCTCCTTGAGGGCGAGGGCTCTGGGGAGCCGCTGTTTTTCGAATCTCTCGATAAGCGCTTGAACAATGGCGGCGTCTTTGTCATCGTCAGGCATCTGAGCCTCCTGCCGGCGTTCCGGCGTGTGGTTGTGCTTCGCCGACTGATCGCTGCCGAGGATAACACTTTTCGCACGGTCCAGGCATGCCGCGCATCGTTGTCGACAGCACGGCGAGGGCACACAGCGCCCCCACCGTGCGGCTACTCCGGTTCCTTGCCGCCTATCGGTCACCGTCACCCTTTCGGAGCAATCCGGATGGCGGGACACCGCTCCACCGACTTGGCGGCGCAGCCGGCACGGAGGCAGCCCGGGTTGACCACGGGTGCAGCCTCTGGGATATTCGCCTACAGCGTTGGCAACACGGCGACAAGCTCAGCGAATCTGCGTTGCCGGGGTTCCGGAGCGGCGCCTCGCTGACCGTGGCTGTGGCGACAGTTCCGCCCGAGTTCTATTGTAGCGGCGGCAGGGGCGGGTCCGCTTCGGTAGCGCGCGATGCCGTCGTCGGCTGTGACCACCACCTCGCCCACACCCAGGTGGCGCCAAGCCCGGATTTCTCACCACGCGGACCTCGGGTCGCAGATTATGTTGGCAAACTCAACACATGGGCTTCACCGAGCCGGTCTTCCTTGTGAACAGCCTGTCCTATTCGGTTCTTGGCCCACTCTGGCTTTGCATCTTGACCGGTCCCCCTTGAGACATAGCTACAGCTATGCCTCTGCGGGCGATCGGCCAATCTGCTTTG
>JAAUXT010091906.1_pt1 | contig 12568 bp, 13 predicted proteins | sample 7278171 | NCBI WGS metagenome assembly JAAUXT01 (sample SAMN14350112, study PRJNA611818) | marine sediment metagenome | isolation source: surface marine sediment (1.8m) | place: French Polynesia: Moorea | collected 2018-08
CCCCCGGGGGGGGGGGGGGGGTGTTTCACCCCATTTTGGCAAAAATGCCAATAAATGTACTTTTATGCTCACTCACATTTTCCCCAAATGGGGGACAAACCCCCCCCCCCCCACTGGTTAGACCCACTTTACACACACGGATGGACGGAGGGACATACAGACTGATGGTGATTACACTAAGCGTGTGGTAACACCCTTCGGGACCACACGCTTAAAAAATGTTTGCGTCGGAAGCTGCACCTCCGTGCTGACCGTGACACAGCAGGTAAACTCCCGCTAGCTTCTTTTCTACTTTGTTCTGCAATGTATTTACTTTCGCAGTGCGGTTTGTTTTTTCTTTTGAGACTGCATCAACAGTTGACTTTATCTTCTGGTTGAGGACAAAATGACAGCGTCTTGTCCACGAAACCGGACGAAACATGCCAAACATGGGCGATGTGCACCGACCGTGCAATAAACAACTCAAACAAATGTGAACTGAATTGAGAACAAAAATTTTCCACTTGACCCTCACACATTGATCCCAACCCCAAAAGTTACCATCGTATCGGTTTCTTCAAATATAGTAATTTTTTTTTCAATTGCCCTGTCCACCTTCACATGTGTTCCACCACAACTACGTTTCCAGCTACTTCAAGCAGGGCCAACTTCAACGGGTCTGGACGGCAGGAAAAAGAGCATCGTTCGTGCTGCATCCCGGTCGCGTCCCAGGAGCGAAGTCAGGACTCGGCAAAGGGGCAGGGGCAGTTTCAACTGCGTTTTGTCAAATGAAATATTTTTTCTATTTTTTGTGCCCTCCCCTCCCCGTTGTGCAAACGAAGGGGGTGTTCACTTAATTTCCCGGAGTCCGTCCCCATTTCCCGAACTGCAATTGACCCTTCGAGAAACTTTCGCAGCTCTTCGCGATTTGAAGCTGTCTGCAAGGAACTACGGGTGTCGACGCCCACGTGGACAGATCTACTGGGTGCGCCCAAACGTCGGTGAGACAGGTTCTGGATTCACGCGGAACAAAACTCATCCTGGCAGAGCTCACACCGGAAACACGTGGACTGGTTGACTCGTCACCACAGAGGGCAGGTCGGGACACGGAACTTCATTGAAAGTGCTTTCCATTCCTTGGTGAAGGGGACTGCCTGAACCCAACTGAAACAAACTTGAACCAAAGGTGTGTAAAACACAACCGTGCCTCAAGCCCCTTGTGAACCAGGAACACGGACGGGACTTCTTGACGTTCTTGCCAAGTCCATCCGGGAGGCGTCACGCATTGCGTCCCTGCACCAGTCGGTGGACACCAACCCACTGGCACAGGAAAACAACGCCCGCTCCATCCAGAATGAACCCGACTTCAAGTCCCTCATGCCCAACACGAAAGGGACTTGTGTTTCTCCACGGAGCGTCACTGTGCAGATTCGGTGCAGGTGTTAGCCGGTTCTCCCTCCCCAGCCCCCACGACGGTTACGGTGTGTCTCGGGGTGACGGTGCTTCAGGACGGAGCGCCCCGCCCAGCCCCGCCCCGCCCCGCCAGCACCATCACCAGAGCAGATCCACCGGAGCCGGTGCCTGGGAATCTCGACCTCATGCCGTGCGCATGTGTGGTGGTCGTGACTGCGCACACTGACTGCGTCCTACAATTTGGGACTCGACTCTTTCTTCACCACGTCCCTGACCCAGCGGTGACGTCACACGACGCTGCAGATTCTGGACGCTTTGTCCAGTGACGTTTTGGGAATTTCCCTGTGTTCCTTCTGCGAACCACATGCGAGCAAGCAAAAGCCGATGCCGCGCTCGCAGCACTAGGTCCATCATGCCTTGCGTCAGGAACAAGGTCACAGGCGCTGCGTCGATTTCGCGACGCAACGCCCACTGACTTGCACAACAACACAACGCATGACAGATCCCGGGCCTACCACCAATGGTGCTTCGTTCATGCAACGCTCGCCATCCCTTCGCCTCCTTCCATGCTTTGGGTCGAGATTCCCTCCTTGTACCACAACCCTGTACTCGCCCCGTAACCGTTAGTGGGGCCTGGTTCACACTGGTGGCGCCACGAGCTTCACGTCCATGTCCAAGTCGATGGGTGCTGCGTCTACGCAGCACGCATGGACTCCAACAGGAACACTTCGCACGACGCCTTCAGTGTGTGAAACAGGCCTGAGGTCCATCCACTGTAGCAACAGCATAGCATCCTCAGCAACAGCGGGGCGGCATCTCCAGCGGCAGCAGCGGTGGTGGCAGCAGCAGCACGGGGCCCGGCGATGCAGTAGATCAGGTAGAGATACGTACGTCAGGGTGTCTAACCTGCGGGTAGATGCCGACGCACTGGAAGCGCGCCACGCCGCCGACCGTCGCTGTGAAGCGCTTCGGCTCCTCCACGTACACGCGGAGGTCCTGCCCACCTGCAGGGGAACACGTGTTCACAGAGGTGTGCGCGCGCGCGCGTGTGTGTGCGTGTGTGTGTGTGTGTGTGTGTACGAGAGCGATACGTGTTGTAGAAGAGCGATGGGACAAAGAGACAGAGAGAGAAACAAAGATCGCACACAAACACACGAACGGATGTACTGCCCACCTGAAGAAGAGAGGCAGGCACAGTACACGTGTGTGTGTGTGTGTGTGTGTGTGTGTGTGTTTGTGGAGAAGTGGGATGGCAAAAGGGATTCTGACACTCGTTGTATTCTGCTCGGTGCCCATGCAGAAGCCAGAGACGATGCAAACCCGTTCAGGGTGTTCTGAAGATCAACAGTTTCTCCTCTACACGAAATGCCACCTTCGCGGAATCTTGGTCACTCACTCACGCCCCCCCCCCTCCCGCCATAGAGGGCGGCGTACGTACCGAGAACGCTGACCTCGACCTCGTCACGTGACGTCCCGATGGCGTTGATGACGGTGATGACGTAGATGCCGGAGTCCTCGGGCACGGCGTTGTGGATGACGAGCGAGTAGTCCTGCGTCACCTGGGCGCGGTCCGGCAGGGGGCGCCCGTCCTTGCGCGTCCAGTCCACGTTCAGGGGACCCGGACCCTGGTGCAACAGTTGACACACACATGCAGACAGGTCCTGTCTACGCTGAAAGGACCCAGTCTCACCACAGCGAGGTCAATAGCTTCCCACAAAGAGGGCTCAGGGACCGTACCTGATTTCACGCATCTTGTGACCTTGTGACCTCGCATTGTGGTGCAGAAAGGTCAGAAAATAGGCAATGAAAAGTCCCAGGGTCCACTCACAACACGACAGCACAAGACCGGAGAGGTTTCAGACTCCAGTGCTGCATGTTAGATACCACGTGCCCTGCTCATACGTCACATGAACCGGAAGTTGAACGTCACAGGAAGTGAGTGTCTCCCGGAAGTGGCCTCACCCGGATGTCGACGCGGATTGTGATGGTGGCTCCGACTCGCTCGGTGACACTGCGAACCGAGATGTGGATGGTGGGCAGCACCGCCGCGCCGCCCTCGCGCTCGCACCGCCCGCCTGCAAACAGCAACGACGTCATGTCACGCCAACTGCCACGTGATCCACAGAAGATGCGGAGCTGGGGTGCTGTCACTCTTGCACGCGCACACTCTCGACTTCAAACGTGGTTGCCACCACGGCAAAAAACAACCACGCACCTGGTTGCCTGGGGTTACCGGTGAATCCAGGGGAGCAACGGCCGCAGTCGCGTCCCTCGTAACCAGGGTCACACGCGTCGCACGTCGCGCGTCCGTCCAGCTCCAGGTAACACGTACGCGAGAACCTGGAAATCACGTGCGCGAAAACCTGTGACAACACTCGCGTGAGAAAATACCGGAACGCCCAGAAACCGAGATGTTGCGCCCATTTATTTCCCACAGGCACGAACGCGCATCGATGCAACAGGCGTGGTGTCCCTGTACTAATCCATGGGCGCTGCGACGCCCCAGCACCGGTACACGTGGCGCCCCCCCCCCCTGACGTGACTCACTGATTGGACGGGATGGACAGCGGACATTCGCACGGTCTGCAGTCGGCCGCCGTCCCGACGGTCGGGTCGCCATAGAAGCCGGGCGCGCAGCGCTCACAGCGAAGCCCCATCGTGTTGTGCTGACATTGCTGTGGGTAACAAAAGCAAGTTACATTTGGCTCCGTCAAAAGAGATTCCGACTCTGGCGTCATTCAAACAAATTACAATCAGAAAACGTTTGTAAAAGTCGACGCGAACGTCCTTCTGATTCAGCAAAAGCTTGGGTCCCCACCCGTCCCCATAAACCCGCTGGTTGAGCTACTCACGAGGCATTGCTGCGACACCGGGTCGCACGACGCCGCGTGGTTGTTGCAGTTGCAGCCGGAACAGATTCCGAGCGGGTAGGCGGGATCCGGAGACCGGGAGAATCCGGGCTGGCACTCCTGCGGAACAACAGGTGAGGTGTGGTGGGCTGTGTTTGTGTGAAAGAGAGTCAGTGTGGGTGAACAGAACAGGTGTGTCGTTGGGTAGGATTTTACAGCTGTTCTTACGGGACCTCAGCAACGCTGGGGTGCGCCACACAAAAAAAGGGATCTCTGCAAAGATGTTTTCGGTACGTCAGTCTTGTTCAGCCAGATGACATACATGTGTGTCCTGAGGGGTGCGTGTGTGTGTGTGTGTGTGTGTGTGTGTGTGTGTGTGTGTGTGTGTGTGTGTGTCCTGAGGGGTACACAAAGAGCACGTGTGTGCTTGAGTGTGAAGTCCGTGTCTGAGCGCATGTGTTCCACTTCACCTGACACATGATGCCGGTGTAGCCCGCGGGGCAGGTGCAGTCCTCGAGCCAGTAGGCGGCGCCCTGTCCGGTGTCCTGCGGCACGGCCGTGTCGAGGCTCAGGTCGCGCAGCGTCGCGCGCGCCGTCAGCGTGTGGAACGACGCGCGGATCAGGATGACGTCAATACGCGCCAGCGCCGTCAGGAACGACTCGCGCGTCACGTCGCTGCCGTCCAGCGACGCCCAACTCGTCTGTAACCACGGCAACAACGTCTCTGATCGTCATGGAGATGAACTAATGCCGAAGCTCTGATGCAGGAGGGGAGTGATCGCTTGTGACGGTGTTTCCCTGCTGTACGACAGCTGCAACCTTCACGCTGCAGGAATTTTCAGCACATCTCTGCTCCAAGCCTTTGTCGAAACTTGACACCACGTGGGCGCCGTGTCGACTCAGGCACCCAGCTCCCGTCGAGTTGCACACACCCGGCTTGATCCGTCACTTGACCAGAGGCTGACATCGCACTCTGATTGGCTACGGACCGCGAGAGACCGGGCGCACTGGCACGTCATCCCCCCGACACAAAAGCTCCCCAGCGTCACTCACCTCATCCATGCGGATCTCGTATCGATTTGGCGCGTAGAACTGGAGAGGCGGGTTGAACAGGTAGTACAGGCGCTGGTCTCCGCTCTGAAAACCGTGCAACACAGCCCGTCAATCAAATGCTCAACAGCGCTGAGTCGAGCACACAACGCCAGTGTTGGTGACTCGAGCGGATCCTGCACTTAGAATTCTCGAACAAAGCAACTTTACGCACTTTTTGGATATTTAGACCTGCACTTTCCTGTCGTTGGGCAGGACTTCATTCGCATACACTTCGTCCTCCCACGCAAACGCCCGCCGCACTCTCTCCCCGTCTCTGGCTGTCTTTCACACACACACACACACACACACATACACACACACACACACACTTCATGCACACGCACACACACACACATACGCACACACACATACATACACACACATACACACATACGCACACACACACGCATACGCACACACACACACACACACACACACACACACCACTGCTCTCCTCGTGCTGTACTCACAATAATCTCGACGTCGACCTCCCTGAACTCCTCTCCCGCGTCCAGCGCCACGTTGACCTCGAGCGTGAACTTGAGCATGCCGCGGTACGACTCCACCTGCAACACGTAACACCACCTTCAGCGCATGCGCGGTGTCATACTGACAGCACACGCTGATCAGCTGACGCTTTGAACTACGACGCACTCGTTGGTTGACGTGCTTACTTCAATGGTCAGCTGATTGAGTCAATTTTAGTATATACTGCTCTGTGAGAGCTCTTTCGCGCGCGCACGCTGACACCTGACACACTGTGCTCAGCAAGTTCGCCGATTCAGTTAGAATCAGACTGTCAATGCCGACCTCCTTCCCCGGTTGGAGGCTTGACGTCACGAAAGACGAACAAGCATTTTTCAAAGAAATAGAAGCCTCAGTTTGGAACAGAGTTGTTCATACAAGTGATTGAGAGCATTCAACAGTAGCATCCAGCAAAAGTAAGTCTGTTTTCGTTGCAGAACAGCGAAGTAAAAGGGAAGTAAAAAGGAAAAGTTCTGCAGGGATGGACTGTCTGACATGAAGATCATCCGGCGGCAGTGGCTGCAATATTTTTCGTGGGGGGGGGGAACCTCTCGGAGCTTACTTTTTGGTCGGTGGGGTGGGAGAGGGGGGTTTAACCGGCGGTGATTGAGGGACACCACCGCCCCACCTGACGGGCCAAAATTTTTTTTTTTTTGGGGGGGGGGGCTTCGGCGAGGCCTTGGTCTCAAAGCACACAAACGCGCGCGCACGCGCACGAACAAACATTCGGAGGGCAAAATGGAGACTGCATCAGACCCCCGACTGCTGAGATCGCGAGGCGACAGACAGACAGAAATTGATCTGAAGTTCAACGACAGGTACAGGATCTGAATCCGAAGATCCACAAAGCGCGAGGCTGGCCAAGTGAGATAGATGGATCTGACGATGGAAATCAAAGTCGGATTGGGACACAGTTTCGGCATTCAAGTGTTCAGAGTTGTCAATCAAGAGTGCAGAGCTGTCATTCATCCGTCCTGAATCTGCAGTCTCTAAAAATTGCTCTTTTCCCAACAAAAACATGTCAATCAATGAACACAGATTTGCGACTGTGCGAACCTTACAGCGTACTGCATTCTTACACCTGTTCCCATGCTACTTTTTGGTGTTCATTCATTCGTAGATCAGAGTGTCGCTCTGCGCCCAAACACCACGACCTCTGGTGAACATTTGCCGTCGCTCTTTCCGTGATCTGCTTCCGGAAGACAGAGTTCCGGCAAATTCCAACTCCGCAAGAGGCCCCCAATACTCAGGAAGACGCGACAGTGGTCGCTTCGGACCTCCTCCAACATCCGGCAAATGTTCACGCAGAGCGGATCACTCAATAAAAGGAAATCCGCGTCTCTTTCACGTGTCCATAGCAACCAACCTGGTTCCCTCGAAACGAGGGTGGCAACGAAAAGTACAGAGCTGACGACGAGTTCTGTGGGAACAACAAAGTCAGAAAACACATCAGCGAATTCTGTGAGGGTGAACAACCCCATCTCTTGTGCGTCCTTTCATCCACCGATCCACTCGCCGACCCACCCTGCTGCCCTAAACCCACCCAACACCCCACCCATCCCCTCGCCGACGACCCACACGCAGCCTCACCAGGTCTCCGCGGAAGCTGGGCGGCAGCTGGAAGAAGTAGGCGGTGCGGTCGTCTCCGCTGCGCGTCAGCTCCGAGAAGCGAGTGAAGGTGATCTCGTTGCGCGCCGCGTTCACCTCGAAGCCGTCGCGGATCTGCTGCCCGAGGCGCCGGTCCGTCAGCACGAAGTTGTGGCTTCCGTCCGGGTTCCACACCGGCTTGATCTGAAACAACAAGAACGCCTCAACGCGTTGAGACGCGGGAGTGATGGCGCGAGGACTGAGGCCTCCGACCGTGCCAAGCAATGTTGAGTGTTCAGCTGTGACGTATCTGCTTATTTCGGGGAACAAGGGCAAGAACATATTCATGGATTGGAGTTGAAGCCAGGGGTGACAATCAAACCTCTGCTCCTCACAGTGCAATCAATGTCATACATCGGAGGCACTTGCAGGGATCTGCCGCAGATTCTGAGGTCACTGACCTGATCTACGAAGTAGCTGGACGCCGTGCACTCGGTCGAGTGGCCCATACAATAGCACTGCGAGCAGCCGGCCACGTTCGACTGACTCAGGAAGAAGTAGCCGCGCTTACACTGGTTGCACTGCAGTCCGGTCACGTGCTCCTGCAAAGGTCAAGTTCGTGTTGAGCGGGAACCAGGCAACAAACACAGTGGGAAACCAGACGCCAAACACTCCTGGAAGCAAGTGACAAATACAACAGGTCATTTGTGGACAACCTGCAAAAGTCACACATGAATCGCTGCTCTGCAAGACGCCCCAAAACGAAACTTCGCAAAGACGTCGAACGTACCTTGCAGACGCACTGCTGAGTCACGTGATCGCAGTCGGTGCCTGGGACTGTGCCACGTGGGTCGCACGTGCAGCGCGGGCCCGGAATTGCGCCTGCAGGAGAAACACGACCGGAACCAGTGTTAACGCAGCGCTACTCAGGCCACCTTCGTCAGACCAGACGCGACATGAGCGCTGCGTCGCTGAGGTGACTCATCCAGGGTGACACAGATCTCGGATCATGGAAACACAGTTCAAAAAGTGTCCAATTGACTCTGAGTTGCGCGGAAGAATCGTCTTCGCATCGAAGGAACTCGCGTCCCTGAGGGTTCTGTTGAGCTGAGGCTCCTTTCGTCAGCAAGAGACAGACAGACGCACTCAAGTCAACGCTCCCGTCTGCATTGTTTTTTCCACGCTTTTATGCTGGTAAAGTTCACAGTCAATGCCAGAGTTCCATGCATCTTCACAGGGGGAGTTTTGGGATCCTTTGCTGGTAAGTTTTCGTTATTGCGCTGTTACAAGTTACAAGTAAATTACTGAAGAAACTTGTGATCTTTATCAAATGCTGGAGACCAAGATCAATGCGTTTCCCCTTTTGTGCATTTGGTAAAGGCCACAATGGTACTTACACGTAGAGCAGGCACTATGTACAATTGACTACAGTCACCCGAACAGGCGGCGTATCCAGGCAACCACCGCGCGTGCGTGGGCGTCAGTCAGGTTGTCAGGCAGCCTCGTTGCTGGGAGCAACGGACTGTTGCTGCTACACTACAGCCGGCATGGCCGGTGTGTGAGTACTCCTTGTCTCTAGAGGGTGTTCCCCGTGGGTTCACACTGCGTCAGCACACGTGTACGTGTCTCGCTGCCGACTGTTTGGACTGAATCGTGCGTGCGGTTTCTCTGTCGTCAAAAAAACGCCGCCCAGAGCGCCGAGCGGCGTTATTGCGACAGAGCCAGACCAAGCGCACAGGGCCGGAGATCCCACCACATGTGGCAGCTCTGGCGGATTTAGGGGGGGAAGGCTGTCCATGCCACCAGGAAAACTGATTTGGATCCCCTCCTTTGCTCCTATTCAAAAACGAGACCTTTGGCTTCCCAAAATTTCCAGTTTTGAGCTCGGCCACCACTGAGCCCCTCTGATCCTGGCTCCACCTGAGGGCAGAGAAAGCAGCCCCTCGATGAGCAACATCACCATGGCAACACGGACACGTGTGCGGACCTCGTGCGAACCAGGGGTTCCACGTGCTTGGTGAGGCGGTCAGTGACGTGCGGGGACCAGGCAGAGAGGGGAGTCTTACCACCTTGCGGGGTGCAGGAGTCTCCCGGGCGGGTCGGGTCCCCGGAGAAGCCGGGCGCGCAGCGCTCGCAGCGCCGCCCCTCGTAGCCGCGCGGACACGCCGTGCACGTGACGGCGTTGTCGAAGTCGAGCTCGCACGTCGGGCTGAACCTGCAGTGGTGTGGGGAACATGTGGTGAGAAGCAGATGGACTGGAAGCACATGTATGTCAACACCCACGTGTTTGTATGTGTGTGTGTGTGTGTATGTGTGTGTGTGTGTATGTGTGTGTGTGTGTATGTGTGTGTGTGTGTGTGTGTGTGTGTGTGTGTGTACTGACTGGTTCTGCGGGCTGGTGAGCGGGCAGGGGCACGGTTGACAGTCGGCGGGCGTGCCCCGGGTCGCGTCCCCGTAGTACCCGGGCGCGCACTGCTCGCACGAGTCTCCCGCCGTGTGGTGGTCACAGCGCTGCAAAATACACGCTTCAGGTCAAGTTCGATGCCCCCTGCAGCGTCATCCGCCCAACCCGCTTCAGCCCCACAATGAAGTTTTTTTTTTTGGGGGGGGGGGATAACCAGGATTTCCCCGTCGTTGTTTACCATTGCACGGACGGCACCACAACCCAAACGTGCCGTCCCAATGGGCACTGGGTGGACTCTGGAACACGACAGACAGACCCCCGCGAAAAACGCATCTCGAATGGACTCAGCTCAGCCTACTGCTGTGAACATGCGGCTCAAAATGTGCAAGAAGAAAATGAGAAACTGACGACGTGGGTACGGTGAGTGAGTAGAAAACGTAAAACTAAATCTTCTCAACGTAACACTGTCTTAAAGGTTTGCCACTTACCTTGCGCCATCTTGCGGCAAAGAGACATCAGGAATATTGACATCAACAGAAACATTTCATGTGCAGAGAATGCAAGAAAGCTGGGGCCAGAGGCTGGTTGGTCTGCAGCTGGTTTGTTGTGACCAGGGTTCACAGCCACTCAATTCACTGTCCATCCACATTCTTCCTTTTGAGAACAAAGTTCAGGGCCCATACACGCACAACGTTTGGTCTGCATCTCACCGCGTTCATGGTGCCACAGGGGTTCAACGCGGCTGTTTCACCCTTCCCCATCCTGTCATCCACACTGTTGTCTCAACAGGGGGAGAGTGGGTTCACACACACACACACACACACACGTCATCACCACCATTCTCCACGAAACGCTGCGACTGTCCCGCTATTCGCCACCAGGGGGCTGCGGGCAGCAGCGTCGCTCGTCTTACCACGCATGCGCCGGTGAGCGGGTCGCACTCGGAGGCGTGTCCGAAGCAGTCGCACGCCTCGCACGTGCCGAGGTAGAGGCCGCCACCGGAGCGCCGGAACCCGGCGTCGCAGTCCTGCAGAGGGCGCCAAGCAACAACACGCAGAGCTCACTACCCGCGGCGGTGGCGGCGGCAGCAGCAGCAACAGCCAGTGCGCGTTAATGAGGCAACAGCTCATCCAGGGCAAGAGTTTCGCTTCGAGTAGCGGGTGTGGACAGAGCAAATGATGTGGAATCGTCCGAAAAGTTTTTCGTTTGTGTTTCGCGAGACTGCGGCCTTTCATCTCCGCAAGATTTGGTCGATTCGGGGAAGACAAGCAAGGTGGGTTTTGCAGGGAGTGATGCAGAAAAGTCCCGTCCCTGGATGAATCGTTGCTGTGCAACCAACGTGTGTGAAACAGACAGTGCGTTGTTATGTTCACAGAACGTAAAGTGTGCTTCATGGCGTCAAACCTTGACAGAAATCAAATGTCTCTCAACGCTATAATGTGCAATGAAGTATCTGTGTCGGAAAAAAGCACCTAGAAATTCACTGAAAACTTCAGTCAGTGCGGCTAAAGTACTGTGTTGCAAAACGCCAGTCGTGTACAGGGAGCATGCCGTGGGAAGGGAAAGCGTCGCGAGGTCGTTCAGGGAATGCGATCAGCTCAGTGAGGTTGGGATCCCAGGAGGCCCTGGCCCGGCGTGCAGCCGAGAATTTCTGCAGATGCCCGACAGCTGCCCAAGCGCCCAAACGTTTGGAGATTTTTTGCGTGTGCTTGTGTTGGCACAGGCGCTTGGTGTGGGGTGTAAAAGTTCAGATTCAGAAGAAATGGACAATTGCGTGAGGGTCACGTGATCAACCGAACACGGACGTTCCGCCAAAATTATTGACTGGCGCATCTTGCGTCGCATCCCTCCACAAGTCCTGGGCAATACGTTGACGTTGATGACGCACAGCGTTCGCTTGTACGTGTGCAGGGACGCAACACAGGACGTGCGTTGTGTGGGACGTTTCAGCAAGCACAAGCGTTTGCGTCAACACCCACACTGGGTGAATGCTGAAAGTGCGGGGCATGAGATGGACCACACCTCAGCTCTGGTGTCCCCTTTCCCTTCGTCAAAAGCGACCCTTCCCCCCCCCCCAAAGGTCCGCCTTCCCAACTCCAACAGCCGGGTGTCCCTCTCAGCAGGCCCCTCTAGTTTCTATGGCCCCTCCCGACCCGCCCACCCCCGCCCTCGGTTCTCACCTCGCAGGAGAGCCCTCTGTACCCTCGCGGGCAGCGACACTCCTCCACCTCCCAGGCGCGCCCCAGCCCTGTGTTGCGACTCTCCGCAATGTCCAGCGTCAGGTCGCTGATGCTGCAAACACACGCATCGGAGACGTGAAACGAGCGTCGTACACGCATAGTCGTCGCGTGGCACATGCTTCATAGGCGGCCAAGGCTGAACGTGCATGCGTGGCGCTAACAAAGCCGGTTTTGGTGGTGGTCAGCTACCACTCGAACCACTCAACACAGAACGCTCATCCCTTCTACTCTCCCAATCCACGCGACAACACCCCGCCCACCCGCACCTGCCAGCACACGCCAGCTGCCCCCTCCTCCTGACCCAGTCTGCTTCACTCCGCACCAACCCACCCTGCCTCACCCCCAGCCCACCCCACCTCACCCCCAGCCCACCCCACCTCACCCCCAGCCCACCCCACCTCACCCCCACCCCACCCCACCTCACCCCACCCCACCTCACCCCCACCCCACCCCGCCTCACCCCCACCCCACCCCCACCC
>JAAUXT010004768.1_pt1 | contig 12567 bp, 20 predicted proteins | sample 7278171 | NCBI WGS metagenome assembly JAAUXT01 (sample SAMN14350112, study PRJNA611818) | marine sediment metagenome | isolation source: surface marine sediment (1.8m) | place: French Polynesia: Moorea | collected 2018-08
GAGTGAAAAAAGTAAGAATTTTAACAAAAAAAGTGACCCAAATCAGAGCAAGCCAAATTAGAGTGAGCCAAAATCAGAGTGAGCCAAAATCAGAGTGAGCCAAATCAAAGCAAGCCAAATCAGAGCAAGCCAAATCAGAGCAAGCCAAATCAGAGCAATGAAATTTCCTCAAATCACCGAGAGCTCCATGGAGCTATTTTTCTCCTCAACCGTGGAGGACACTTCGTTCCCTCTTGGAAAAAGGAAATTTTGCTCGGTTGATCCTGAAGCAGAAACAAAGCCTCCAATGTGCAAACACCTGTCTCCCTTTTTGAAATAGAAAAGTAGCTCCGTTGTACATTTTGCTTTCAATTTGATACGTTTGAAAGTTGGCGCATCAGTCCCACAGTGGACCAGCCAGAGAACTTGCTGAGAATTCCACAAGAAACCTCCGTGCTTCTCATGTGACTCAGGCTTTGAAATGAATTGCCTCTCAAAACTCTTTGGGGGGAGAATCTGACTGTGTCTTGTTCTGGGACATGTGGTGGGTCTTCCATTTCAATCCTGTCCACACATTCAGCCACATTGCCAGCTGCGTTCGTCTCTCGTCAACAGGAGCTGGTGGTGGAGCGGTTGAGAAGCCTCGTCGCCTCCGACGTGGCTGACACACCTTTCTACAAACCGTTCGAGGACATGCCAAGCTCCATACCCCAAGAGAAACAGTAGGTTGATCAAGCCAGTCGCACATTTTGAACAAAGCCTTTTGAGGCACATTCCGTGAAATGAGGCAATCATGGTGCAGTGGGATTTCCTTGGCTCGTTCTGGATCTTCTGGCGTCATTTTCCTGCAACACCTACATATTTCAAACAAATTCTTGGGCCTTGGACTCAAGCGAGGAGATTGCCTTTTGACTGTCCCTCCCAATTCATCATCAAAACTTGGGACCAAGATCTCACTCCCTTGGTTCGGGAGCGGTTCCAGGAGCATGGGCTCTCTGTGTTTGCCTTCATGATTCCTTCAGAAGAGTTTGTTTTTTTCCAGAGAAGCGTTGAAGAAGGAGATGGAGGTGGTATTCAAACAAAGCATTTGTCCCGCTCTGCAGAAATTTGAAGCTTTCATGTCCCAGGTGAGTCCTCTTGACACGACACAAACGCGCCAAATCTGCACGAGCTTCACCTTGCACCTACACCAAGTGCTCGGTCTCAGCAAAACTACCTTGGCCTCGAACGTTCTGTTCAAAGTCAAAGTCCGGCCCCTGGATCTGTGCCCAAGCCGCGTGGTTGCTGCACGTTGGACTCTGGTCCCTGTTCCCTGTTCCCTGCAGGTGTACATCCCGTCGGCTCGACGCGAGCTCAGCATCTGCGTGCTGCCGGACGGGAACGAGCGCTACGCCTCCATGCTGCGCTTCCAGTGCGACGTGCCGCTGAGTCCCGCCGAGATCCACCAGATCGGACGCGACCAGGTCGCGCAGCTCAAGGACCGCATGAGCCAGGTCTGTAGTTGGGTGGCGGGGACGGTGGGCAAGGCTGAACCGTTGGTCCCAGTGGTGGAGAAGGTGTGTGGGCGGGGGGGGGGGAGCAAGGCTCAGCCGTTGGTCCCAGTGGTGGAGAAAGAGGGCTGCATGTTGTCTCCGGACCCTGGGCAGGCTTCGCCTATGACCTGGTGATGACTTCGGCAGGAAGAGCCCTTGGAGTGTCCGCGAATATTTTCACTGGTCGTTTTTGTGTTGTGAATCTCCGGAGTGGGTTCGATACTTTGGGCCATTTGGTTGTGCGAGTGGAACTTGGGAATTGGGTGGGTGGAGCTGCCGCTCGGACAATACTCTTTCCTGATTTTGCCTCCCTGCAAGAACCTGGTTGTCCTTCAGAGGACCTGATTTTATTTTGCGTCTGTCCCGTAAAAAAATTGTTGTGACTTTATTCTGCTGCAATGACCTGATTTTCCGTGTGAATGGGAGAGTCCGAGTTGCTTACGAGCTGCACGTCTCGCGTCCTGCAGGTGCTCAGCGGACTCGGCTTCACAGGGACGATCCACGAGTTCTGGGAGAAGATGCAGCAGGACTCCTCGCTCACATTCAAGTCAGGGGTAGGCGCACAAACTCAGGAAACACTGTCTGTTGGTTGTAGTTCTTTGGTTGTGGCATCAGTGCGTGCGTGGTCCCACAATGGGGAAAATCCTAAAGAACAATTTCCTGAGTTGCATGCTTGTGTTGTCTTTGCAGACGGAAGCGATAACGTACATGAAGGATTTCCTGGAAAACACCATCCGACCAAAGATTGCCGAAGTTTTCAAGCTTGCGCCCAAATACGACATCCTGTGAGTCCTTCAAATTTTCAAACCTTTGCAAGGCAATCTGATGTCGCTGTTTCAATCAAAGACGCATCCTGGACAGCACTTCAGATCGGTGAGGGAAATTTGTCGCGCAAAGAGGGTTTGGATCTGGCTGTGGAAAGCAACAAGCTTCTGAACGTGAAGTACATGCGTGTGAAACTTTCACCAAATCACGGAGAGACTACCCTTTACTTCTTGCGGTCTCATCACACTGAGACTCCTGGAATCCTGTAAGCACCGAGCACGTTCCCATCTTGTCTTCTTGCAGCATCACAGACGACGTGCTGAGCAACGCACCGACGGCGGCGGAGTACTACGCGCCGACGTCGCAGCGCCCCGCCATCCTGTACGTGACGGCGTCCGCCGTGACGCACACGCCGCGCTGCTTCGTGCCCGCGCTCATGCTGCACGAGACGGAGCCAGGACACCACTTCCAGGTGCGTGCGTGCGTGTGTGGTGTGTGTGCGTGCGTGTGTGCTTGTGTTTGTTCTGTTTTTAACAAATTTGTTTTCTGACGATTGTGCTTCTGTGTGTGTGTGTGTGTGTGTGTGTGTGTGTGTGTGTGTGTGTGTGTCTGTAGCAGTGGCTGACATGGTGCGATGTGCCTGCCTTATAACAGGGGAATGAGACAGCTTTGGTCACATGTGTGTGCGTGTGTGTGCGTGCCATAGTTTGATGACTTTTGTGCGTGCTGGAACATCAATTTAACTGGCACGGGTCACCACCAGTTCCTTGAGCCAGACTGTTTTATAATTGCTGTGACTGATTCATGAAGGACTCTTTGTCATTTCTGGCGGCAGCACCTACACTAAATGAACCACAGCTTCGGAATCTGATCGCAAAATATTTATCCAAACAGACATGCATGGCAGTGAAATCGCTTCTGTTGCAGTCGTGCTACATGGTGGGGCAGACGGAGCTTCCCAAGTTCCGGAGACACAAGGACGACAGATCCATGTTCGACATCCCCGGCAGGTTTCCCCTGAACCACGCCTACACCGAGGTACACGTGCAAACCCACCAGGGGGCACTTCCGTCGTGCGGTACACAGACCGCCTGTGGGATTTGACCCTTTCATTCACGAAGTACAGGGTACATTTTTGTGACAAGGAACTGGAGGAAGCAAGAGATTGATTTGAAACCACGAAGAAGAAAGAGGAAAGGGGAAACGATGACAGGACGAAAGCAGAAACAAAGAATGTTGTTTTGCAGGGCTGGGGATTGTATTGCGAAGAGTTGGGCGACGAACTGGGAATCTACAACGACCCGTACTCTCTGTGAGTATCGATTCGCGTCCTGTGAGGTCTTTCTCGTTTCACACAACTTGGACTTATCTGCACAATCACAAACTCAAGAAATGAAAACTACCACCTCTCACCTCTCACTGCACATTGACATCTTTCCTCCTCACTGCAACTGAGAAACCTCACGATGCGAGACCCTGTTCCCTGTTGCAGGCTCGGGTACCTGGGGTCGAGGCTGACGCGAGCCATGAGACTCGTCGTGGACACCGGTATACACGCGTACAGGTGCGTGCAACAGAAAGGGCATGGCAGAAATTTCCCACCAATCAAAAATGTTTCGTTGGCCCAGCATTCTGACTGCAGATGTCTGCGTTTCGAACCTAGTTCTCGTAGTCTTTGTGCTTTTGCTCACAAACATTCACCCTGAACCTGGCCATTGTTCTTATGAATGCGTTTGAGTGGTGCGTGTGAAGTCACAGAAATTTTTTTCACTTATTTCTGGACGGTTGCATGTGGATGTTGAGTCCGTCGTGCTCTCCTTGTGTCGCAGGTGGAGCCGGGAGGAGGCGCTGCTCTACATGGCGCAGAACTCGCTGCTCAGTGAAAACTCCCGGCGCAGCGAACTGAGGCGCTACGCCACCTGGCCGGGACAGGTGCGTTCTCTCGGGGGTCCTGGAGGAGCATTTTTGCACTTCCAGGACACAAAAGTTCTTGTACATTCAGAGGACGAACAGAAAGGAAAATTTGTTGCAAGTCCTCATATGAGGAGGCCCGAGCCACTGGCCTCCAAGGTTCTTCGTGAACTGGTTCAAGATGGAGCAAAGCGTGTGCCAAGCTCTGCATCCTCAAAGTGCAGATCTGATTTCCCACGCAAGGATCTCTGTGAAGGCAGCATCTGCATATGTGCATGGACTCCTCCTAGTTTTTGAGGAAGCAGGCTTCCAGCCTCTTTAGCTCAGGACTGGGGACCGGTCACTTGCTCTGTGGAACCAACTGTTCACAAAGTACGAGTGGGTGTGTGGTCAGATATTCTGTTCTCTCGTCTCAGGGCTGTTCCTACGCCATCGGCCACATGCGGATCATGGAAATCAGAAGAAAAGCAGAGAAAAAGCTCGGTGAGTTATGACGCGACTTGAGGTGTTCACGAGGCAGTGATTATTCTGCTGAAGTTTTCTTGAAAAAGCTCCGCCCTGTTTGATGCTTCCGAACAGAAGTTTGATTTGCAATGCATCCAGATCGACATGCGCAGGAGGCACCTGATCACCGGGACAGGAACATAAAGAAAACCTCTCACTGAATTGTACTAAGTTGTGCGTTGTTTATGTGTGAATTACAGGTGCGGCCTTTGACATCAAGGAGTTCCACGAGGTGTGTCTGAAGTGCGGCCAGGTCCCGCTGCAGATCCTGGAGAAGCTCGTGGACGAGTACGCGACGACCACCCTGAGCACCGTGAAGGCAGAGGGACAGACGTTGTCATGATGCGTTCTTGTCACTCTGTCCGGTAAAGACGAACTGTCACCGAACCTGTGAGCATGCAGAACCTGTGAAAAATATTTTTTTGCATCTTGAAAAGTATTGGGGGGATTTCGTTTCGGGGGGAGGGGGTTGAGGTCTCCAGAAGACAGTCAGGAACCTCCAGCGGATCCAGGAGTCGCTGATCAAGCCTGGCACCCTGTCTCATGACATCGATTCTGACTTGGCACCAACTGTGCAAAAATGTTTTGTGCTTGAAAGTTGGAGTTTTGGCCCTGATTTTGGGCCGCCTTCTGACCTCACTCCTGGGTCCGCTGGAGAGACCATGACTAGGAACATGGTTGTTTGAAGTGCGACTGAATGAAAGAATCCCTTGCAGGACACACGCAGTTGTGGTCGTTGGTTGAAATTTTTTCGAATGATGTGCGCTTGCAATGGCGACTGACAAACAAAAGCGGCTGCGCCTTTCGCAGCTTGCTTCGTTAATTGCTGTCTTTTTTCTGATCGTCCCAGAGTTCGTTCCGCACAATGTCCTGTGTTGACAGAGAAGAGTTAATCCAGGGTAAAAGTCATTTGAGGGTAGCTAGAATCAAATCAAAATTACATGTACCAAAAGAAACTGTTCCGAAATGTGTTCAGAGCTTTGAGAGGTGTTCCGTAACCAAATGTTGAGTTGGTTTTTCACCGATAATTGCTGGATACACGAAAATCCCGTTGTTGTTTTTGTACGTGTGTGTGTGTGTATGTGTTTGTAAATTTGATTTGATTGAACTCGAAAAGCTTGCGTAAATGTATGCTTTGACGTTTATTGTACCGTTCGACCCAAGCCTCACGCACCCACACAGACAGGCACACACGCGCGCGCGCACACACACACACGTACACACATACAAACACACACATACAAACACACACACGCACACACGCACACACACAGACACACACACACACTCCTTGCAGCGAAGAAAAATATTGTTCCCTCTTCTCGACAACTTTTGCAATTTTGCCAGGTTCCAATGTCAAATTTGGACGTCGGTGGTCGATTTTGCGTGCATGCCCTCCTCGTGCACAGTCAGTCATATTTTCACACAACCGCTGTTTCCTGTGCTGTGGAGTGGTTTGTCCCAGTCGTGACTGATAAGGAATTCAGTGCATGAGCTACTGACTCACTGCCTTACGGGGAGAGGTGGTCACGCTCTGGTTTCCGCTCTCTCCCACTTCCGCGCACAACGCTGAAAAAAACTCTCAGCTTCGATGTTGGTTCTTTTGCGGTGCTTTCAGTGTGCCAAGGCAAAGTGAAGGCAGAGGAAGCCTTGGGAACTTGGAATCTTCTGACAGTGTTGATTTTGACATGTTCGTGGCTGGCTCCTATATTTGGCATCTTTTTTTGAAATGGTATGAGTACACGGAATGCATTAAAAGTGCGGAAAGCAAAATATTTGCACAAGGCTGAAAAGTAAACAGGGGCAACCCGGACCCTGAATGGAAGACACCGCCACATGTTGGGAGAACAACCTGCAGAGTTCGGATCATCTGTGATTGAAAGGAGCCACAAGGAACGCGCCGTCCCCGGTGATCAACAGGAAATTATCTCACAAAAATTTATTGTTTCTTTGCTCTGCATCAGATAACAATAGGAGTGTATCTGATAGGTATGTAGGTTGTAAGTTTGCACGTTTTCCAACATGTATTGAAAAGAAACAACTGGCACCAATTCGTGCTATTTGATCCTCGTTATCGTTTGAAAACACGTTGAGTACTGAAAACCCATAAAACACGGAAGCCTCTCATCAAATCGACGCGTCTCTGTTGGGTGTCGAGCGGATACATGTTTCTGGGTGTGGCTGATCCAATTTTGATATGATTCAATCGAACTTTGAGGTTCAATACAGGTGCTGTTTGCTCGTTTCCGATCAGCCCACATGCGTGCACTGCCCACTGCATGATTCATTCGTGTTCAATTGATTTGGCGTTGTTCCCTGGTCGACTGGATTTCCTTTTGTGTCAACATTGAGAAACTTAGGTCAGGTGAGAGATCTTTCTGTGTGCGTTTTGCATTTGTGAGGTTCTAATCCTTACTCGTTGGAGATCTCGTCGTCCAACCCCTGGATCATACCTACACGCATGAAAACATCAATAAAGTGTCAGATTGTGCAAACAAAGCAAGTTGTGGATTGCATGTCGCACGCACGAGTACGTCTGGTGAATCGTACTAATGGGCGGAGTGTCGATCAATAGCGGAAAGTAGAGCACGGCGAAGCTGGAGCGAAGGTACGTACGTACACTGCTCAGACCTGAGCCAACTCCCGCTCCAGCGTGTGTGGAAGCTGGTCTGACATTGCACATCGTGGCTTACTGAGCGTTGTGTTGTTGGATTCAGTCCATGCACATAAATATGGATATTGCTGGAAAAGTTGACGTTGTCATTGGTTCCTGAGTTGGCACGTTGGCACAACGTGAGGACGCTCCTGACCTCGGAGATCTGTGCATCATCTGTGATCGCCTTCAGGCAAGGTGAACTTTTGTTTCAAAGACACCTATCTGGCTTGCTGCAGCTGTGTTGGAGGCACCAATTCACTCACTCTTCACGATCTATGTTGTTCAGATCTCCAATGCCATTCCAATGGTGACCAGCTTGACTGCACACCTGAGTTTCCTTCTTGACCGTCAGAGTCAGAAGGCAGTTCATGTCAGGGTATCTCCTGTTCCGATTCCCAGTGTTTGAAATACGTCACGGCTCGATCAGCTGACTGCAGAAGCACCGTGGCTGCATATGGATGGCATATCTCAAAAGGGACTTTGGCTGTGGTTTGTCACGAAGCCTTGTCACCCATGGAGAGTGCGTCGTTTCTGCATGCACACACCTGTCAAATATCTCACCAAATTCAGCGACCTTCACATCTCTTTCAGCATTGACTGAGGAGCCACGCCCCCTCCCTCACCGCCGCCGCCATGCCCGCCACCGTGACGCAGGCGTCGACGTCGGGCGTCTCGACGCACCACATCGACTGGGGCGGCATCGCCGGTGCCATGTTCTGGCTCGTGCTGGCGGCGCTCGTGCTGTTTGTCGTCGGGTTCGCGACGCCCGGCTGGAGCGTCAGGAACAACAGCCACCTCGGACTCTGGGAGTCCTGCAACTGCGGAAACTCAACACCGGATGAAAGTACGTCGAGCCCAAGTTCACGTAAAAAGCCAACTGAAGTTGGATACCTCTTCTTGTTGGCAGGAGAAGATTTATTCCAAGAACTGTTTCAACGATTTGCATTTCTGGCTCTGAGTGGATGTGCAGTTCTGACACCCGAGTCCTGGAAGTAGTTTGGTCTGGTCCTGGTCAAAGTCCAAGAATTTGCGACGTAAAAACCAGAATTGCTGCACGAGATTGGTTTCTTTTGTGCAGGTCCAAAGTGGTTGTGACTGTCCCAAATTTTGGTGGAGAAGGTGTGCCTTCAGGCCAGAACCTGCTCGTCAGCCCGGGGTTCCACAAACTTCCCTCTGCGCAGGTCCACGCAATTTTTGGTTCAGTTCGTTGACAGCTTGGTCCGTTGCAGGTTGGTTCAAGGCGACGCAGGCGATGGCGATCCTGGGTCTGATCGGCCTGACCGTGTCGTGCGTGCTCGGCTTCCTCTACATGTTCGTGCACCGCGTCTCCAAGATGACGACGCTCATCGTCATGACCATCCTCCTCTTCCTCTCAGGTGCGTGTCGCAGGGTGGTGTCGCGTTTGGTGCATAGCGTGCTGCCTCTGGACGAAACCAGGGGGGGGGGACACAAATGTTGCTCTCACGGCAAGATTTTCATACTCTTGTTTGCCCCGGAGGCAGATTCCTCTCTCTGGTCTCAATCCTGGATCCGCAAGTCCACCAGAGCTGTCATCCCTGTGCAAGCATTTGGGTCGTTTTGTTGCCGATGTTGAATGAAGAGTCGAGGAAAGAACGTCGTTGTGTGCAAAAATATTTTTTGGGGTTATACTTCGCAGCTGCTGAGAACATCGGGAAGGAAACTTTTTGGTTTTGTTTTCCAATCCACCTCCAGCTTGGTGCTTTTGTTCCCTGTTTCAGAAACATTGGGAATTGGGTCAATGACTGATGTCAGGCAACTGAAGACTTTCCTTTGTGTTTCAGTTATCTTCATGTTGATCGCCTTCATCCTGTTCGGAACGAACCGGGACAACCAGAGCTACTCGTTCGCCTTCTGTGTGATCGCCAGCATCATGACACTCGCAGCAGGGGTCCTCTCCCTCTACCAACTCATCAGGGCCAGGAACTAGGGACTCCAGACCGTCCGTGGACGTCAATTGGCTCTGCGAAGTGCCCTTGTGATGTTGCCTCACTTTCATCCCAGATGTCCATGTCTCAGACGTGCGTGACGAGGGCACGTTACCTGGTGCAGATTCCACCACACCTCAAGCACGCGCACGGACCCCACAGACCCTGCACCGTGAATGTGATTTTTGGATCCTCCCGAGGGTCTTGCCTTCATCCCACCAAGTATGGTTGGGACAATCTTCACATCAAAACACCTGGAATATGATTTCCAAGTTCTAAAGATCATCTTAATGTGAAGGAACAGCGAGCAGACAGGCTGCTCACAATTCAGCTGCCTTTGGATATTGTCTTGCCAAAGTCAAATTCCTGGACCACGAATTATCACTTTCTCGACCTTCGCTCATGAGTGAGACCCAAGAATTTGAAAATGTCAAAAATGTTCCGCCTTGCAATGCAGCGAATCAAGCAAGTGTCAAAAGTTTGGACTTCAGTTCGCGGTAAGTTTGTGTGGAAACAATGGAAAAGAAAAAAGTCCTTGCTATCACAATTCGCGAGTTGCATGCAGCAGTATTAACACACCCTGAAATCGCTAATGTGAGTCACAGAACAGTCTTTTGCAAGCTGCGCTCCTCAGAACATCCGTGTGTGTGTGTGTGTGTGTGTGTGTGTGTGTGTGTGTGTGTGTGTGTGTGTGTGTGTGTGTTCTGTGCAGCATTTTACTTTTTGTTTGTTACCTGGGTTCAGGGACCCGTACCTCCCGATAAACTTTTGTTCTACTCACACTTTTCCCATTCCCCCCCCCCAGCCGACTTGACAACTTAACATGCAGCTGCAGATCTTCATGTTCTGTCCCTTTGAATCTTTTCTTGTATCTGGATTCTCATCCAGACATCAGAACCCGGATTCTGGGCTGTGAGCGCATCTGGTGTCAGACTTGACGAGACGGTCGTGTCATCAAGATGGTTCTTGTGATGTGATCAACATTATCCAAAAATTTACGTGTTCTGGTGCAAAAATTGATAACCTCAACAATGTCCTTCAATTTGTTTGTGTGAGAGTCTTTGTTGTCGAAGATTCAATAAATATTCTACGTACAAAACAGACAACTGTTGTAGAAAAATTGTGACCTCAAAATGTGAGTAAAGCCTCAGCACAGACTGAAATTGATTTCTGCAAGTTCCATCGACAATTCCAAGTTCCATCGACAAATCAAAGTTCCATCGCATGTTGACAGTGGAGAGGCGGAGCTCAAGGCGGAGCAAAGAAACGGCAATGCCCTGTTGAAATCGTCTTCGAACACGCAAAATGAACATTCGGACACAAGCTCATTTCGCCTTGGACATGGACCCAGCTCTCTCACATTCTCCTTCCCCAGTGTCTGCATGTTTTCCAGAAGGTAAATTTACGTCATAATGCTTGTTGTGCTAAGTCCCTTCAGGGCAAGCATCCAGTGGTAGTGCGGTACAGGCAGCCTGGGCCAGATGTCCCTGTCACACTTTATCCCCCCTGCAGACTTTGTCCCCCCAGCAGACTTTGTCACCCCATGGACTTCGTCGCCCCATATGAATTTAGGATATCCTAGAATCAGTCACAACAAAGGCAAGCCACACACCTGCAGGCACTGAGAGGTTTCTTTTTTTTGTCTTGAGATGAAACATATGCTGCTCGGGACTTCGCACTGCGGTTGCCTTGAGCACTGCTTCTTGTTCTTTGGTTCCATGCTTTCGACGTGTTTTTGGGCAAAACATGTCTCAGAAAATTGATCTGTGACTCTTGTCTGAAGAAAGTCGAGGTACGTGATGCCACATAAAAATGTGAAAAACAAACGCGAACCGCCCTGAAGGCCTCACGAAAATGCCAAAACACCACACACAAAATACAACAGACTCCAAACTCGTCGTCCGAGCAACAGGCTTCGTATGTGAGCTTGCATACTCGTATGTACCTCACATCACTGTTCGTGTTGTCGCGTGTTGAGAGTCAGGACCTGTTCTTCCTCCAGTGGATGACGGAGAGGACGCAGGCGGCGGTGCACAGCACCGTCCCGATGACGGTGAAGGCGAACGAGTAGGAGAGGCTGACGTCGTACGAGAGCGCCGTCGCCTCGCTGCCGAACACGGCGAACCCGATCACCGAGCACAACACTGCAACACAACATAGGAGCAGGCGTCACGCCCGAGCCACAATCCGCGCTCCACGCTTTACTTTGTCATGGTCGCAAACAAGAACACGAAACAGCTTGATAAAAAAACAACCCAAATGCTGGTGTAGGGTGGCGGACATGACAACTGGGCGTCTTATTTCTTGCAAAATATTTTCCATGTTGCTGCCAAGTCACCCAAAAGTGTACGCTCGAATATATCTGTGTCTTGCTTTCTTTGAGTCTGTTTCATGTTCCTTTGCGCTTCATGCCTCTTGCCCTTACAGAGCGCCCCTTCCTGTGTCAAGCTCACCTGACCCTGCGAGCACCCCGATGATGGCGATCATGACCTTGGAGTTTCTGAAGCGCTCAATGAAGAGGTAGACGCCCCCGAGCACGAACCCCGAGAAGAGCAGCAGCGCGCCGAGTGTTATCATCGCCTGGCTCGCCTCGTACCACGCTGCAAAGAGCAACTTCCGGTCAAGCAGCCCGCCGGGCGCTTGTTTACCACAAAGGTTGATAGCACACAACTCTGCCAAAACGTTCAGGCTGGGTTCTCAATGTTTCTGGTTTGTGGCAGGTTGGAAACCTTCAGTCTTCCTACCTTCTGTTGTGACCACATACCAGATATCCACCCATGTTTTTGGCGCACCCCAACGTTCATTCAACAGATGCTGATAATCTTTTTGGCTGCCACACCAGCTGGTGGGGCTGGAACTGCCACACCAAAATGGGAAGGGGGAAGATCTATTCACCACACTCATTGGTGGAATCACACACAGCAACTGGTGGTGCCAAATTCACCGTGAGGTTAGATTCTGGTGGTGATGGGACTAAATTTACCATACCAACTGGTTGGGCCAGATTTACCACACTAACTGGTGGGGCTGAGTTCACCTCACCTTGCAATTGGTGAGGCCAGATTCACCACATCAACCGGAAGGCCAGTTCCTTTCAGCAAAAAGGTGCCAACAACCACGCACACCAATTTCATCATTGATGGTCGCGGTAGCGGCCATCTAGGTCCCACTGTTGGCTTAAGAACCGTTAGCATTCATGTGTGCGTCTGTCCACACTTTGGAATGTAACCTCCCACCCCCCACCCCCCCACCCCCCACCCCCCCACCACTGGAC